>Ga0209148_1000933_pt1 | contig 19249 bp, 15 predicted proteins | sample AraplaCol_mMF_r2_2_FD_184288 | JGI IMG/M metagenome (GOLD analysis project Ga0209148, IMG submission 184288) | Arabidopsis root microbial communities from North Carolina, USA - plate scrape CL_Col_mMF_r2 (SPAdes) (version 2) | ecosystem: Host-associated > Plants > Roots > Endosphere | place... | reverse complement strand
CAGATGCAGAGCGGCTGCGGCTCATCACCGTTCACCGAAGGCAATCGCATCAACCTCAAGGCGCATTCGACGCTGACGGTCAGCCCGCAAATTGGTGTCTGGGGATTCACGGTGTCGTTTTCCGCACACGACGAAGATGGTACGACCGCGTTCTACTATCTGCCGGACCCCGAAATGGAAGTCGGCTCGCGCTGCTGATCAAACGCTCTCGCGCAACCGCCGCACTTCCCGCCGCAACGACTCCGTCGGCGTCTTGAGCGCCACCGCGCAGCGCGCCACGTCGCCGTCGCACGCAGCCAGTGCGCGCTCGATCTCGTCGGCCGGAATGCGCTCGGCCCAGCGGATTTCCGCGTGGACATCGAGCAGCTTGTACATCGTCGGCCGCGAAATGCCGAGCGCGCGCGCCGCGGCCTGGATGTTCCAATCGTTGCCGGCCATGGCGTCGAGCACGTCGGTGTCCGTCAGCTCGGACGGCTTGCGGCGCGGCGGCTCCGGTGTGGCTGGCGCAGCCACCGGCGCGGTCGCGGCAACGACGTCGGCGGCCGGCATCAAGCGCGCCGCGCTCCCGGACGGCGCCGGCGTCAGCCGCACCAGTTGTTCCAGTTGCGGCGCGCCGCCGTGCTGCACGAGCAGCGCCGCGCGCCGCAGCGTGTGCCCCAGCTGGCGGATGTTGCCGGGCCAGTCGTAGCATGCGATCTCCACCACCAGTTCCACCGGCAGCGCCGCCTGCGCGCCGTGCGCCTGCAGCAGGTGGACGATCAACACGCCGATGTCCTCGCGCCGTTCGCGCAGCGGCGGCAGCTGGATCGCGAATCCCTCCAGGCGACGCAGCAGCGCCTGGTTGAACACGGCCGTGTCCAGGTCCTGGTCGGTCGCCGCGATCAGGCGTGCGCTCGTCTTGCGGTCGTGGCTCGCGCCCAGCGGGCGGTAATCGCCGCCTTCCAGCACGCGCAGCAGCATCGGCTGGACGCTGGGCGGGGCATTCCCGATCTCGTCCAGGAATAGCGTGGCGCCGTCCGCTTCGGCGAACAGGCCGCGCCGCTCCTGCGCGCCCGTGTACGCGCCACGCGCCGCGCCGAACAGCTCCGCGGCCGCCAGCGATTCGTTCAACGCCGCCATGTTCACGGCCACCAGCCGCGTCTGCGCGCGCTGGCCGAGCGCGTGGATGGCGCGCGCCGCGATCTCCTTGCCGGTGCCCGTCTCGCCCAGCAGCAGCACGGGGATGTCGGTCGGCGCCACCATGCGGATCTGGTCGCGCAGCCCGATGGCGGCAGCACCCACGCCGACGAGGCCCGGCACCGGATTGTGCTTGGGCAGGCAATGCATCCAATGCAGGCACAACACGACGGCGCGGCCCAGCATCAGGACCTGGCCGCGTGCGACCTCGGCCGCATCGAACCGTACCTGGCCCGTGGCCGCCCGTCCGTTCAGTTCGACCGGCATACGGGTCGCGGGCAGGTGCAGCGTGACGCCCTCGCCCTCGCCGTCGCGCACGATGCGCACGGGGTCGCGCGAGATCGTACCGTGGCCGAGCGGCAGGCCGGCCTGGCCCGGGCGATAGAACAGCGGCCCATAGCGGTTCACGTCGAGCGCGCCGGGGTCGCCGACGAACTGTTCGCCGATGCGCGCCGGGTCCGGGTGCCAGAGGATCGTCAGCGCGAGCAGCGGCCGCGCCGGGATGCCCTGGGCGGACAACTGCAAAGTCTGGGTATATTCGGTGGAATCGCTCATGCGCGGCACGTCAGGATGCTCGTTTTACATGTAAAAACACATGGCAATTTTACACTCAGAAACACCGGAAGGGCCGTAAACCGGGCTGCAGCTCCCTCGCCAGCCCGGTTATCGACATGGCACGGCGCTTGCAATAGTGGTATTGCCGCCATCGGGGCGGCGCCATTTTCCTGAACGTGCCATGACACCCAACTTCGCCTCCTCGCCCATCCTGCCCCTTGACGCCCGCGTCATGCTCGACGTGCACAACCTGAAAGCCCTGCGCCAGCGCCGCGGCGGACGCGAGGCGCTGTCCGACCAGTTCCAGGAACGGCGCCAATGCCTCACCCGCGCCGCCATCAACCGCGCCGAATCCGGCAGGTCCGTCCCCTACCGCACCGTGCGCCACCTGGCCGCGTTCTATGGCATCGGCGTCGAGTCGCTGATCGATGCGGAACCGCCGCGCCACGCGCCGCCGTCGCGGCCGGCGCCGGACCCGTCCGACGTCGAACGCCTGCAATGCCGGGCCGTCATCGACGCCGTCCACGTCGGCGGCCGGGGCCGGATCATCGACGTGCAGGGCACGGCCGGCGCCGGCAAGTCGCGCCTCCTCGCGTTCGGCGCCAGCGACGCCCGCGCGCGGGGCTATGCCTGCGTCGTGCTCGATGGCGGCACCGAGGGGCAGCCCGTCGTCCATACCGCCGCGCGCCTGATGCTCGCCCTGCTCGGCCTGCCCCCGGAAGCCGGCAGCGACGACGCACAGCTGGCCGGCCGCGTGCGGGCCCGCTGCGCCGCGCTGGCCCTGCCCGCGGCCCACGTCGACGCCTGCGTCAGCCTCATCGACACCGCGCCGGACTGGCCGCTGCCGGCGACCCAACTGCTGCAAACGGCCGCCCTGTGCGCCCTGCTCCAGCACAGGGTCCAGCACGACGGCGGCAAGCAGCCGCTGCTCATCTGCATCGACGACCTGCAGTGCGCCGACTGGCAACTGGCCATGATCCTGAACGTGGCCGTGCCGGCGACCCTGGACTATCCCGTGCTATGGATGTTCGCCACCCGCCTGGAACCCGGTCCGGCCCGGCGGCCCCTCGGCGTGCGCATGGACGCCCTCGCCCGCACCACCCTGCACCTGACGCCGCCGACGCCGCGCGCGGGCCGCGCCGACGCCGGCGGCGTGCACCGCCTCAACCGCGCCGCCATCTAGGACGCCGGCCCATCCACGCTCAGGACGTGGCCGCGGAAGATCTCCGGCAGCATGTCCAGCACGAGTTCGCGGCCCAGCAAGTCCGATGCTCGAACCGCACGCGCCACCATGTCGACGTCGAGCGCGGCCAGCGCCGCCACCGCCGCCGGCGCGAAACTGAGGTGCCATGGTTCCGGGCACATGCCGCCCCGGTACGTGCGGTACGGCCGGAAAAAACCAAAGCGCGCCGCGTTGCCGTCGAGCCAGGCGTGCAGCCGCGCATACACCCCGTCCGGCCCGGCCTCGTCCGGCAACAGCTTCGTCCGGTAGCCGGGCGGCTGCGCAGCGCGGTCGAACACATCGATGTCCGTGCCCCAGTGGCGCCGCGTCGCGCCGGGCAGGCCGGTCCAGTCGAGGATGGCGCGGACGATGCCGTCCGGCGCCAACGCGCCGTGGTCGCGCGGCTGGCCGCGGCAATCGTACAGCGTCGCCTGTCCCGAAAACTTGCGGTTCCAGTTGCGCGCCTGGGCCTCGAACGGGCGCCACGACGCGATCGGCTGCATGTCGATGCCGTCGCCCGCGGCCGCCGCACGCATCGCGAGAAAGGCCGCGGCGACCTCGGGCCGGGCCGCGAAGCGCGGCGCCGCGTACTGGCGCACGTGCGTACGCGCGCGGCCCGTGAGCGCGAGCTCGTCGAACGGTTCGCCGCTCATCGCGCCGCGGCGCCGCGTTCAGCGGGTCTCGATCGCATCGACACGGTCGGGATAAAACGCCAGGTGCCCGCAGATCGCGGCCACGGCCGGATAGGGCGACTCGTAGCTCCACGCCGCATTCTCGCCCCGCGGGCCGGCCGCCGCGATCGAGAAATAGGCGCAGTCGCCCTTGTACGGGCAATGGGTGTACTGCTCGGTGCGCTGCAGGCGGTCCATCGCGACGTCCTCGCGCGGGATGTACAGCACGGGCGGATAATCGGCCTCGCGCAGCGCGAGCGCGCGGTCGCTGCTGGCGATCACGGCACCGCCCGCGCGGACGGTCACATGGCCGCCCGCCGGGCTGATGGTGATCGGGTGGTCGGGGCCTGGCATCTTCATGTTGATCGGCATGCACGTCTCCCATCGTGGAACGATACGATCTCATGCTAACAGGTCCCGCGCCGGCCCGCCTGCCGCTTAGCGCGCCGGCGACATGCGCCGGTCCGGCAGCACGCGCCTGTCGTGACCGGCCTCGCCGGCGCGCGCCAGCGCGCGCATGCGCAGGCCGAGCGCCAGCAGCAACACGCCCGACACGAAGGCGTACAGGCTGACGAGCCACACGAGGGCCAGCGCCCCGGCGAAGGGCCGGGCGAACACGAGCGCGCCGAACAGGACCGACACCAGCCCGGCCAGGGCCAGCATCCACTCGCCGGCGACAGACGCGCGCAGCCGGATAGCGGCGAGAATGTCGAGCACGCCGACGACGAGCGCGTTCGCCCCCATGATCAGGACGAGCACGAGGGCCGTCGCGGCCGGGTGGAACGCGGCCACGAGGCCGGCGCCGATGCTGACCACGCCGAGGATCAGGGCGTCCCAGCGCGTATCCCCGTCGGCACGGTGGCGCACTACCCCGGCCACCGACGCGATGCCGGCCAGGATGGCATAGGCGGCAAACAGAGCGACGAGCGACAGCAGCGTCAGGCCCGGCCAGGCGATGGCGAGCACCGCGAACACGATGCCGAACAGCCCGCGCAGGGCCGGCACCCACCACGAACGCGCGAACCATGGACGAATGATTGTGCTTTCCATGAGCTTTCTCCCAGGCCGACAAGGCGGCCGTCCCGTGATTGGATCGGACGCCACGCCGGCGGTTCCGCGCGTCCAGCGGACCTGCGTCAACGCCGGCCGAAGCGCGCGCGGCGAAGGATGCGCACGTATAGCAAGGCGTTCAGCGCCAGCACGGCCGCCGCCAGCAGCCACTGCATGCCGCGCGTGAGGCCGGCCGGGTAGACCAGCCCGACCAGATAATGGTCGACGAAGCCGCCTGCATAGCCCGCCGTTCCGGCGAGCAGCCGCAGCCGGTTCTCCAGCGCGGTCAGCGGACAGGCGGCGCCCGTGACCTCGATCGCGACGCCCCACGCGACGGCGGCCAGGTGCAGCGGCAGCAGCCGGCGCCGGCGCACGACGAGGGTCGCGCCGGCCACGACGAACAGGATGAAGCCGAGGTGCAGCAACAGCACCAGCGCGGCGAGACATTGATAGACCATCGACGCCAATCCATGCGATTGGACGCCATGATACGGCGTGCGGACGGCGCCGGGTGCACCGGCGCACGACTGATACATGTCAAACGCGCACGCGGATGCCCCCCTATGCTCCACCTGAATCGCCGGGGCACGGCCGCAAACGCCGGCCGCGTCCGGCCGAACCGAGGAGATCGCCATGACTCACGTGATGCCACGCGCAACACCCCCGACGCCGCACACCGGCCGGTGCCGGTCAACCCTGCGGCATGCCCTGGCCGGCATCGCCACCCTGCTCATGCTTGCCTGCGCACTCCCGGCTGTCACCGCGGCCCCCGCCCGGGCCGGGCGGGCCGCAGACAGCGACACCGCCACGCGGCGCCAGCAGACGGCCGTCAAGCACATCAGCGACGCCGTCGGCGTCGTCCACAGGATGAGCAACGAGGCAGCCATGCCTGCGCTGCTGGGCCGGGCACAAGGCGTGTTCATCGTGCCGACCTACGGCCGCGCCGCGCTCGGGGTCGGCGGTGCCGGTGGTGCCGGCGTGCTGATGGTCAGGCGCGCGGACGGCACCTGGGGCAACCCGGCGTTCTTCGACATCGGCGGCCTCAGCATCGGATTGCAGGCCGGCGCGGAGGGCGGCCCCATCGCCCTCGTCTTGCTGAACCAGAAGGCCGTGGACAACTTCCGCAACCGCAACAATTTCTCGCTCAGCGCGGACGCCGGGCTCACCGTCGTCAACTTTGCCCGCATGGCCGAGGGCTCGACGGCGGGCGACGTCGTCGCGTGGTCCGGCAGCAAGGGCCTGTTCGGCAACGCGGTCACGGTCGGCATCAACGACGTCCGCTACAACCGGCGCCTGACGGAAGCGTATTACGGCAAGCCGACGACGGCGATGCAGGCCATCGACAGCACCGAGGTCAACGCCCAGGCCGATGCGCTGCGCAAGGTACTCGGCAGTCCGCCCGCGCCCGCGGGTCGCAGCGGCGGCAAGACCGGCGCGCCCTGACCGGATGGGATGGCCGGCCCCTTCGCCGCGGCCTGGGCGTTGGCGGGAGCTCGCGGCAATACGGTCCATGCGGGCACCCGGCGCAGGCCAGCGGATCCGCGTGCCGACGGACGACGTGCCGACCCACAATGTACGTCGGCGCGCCGCCCTCGCAACCACGGGCCCGGCACCTGCGCCGGGCCCGTGTTCAGGCGCCGGTCAGCCCGCGCGCCGGCGCCGCGCCGCCATCAGGCCACAGCCGGACAGCGCCACCAGCAGCAGCGTGGACGGCTCCGGCACTGCGCGCACGGTGCTGAACGCATTGTCCGGCGCGACGCTCAGGAGCGCGTCCGCCGGCGCGTCGGGATGCAGCTCGATGCTCCCCAGACTGCCGTCGACGCCGAGGTAGTGCGTGTCGTCGAACAGGGACCAGCTGAACGTGCTGCCGTCGCTGCCGGCGCTCGACAGGAAGCTGACGTCGAAGCCGAGATGGCCGCCCAGCTGGACCGCCTGGAACCAGTCGCCGCCGCCGGCGTCGCTCGTGAACGTCAGGACGCCCGCCGGATCGAGCGCCACGGACCCCGACGCCACCGGGGTGCCCAGCAGGGCGCCGGTCAGGTTGGCGACGGTCGCGCTGGCCGGCGTGGCGCCGCCCACGCTGAGGAAGTCGATGCCGAGGTAGGCCGTGCCGGTGCCCAGCGTGGACGTATCGATGTCGACGTGGTGGAACGGAACGAACGGAACGGCCAGCGCCGCGCCGGCGCACAGGCACATGCAGGTGGCGGCCAGCAGGCGGGCCGCATGGTGCTTCAGGGTCTGCATCATGAGTCTCCTAGTATTTTACGTTGATGAGTTGCGGCGTGTAGGCGATCACGGCCTTCGCGGGATTCGAGAACGTCGTCGTCAGGGTCGCCGACTGGCCCGGCGCCAGTTCGGCCTGGCCCAGCGTGACGTACGGCACGCCGTTCTTCACGCCCGTCGCGTTGTCGAGCGTGACGCCGCTGGTCAAGCCGCCCAGCTGGAACTGCAGCGGGCCCGCCAGCGTGGCGGCGCTCGTGTTCGTGATCGTCACCGTGCCCGTGTACTTGAGCGTGAAGCGGTTCATGGTCATGCCCGAACGCGCGATCCGCACGCTGCCCGTCACGTCCACGGGCGCCTGCAGGTCATAGCGCGTGCCGTAGAAGCGGAGTTCGCCGTACGACGAAATGCCCGGATAGGCCGGATCGGTGGGCGGTCCCGGATCGTCGACCCGTGCCATGAAGTAGCGGAATCTCTGGTTCTCCAGGCCCGCCACGACGGGGACGACTTCCATCTCGAAGTTGTGGCCGCTGGTGTCGGTCGTCTCGCGGCTCGTAAGCAGCGTCCAGTTGACGTTGTCGTTCGACCCGTACATGTTCGCTCCCTGCGAGCGGTTGCCGAACATGTAGCGCGCCTGGATGCCGAAGCCGCTGACGGCCACGCGGTAGTTCTCGCCGAAATCCATATAGATCGGGGCGCGCAGGTCGCCGGAATAACTGTTGTAGTTACCGTCGACGAGCAAGGCCGGGCGGTCCGCGCCGAAGCCGATGGTCGTCACCATGTTCTTGCTCCAGTCGAGGCTCCCATCCGAAGCCACGAGCGGATTGACCAGTTCCAGCTTGCGCACGGCGGCCTGCACCGACTTCAGCAAGGCCGGGAAGTCGGCGTCCGAGACAGTCGGTGCCGACTGCTGCAGCGGCGCCAGTTCGGCCTTGAACGCGGCCAGCGACGGCGTCGTGTAGGCGGCCGACGGATCGTAGCCGTCGAGCGCGGCCTGGAATGCCGACGTGCGGTCCGGCTGCACGTTCAGGCGCGCCGTCATCGTGCTGACGGCCACGCCGTCCGAGGCGGCGACGACGACGTCCTGCACCCCAACCTGGTCCGGGCCCGGCGTCCAGTCGAACGCGCCGCTGGACGTGTTCACCAGAGCGCCGGCCGGCACCTTGACGCCTTCGTAGGCGACGCTGTCGGCCGCGTTCGCGTCCGTGGCGGCGTAGCTCGCGTGGTACGGAATGCCTTGCACGACGATCTCCGTCACCGGGAACACGGGCATCGCAAAACGCGGCGGCGTCAGCTGCGTCGGCGCGGCCATGTTCACGTAGTCCACGTCCACCGTCGTGCCCTCGGGGCCGGCGAATGTGAAGTACATGATGTTGTCGCCGAGCCAGCGGCTGCCGATGGCGGCCGCCGACGTGTCGGGCACGATGTAGCGCCACTGGCCGTGGGTGTCGGGCACGGTCATCAGCGACCACGGGCTGGCGTCGCGGGCGGCACTTGCGGACAGCGTCACGGGCGCGCTGGTGCGCACCATGATGCCCACGGGCGCGTACTTCGACCGGTCCGCGTACTGCACGTCGTGGAACACGATCGTGGCGCCGCCCGGCGTGACGGCGGCGTGGCCGAACGTGCGGTCGCCCTCCGTCTGCATTGCCCAGGCGCCGTCGAGGAAGATGGATTTGCGCTCGGTTTCCAGGATGCCCGGCGTGCTGGCCGGCGGGGCGATGCCCGTCAACGCCTGCGGCAGGGTCAGGATGGCGGTCGGGCCCATGTCCTTGTTGTTGGGCGTTGCCGGACCCCAGGGAATGGCGGGGCCGTTGGCATGCCGCGCGGCCGTGGCGAGGTACGGCGCCTCCGCCTCGACGTCCACGCCTTCCACGTATTTGTAGGTGTTGTAGATCTCGGCGATGGCGTCCACCTCGTACAGCCGGCCGCGATAGGCCGGCGAGATGCCGGACGTGCCGCCCGTCGTGTCGGCCCACGGCGTGTCGTAGCCGAGCATGTACTCGGCGTAGGAATTCGCGCCCCGCAGCAGGCGGTCGTCGCCGAAGCGGTAGACGCTCACGGCGTCGGCGCCGGACGACGGTTTGCCCGTGAATGGATCGACCTTCGTGCCCTGGGCCGTGACGAGGCGCAGCAGGCCGCCGAGGATGTCGACGTTGTCGCCGGCGTGCGCGCCGTCGCGCGACATTTCCTCGACCTCGTAGAAGGCCTGGCCCGTCTTGTTGAGCGGGTTGTCCGCGCCGATGCGGGCGATCGCCGACATGATCGCGCCGTTGATGTCCTGGCGCGTCGACGTCGCGTTCACCGTCAACCACTCGACGCTTTCGTCGTAGCGCGCACGGTTGTCGGTGAAGATCGCCCCGGCGATCCGGCCCACGAGCGAATACTGCTGCTGGTTCCGGAAGCGCTCGTTACTGGAGAAGAAGGTACGCTCCATCGGATCGACCAGGTTGTCCTTGAGCTTCTGCGTGTCGGTGTCCGTCCACGCGAGCGGATAGTCGGTGTAGGTCGGATCGGCCGGCGTGTAGCGCATGATTTCGGCGGCCATCAGCATGCGTGACAGCGGCACGCCGTTGTGGATGTGCGCGTCCGGGAAATACGCATACCCGTTCGGGTTCATATTGCTCCACGTGCGCAGGATGCGCATCGCGTTGCGGCGGTACTCGTTGCGGCCCGTGACGTAGTACAGGAGCGCCTGCGTCAACGCGCCCTGCGAATCGTTGATCATGCGGGTCTGCGCCGTCGAGCCGTTGTAGTTCGGCGTGTTCGGCGTGTCGACCTTCGTCGCGTCGCGGTTCGTGGGCTGCAGGTTGATGTTCGCGTAGTTGCAGCAGACGGTCGCGAGGATGTTGTAGTACGTCTTGTACGGCTCGACGTCGGCGCGGATCTGCTGGCGCACGTATTCCAGCTGCTCGGGTGTGAAGCCCAGGTCCGGATGCCGGAAGCCGCTGCTGCTGACCACCGGCTGCGCCATCGGCGTGGCGACGAACGGCACGGCGTGGGCCCCGCCGCCTGGCAACGCCAGGGCCCCCGTCAATGCCAACGCCACGATGTTTCCTCTCGCGTTGCTGCGCAACGCCCTCCACTTCGGATGTGAACGGTTATACATGATTGTCCTTATTAGTTTGCTAACCAGATCGTCGTCATGCCATCGATGGCACGGTCTCCACCGCCTGTTGTGTTATCGATAGCGGCCGGATCGTAGCACGAAGACAATAAAAAAGGCGCTGGGTTGTTATCGTTACCGAACGACGCGACATGGCGCAGCCCGAGCGGGTGGCCGCGACGAGATTCAAGGGCGTGGAAGCGACGGCGAGGATCAAAAAAACGACCGGACAGGTGTCTTGCGCGCGCGCGGCATGGCCGAAATGGCATACGTACGACGAAAAAATTCATACCCGGCGCGACCCGGCCGCAACGCCAGGATCGAGGCAGCCGACCTGCGTCGTTCGCGAATGTATTCTATATATAGAAGACATAATGCTGTATCATCGATGGCGAACTCAACCCTCTTAAAACATGACACTTATGCGTAATAAGAAAGCCGTCGAACGACTCGCCCTGGCCGCCATGCTCGCGGCCACCGTTGGCGCCCATGCCGCCCTGCCGCAGCAGGTGCCGCCGATACCGCCCCTGCCGGCGCCGCTGCCGCACGACAGCGTGGACATGGTCGATTCGGCGTCCGCGCCGGAGGTGAAGCTGGATTTGCCGATCACGCCGGGCCCCTTCGAGCCGACCTGGGAGTCGATCGAGAAAAATTATCCGGGTACCCCGGCCTGGTTGCGTGAAGCGAAATTCGGCATCTGGGTGCATTTCGGTCCGCAGGCCGCCGGCATGAGCGGCGATTGGTACGCGCGCAAGATGTATGTTCCCGGCACGATGGCCTACAACAATCACCTCAAGAACCAGGGGCATCCATCGCGCGTCGGCTACAAGGACATGCTCCGCGACTGGAATCCCAGCAAGCTCGATCCGGCCAAGCTGACGGCAATCTACAAGGCCGCCGGTGCGCGTTTCCTGATCGTCCAGGGCGTCCACCATGACAATTTCGACCTGTGGGATTCACGTTTCCAGCCATGGAATTCGACCCGCATGGGTCCGAAGCGCGATCTGCTCGGCGAGTGGTCCAGGGCGGCCAAGGCAGCCGGCATGCGCTATGGCGTCGCGTTCCACCATGAATATTCCTGGTGGTGGTGGCAAACCGCGTTCGGCAGCGACAAGGAAGGCCCGCTGGCGGGCGTTCCCTACGATGGGAATCTCACGCTTGCCGACGGCAAGGGGACCTGGTGGGAAGGGCTCGATCCGCGCCGGCTGTATAACGTCGACCTGCGCGAATACAAGGGCGTCACCGCGGCCGCCTATTCGCCGTGGAGTCCCCCGCCGGCCGGCCTGTTCAGCCGCCACAGCGCCTATGCAAAGTGGTACGCGACCCAATGGGCATTGCGCATCATGGACGTGGTGGATCATTACGACCCCGATTTCATCTATACCGATGGAACCGGGTCGCAGCCGTTCAGCGGCAGCCACACCGGCACCGGCATCAAGGCCGATGCAACCCAGCGCGTCATCGCCGACTTCTACAACCAGACGCTGAAACGGCGCGGCAAAGTCGATACCTTCAGCATCATCAAATTCCGGCCGACGACCAACGGCACCGTGAATACGGAAGAAGGCACCATCCCCGCCGGAATCAAGGCCGACCAGGCATGGATCGCAGAAACACCGGTCGGCGATTGGTATTACGGGCCCGGTTTCACCTACGATTCAGGCGCCGTGATCCACTACATCCTCGAGGAAGTGGCGCGCGACGGTAATGCCGCCATCTGCATCTCGCCGCTGCCCGACGGTTCGCTGGACGAGGGCAGCCTCCGCATGTTGAAGGAAATCGGCGCCTGGATGAAATTGAACGGCCAGGGCATCTACGGCAGCAAAGCCTGGGTCGTGCCGGGTGAAGGCGAAGGCGGAAAATTGCGCACCCTGCCTGGTGGTTCGATCGGAAAAAAACAGGCCGCGTTTCAGTTCGGCCCCAAGGATTTCCGCTTCACTGTCGGTCGCGATGGATCGCTGTACGCATTCGGCATGGCGGTTCCCGCCGCCGGCAGCGAGATACGAATCGTATCGCTTGGGCGGGCCGCGAACCTGCTGGGCAAGCCAGTCGGTTCCGTCACCCTGCTCGGACATACCGGCGCACCTGTGCGCTGGAAGCAGGAAGACGACGCCCTCGTCATTACCGTTCCCCAGGCGATGCCGTTCGCGACCGCGGTCGCCTTTAACATCAAGTAAGCATCGGTAGCCGGCGCGCCGCTTCAAGCCGGCGCGCCGTGGCCGTGGTCCGGGAGGATCCGCCGCGTCGCTACGCGGACAGATGGTCTCGGACGTCCTAAGCGGCAGGCACCGCGAACACGCGGACCTCGCGCATCACGGTGCCGCCCTGGCCCGCCGCCTTGATCCGGATGCGCAGGAACCGCGCCTTGACCGCGCCGGGCTGGATATCGACGCCATACGTCCCCTGCCGGTAACCCAGGCCGTCGACGCCGGTCCAATGCTCGCGGTCGAGCGACGTGTCGACGACGAACGCGGCGTCGGCCGGCAAGCCTTCGATGCCGATGCCGCGCAGGTCGTACAGGTTTTCCAGGTCCACCGACCACATCGCGTCCGCCCCGGCCGCCGCTTCCCACCCCGTCTTGCCGTCGCCGTCGTTGGCCAGGCGCGGCGACGAGCCGGGCGCGGAGGCGCTGGACGACGTCGGCCGGTCCAGGCTTACGTTGATCGGCCCCGCCCCCTCGACCTTGACGGCCGCCGGCGGATAGGCGATCACGGGCCGCGTGGCGGCGAGCGGGGACTTCCCGTCGATGTAGGGATCGGGGCCCGTGGTCGTGACGTCGAGCACCGCGTCGCGCAGGCCCGGCGACGTCGCGCGGATGCGCGCCGTGCCGGCGTAGTACGCGCGGAATTCGATGGCGGCCTGGCCGTCGCGGATCGCCACCGGGGAATCGGCGCGGAAGGTGATCGCGCGACCGGTCGGGAATTCGCCGGGTCCACGTTCGATCGTCAACGTCACGGCGGGCGAATTGCTCAGCGCGCGGCCCCGGGCATCCTGGACGACGACGTCGAGGTGGACGTCGTCGTGGCCGTCGGTGCCCGCGATCGTCGCCTTGTCGGCGCGCAGCGCCAGCCGCGCCGGCGTGCCGGCGACGGGCCACGGCGGCGGCGGCACGCCCGCGTATTCGTTCCGGTACCAGTAGTACTGGCGCTTCGGGATGCGGAAGTAATCGATCATGCCCATCTCGCCGAATTCTACGGCGGCGATGGAACCGTGGTCGAATCCGGCCCAGATGGCCTCCCCGGCACGCCACGGATAGCGCCATGCGTACGCGCCGGACTTGCCCTGCTGGCCCGGCAGCGCCGGCAAGTCACCCCAGCCCGGGGCATAGACGCCGGGCCGCCGGGCGATCGTGGAGCCGTATTCCGACACCATGCTGGCGATGCCGGGATCGGCGAACAGCGTGGCGCCGTCGCCGTTGTAGCCGGCGACGTCGCCCAGCTTGTCGATCCCACCCCGCTGCACGCCGCCGACTGCCACGGGCCGCGACGGGTCCAGCGCCTTCATCGCCGCGACCTGGCGCCGGATGAAATCGCGCAGCGCGGGCATCGCCTGGGGCGCCGTGAAGAACGTCTCGTTACCGTTGCTCCAGACGACGACGCTCGGGTGGTTGCGGTGGATGCGGATCATCTCGGCGCTCTGCGCCAGCACGCTTGCCTCGAAGCCAGGGCGGTCTTTCGGGTCCGGCGGATAGGCGCTGGACATCCAGCCCGGATCCGTGCCGAAGCCGCCGATGCCCCAGAACGGCACCTCTGACCAGAACAGGATGCCCAGTTCGTCGGTCGCCGCCGTGAACGCGGGCGAATGCGGGTAATGCGAGCCGCGGATGAAATTGAAGCCCGCGTCCTTGATCATGCGGACGTCGCGGCGGGCGGCGCCATCGGTCACGGCATCGCCCCAGCCCGCGTGGTCCTGGTGGACGTTGGCGCCGCGCAGGTAGAGGTGTTCGCCGTTCAGGAAAAAGCCGCGGTCGGCCGTCCACGCGATCGAGCGCACGCCGAACGGCGTCGTGAAGTCGTCGGCCAGCCTGCCGTCGACGTACACCTCGCTGACGAGCGTGTACATGGCCGGGTTGCGCGGGCCCCACAGCGATGGGTGGGCCAACGGCGGCGGCGCCTGCGCGATGGTGGCCGTGGCGCCCGCCCGGATCGTCGTGTCCGTGCTGATGCTGGTGACCACGACACCCTTCGGGTCCAGCACGCGCGAGCGCAGGGAGACCGTCCGGTCGCGCGCCGTCGCATTGTTGATCTCCGTCTCGAGCGCCAGCGTCGCACGCGCGGCGTCGACTTGCGGCGTGCGCACGAACGTGCCGTACCACGTCACGTGGACGGGATCGGTGACGACCAGCCGTACGTCGCGGTAGATCCCGCCCGAGAACACGTGCTCGCCCGCGCGCGGCGCCAGCCGGGCGTCCCACAGATTATTCACCCGCACCGCGACGGTATTGGGGCCGGGATGGACCTGCGCCGTGACGTCGATGGAAAAACCCGTATAGCCGCCCCGATGGCGCCCGGCGCGGTCGCCGTTGACGTAGATTTCCGCGTCCTGGAACACGCCGTCGAATTCGAGGCTGACCCGCTTGCCCTGCCACGCGGCGGGCACCTGGACGGTCTTGCGATACCAGCCGTAGCCGACATAAAACCCTTTGCCGAGGAAGTAAGGGATGCTGAAGGAATGCGGCAGGTGCGTCACCGCCCAATGGCTGTCGTCGAAGGCCGGCGCCTGCGCACCGGCCGGGTCGCCCAGCGTGAACGTCCAGGCGCGGTTCAACGGCACCACCTGGCGCGGCGACGGCGCCGCGAAGGCGCGCATGCCGAGGAGCGCAAGCAGCAGCAGGACGGTGATGCGCAGGAACCGCGCTGGAGGGAGCATTCTGGACATGATCGGTTCTCGTTGACGGAAAAAGGAGACGGCCGGCGCTTCCGCGTTCGAAGTGATGTATCTTATCTATAACGTACACGCGGCGCAACCGATAACCCTCCGCCTGCATGGGGCGGTCCGGCGCCCGCGGAGAACGCAAAAAAAAACCTGCCCCGGTCGTCGAGGCAGGTCGAACGCGGGCCTGGAACGTACCCGCAAGGAGATCGCCGCACCGGCATGACCCGGTGGCACCGCGACGCCATCCATCCGCGAACGGTCGTGTCCATGAAGCCGGCACGCACTACCGCTCGCATCCGTCAGGCGTCCCGGACACAGCGCACGTTAACGATAACAAAAGTTGACGAATGTGTACAATATTTTTCGCGACCGACGCATTTTCGCGCTCGTCGCGTTCCAGTTCCGGGGTTGCCGCGGGCGGACCTGTGGCGATTTGACTTTTCGAAATACCCTGATATCATTGTTATCGATAACCGCATACAAACAATCAGGAGACGCCCGTGTTCGCAAAGACTTGTTACGCAACCCACCCCGACATGATGGCGGGCGCCAGCAACGACCAGCTGCGCCAGCGCTATCTGCTCGACCGGATGTTCGCCCCGGACGCCGTCACGCTGAACTACTGCCATGACGAACGCTTCGTCATCGGCGGCGCGGCGCCCGTGACCGGTCCGCTGGCCCTGCCCGTCCACACCGAACCCGCGTCCGCCGCCGGCCAGCCGTTCCTGGCGCGCCGCGAGCTGGGCATCATCAACGTGGCCGGCGGAACGGGCCGCGTCACCGTCGACGGCCAGGTGGTCGACCTCGCGCCGCGCGACGGCCTGTACGTCCCGATGGGCAGCGCCGACGTCGTGTTCGAATCGCTGGATGCCGCCAACCCGGCGCGCTTCTATCTCGCCTCGACGCCGGCCCACGTCCGCTGCGAACTCACCAAGATCACGCATGCGCAGGCCGTCCCGCTGGAGCGCGGCAGCCCCGCCACGTCGAACGAACGGACGATCTACCAGTACGTGATCCCGGGCGTGTGCAAATCGGCCCAGCTGCTGCTGGGCCTCACGATCCTCAAGACGGGCAGCGTCTGGAACACGATGCCGCCGCACGTGCACGAGCGCCGCTCCGAGGTCTATTTCTACTTCGACCTGCAGGACGACCAGCGCGTGTTCCACTTCATGGGCGAGCCGGACGCCGCGCGCCACATCGTCGTCGCCAACGAACAGGCCGTCGTGTCGCCGCCGTGGTCGATCCACATGGGGTCCGGCACCGCGAACTATGCCTTCATCTGGGCGATGGGCGGCGAGAACCTCGATTACACGGACATGAAGGTCCTGGACATCTGCCAGCTCAACTAAGGAATTCCATGCTCGACCTGTTCAACCTCGCCGGGCGCACGGCGCTCGTGACCGGTGCCAACACGGGCCTCGGCCAGGGCATCGCGGTCGCGCTGGCGCAGGCCGGCGCCGACATCGTGGCGGTCGGCCGCAGCGCCGCCGCCGACACGGGCGAGCGCGTCACGGCCCTCGGCCGCCGTTTCCTGGACATCCGCGCCGACCTGTCGACGACCGGGCCCGTACGCGACGTCGTCGGCGCCGCCGTCAACCTGAACGGCCGGCTCGACATCGTCGTCAACAACGCCGGCATCATCCGCCGCGCCGACAGCCTCGACGTCGAGGAAGCGGACTGGGACGCCGTCATCGACACCAACCTGAAGTCCGTGTTCTTCCTGTCGCAGGCGGCCGCGCGCCACATGGCGGCCAATGGCGGCGGCAAGATCGTCAACATCGCCTCGCTGCTGTCGTTCCAGGGCGGCATCCGCGTCCCGGCCTATGCGGCGAGCAAAAGCGCCGTCGCGGGCCTCACGCGGGCGCTCGCGAACGAGTGGGCCGCACACGGCATCAACGTCAACGCCATCGCGCCCGGCTACTTCGACACCAACAACACGGCCGCGCTGCGCGCCGATCCCGTGCGCGAGCCGGCGATCCTCGCGCGCATCCCCGCCGGCCGCTGGGGTGACCCGCAGGACCTGGCCGGCGCCGCCGTGTTCCTGGCCAGCCGCGCGAGCGACTATGTCCACGGCGTCGTGCTGCCCGTCGACGGCGGCTGGCTCGCCCGATGAGCGCCGCTCCCGACATGGCGGGCCGCATCGTCTGCTTCGGCGAGATCCTGCTGCGCCTCGCCGCGCCGCCGGGCCGCACGCTGCTGCAGACGCCCGCGCTGGACGCCGGCACGAGCGGCGCGGAGGCGAACGTCGCCGTCTCGCTCGCGCTGCTCGGCCACCGCGCCGCGATGGTCAGCGTCCTGCCGGACAATCCGCTCGGCCGCGCCGCCCTCGACAGCCTGCGCGCGCACGGCGTCGACACGTCCGGCATCCGCCTGCGCCCGGGCCGCATGGGCCTCTACTTTCTCGAACCCGGCGCCGGCGCGCGCCCGGCCGACATCATCTACGACCGCGCCGGCTCGGCCTACGCGCTGGCCGACCCCGACCTGTACGACTGGCCCGCGCTGCTGGACGGCGCCGCATGGCTGCACGTGTCCGGCATCGCGCCGGCCATCGGCGACGGCCCCGCGCACGCCGTGCTGGCGGCGATGCGGGCCGCGCGCGAACGCGGGGTGCGCGTCGCGTTCGACGGCACGCCGGGCGCGCCGTGGACGGAACGCGCCCAGGACGGCGCCGCGGTGCTCCTCGAGGTCATGCGCCAGGCGGACGTTCTGTTCGCCGGCCCGCGCGACATCGCCCTCGCGCTGGGACGCCCCGAACTGGCCGATCCGACGCGCGCCGCCGAGCTGGCGCGCACCGCGTTCGCCGCATTCCCGAACCTGACGCAGCTCGCCTGGACCGTCCCGGTGCAGCACAGCGCCGGCGAGCACGAGCTGTCGGCCTTCCTGCACACGCGCACCCGCGCCGTGACTGGCGGAAGCTACCGGCTGGCCGGCATGGTCGACCGCATCGGCACGGGCGACGCGTTCGCGGCCGGCGTGCTGCACGGGCTGCAGTCGGGCATGGCGCCGGCGGACGTGGCCGGGTTCGCGCTCGCCGCGGCCGCGCTGAAACATGGGGTCACGCGTGACGTCGTCCCCGAACGTGCCGGAGCCTACGATGCACGGCGCTGACATCCGGAGGCACGCGTGACCGGCAGTTGGCGCCTCGTGTGGGACCACGGCAGTGCGGAAGTCCAGTCGCTGGGCGCGATGCTCGGCCCCCTCAGCCTGCGCATCGGCGACGAGCGCGAACTGGAGATCATGCACGTCGCCCCCTGGGCCGGCATGACGCGCTCCAGCAGCCTGCCCGGCATCATGCGCCGCCTGCGCGGCGAGTGGCCCTGCCTGCCGTTCGGCTGCACCGAACCGCCGCACGGCCTGCCCGCGGCCTGGCGCACGCACGCCCCCGACGACGGCTGGAACCACGGCTACGCGGCCAACCATCACTGGCGCTGCGTGTCCGCGACCGAACATCGCATCCACCTCGCCATCGATTATCCGCCCGGCTCGCCGATCGAACACATGGAGCGCGAGATCACGGCCGATCCGCACGCGCCGGCCGTCGACGTCGTGCTGCGCGTGTGGGCGCGCCGGCAGGCCCGTATCCCCGCCGGCCTGCATCCGACGTTCCGCCTGCCGCCAGCCGCGGGGCGGGTGCGGGTCGTGCTCGGCCCGCACGACGGCATCCACAGCTATCCCGCCCAGCCGGCGGGCGCCATCTCGCGGCTGTTGTCCGACACGCGCTCCGAATCGCTCGCGAACCTGGCCGGCGTCGACGGCCCCGTCGACCTCGCGCACCTGCCGCTGGGCGCGCCGGCCGAGGAACTGCTGCAGGTGCGCGCGCTGGACGGCACCGGCACGGAGGCGCCGTTCGCGCTGCACTACCTCGACTACGATGCCTGCGTGGGCCTGTGGTGGGACACCGCGCAACTGCCCGACCTGCTGCTGTGGGTCAGCAACGGCGGGCGCATCCACTTTCCCTGGATGAGCAACCACCTGGCGCTGGGCGCCGAGCCGGTCAACAGCATTTTCGACCTGGGCCGCGTCGCGACGGCGCCCGCGGGCCATCCGCTGGCGGACCGGCTGGGCATTGCGATCTCGCCCGAGGCGCCGTGGGAAACCCGCTACCGCATCGCCGCCTGGCCCCAGGCATTCCCGACAACCTCCGAATAGAGAACCGCGACATGGCACCCGATTTCAAATCCCCCGCGTTCCTGCTGGACCACATCGCCGCCACGATGCGGTTCTACCACCCGCGCTGCATCGACCCGAGCGGCGGCTTCTATCACTTCTTCCGCGACGACGGCACGGTGTACGACAGCACGACGCGCCACCTCGTCAGCAGCACGCGCTTCGTCTTCAACTACGCGATGGCGTACCGCCGGTTCGGCAATCCGG
>Ga0209148_1000930_pt1 | contig 19265 bp, 17 predicted proteins | sample AraplaCol_mMF_r2_2_FD_184288 | JGI IMG/M metagenome (GOLD analysis project Ga0209148, IMG submission 184288) | Arabidopsis root microbial communities from North Carolina, USA - plate scrape CL_Col_mMF_r2 (SPAdes) (version 2) | ecosystem: Host-associated > Plants > Roots > Endosphere | place... | reverse complement strand
TTTTTCAGGCCCTTCACGAATTCATCGGCCACGCCCTGGCCATACGTCGTGCGGTCGTCGATGACGGCGATGTTTTTCGCGTGCAGGTTGTCGATCGCGTACTTGCTCAAGGTGCTGCCCAGCTTGGCGTCGCTGGCGACGACGCGGAACGCGCCCGGGAAGTGCTGGCGCGTGTAGACGGGCGCCGTCGTGGCGGGCGAGATCTGCACGATGCCGGCGTCGTTGTAGATCTTCGACGCGGGCACGGTGGTGCCGGAATTCAGGTGGCCGATCACGCCGTTGACCTTGGCGTCGACGAGCTTCTGCGCCACCGCCGTGCCCTGCTTGGGATCGGCGCCGTCGTCTTCGGAAATCAGCTGCAGCGTGGCCTTCTGGCCGTTCAGCGTGAAGCCCTTCGTATTGAGCTCGTCGATCGCCATGCGCGCGGCGTTCTCGTTGTCCTTGCCGAGGTGGGCGCTGGGGCCGGAGATCGGCGCCACGTGGCCGATCTTGACGACCTGCTGTGCGCCGGCCGTGCCCGCGAAGGCGAGGGCGATGGCGAAGGGGATGAGTTTCGTAGTGACCTGCATGTTCTCTCCAGGAAGGATGTTATGTGCGCCCGGCAAAGTTACCCTAATTTACGGCGCACGGAAAGCGTTCCGCGGAGAGAATGACGCTGCCGCTCAGCTGCGCGTGCGCAGATGCGCCAGCTCCTGCGCGACCGCGCGCGCGACGACCTGTTCGACGGTTACCTGCAAACCGTCGCGCAATTCCGTCGCCAGCCGCGTCACCACGTGGTCCAGCACGGGCGCCATGCTGCTGCGGACCTGGTCTTCCAGCGCCAGTTCGACGCGGTCCTGCAAGCGGTCGAGCACGCGCGCGACGATGCGTTCCTCGAGCGCGCGCCAGGCGTCGTCGTCGAGCTCGCGGGGCTCGGGTGGCGTGGTCGCGGCGGCGGCCGGTGCGGTCTCGGCCACGACCTCCGTCAGGACCGGGATGCTTTCGTCGTTGAAGGGAATGTCGCTCATGACTGGCCCGCCACGAAGTGCGTCAACGGATAGGACTGCTTCTTGTACGCGACGTAGCGCGCGCGGCCGGCGGCGGCGTCTTCCTCGTCCGTCGAGATGATTTCGAATACGCGCGCGAACTGCTCGAAGCCGGCCGGCGTGCGGCGCGTCAGGTTCACCAGCATGTCGCGGTGCGGCAGCTCGACCTGTTCGTCAAAGGTGACGATCACCGGTGTCTCGGGCGCGAGAGGATCGCCGGCCATCACGTGCGGAATGAAGTCGGTGCCGGACAGCGTCCACAACGCCTCGTTCAGGGCGTCGGCCTGGGCCGGGCTGTCGGCCAGCAGGACGAGCTTCGCGTGCGCCGCATAGGCCTTGCGCGCGAGGCGGCAGACGTAGCTGAGCTTGTCGGGGATATTGGTGTGGAAGTCGATCCGGGTCATGTTCGGTCGGAAGTAAGAATTACCGTCGTTCCCGCGGGGGCGGGAACCGTGGTTTGTATGAATGCTCGGCAGCGCCAAATTGGGCCCCTGCCTGCGCAGGGGCGACGTGCATGTATTGGGCTCCCGCCTGCGCAGGGGCGACGTGCATGTATCGGGCTCCTGCCTGCGCGGGGGCGACGTGCATGGGGTAGCGGCAGGGTAAGCATAGCGTAACCGCCCGATATCGCGCTCAGAATTGGAAACCCGGCGGCGCTTTTTTCGGCTGCTGCTGCTGGCGCGGCTGCTGTTGCAGAGCCTGCGCGGCCGCGGCGTCCGGCGCCGTTGCAGCCGGTGCATGGGGCGGTGGTGCCGGCAAGCTCGCCGGTGCAGCCGGTTCGGCGGCACCCGTCTGGTAACCCGGCGGCAGCATCGTCTTGCGGGGATAAGACGCCGAATCGAGCGCTTCGTTCCATGCGTCGGCCCGGAAACCGGTCACCTGGCGGCGGCCGACGACGAGCAGCGGCAGCTCGTCCGTGCCGCCGCTGCGATGCAGCTGCTGCTGGTCCGCGGCCGTGTTCACCGTCTTTTCCGCGAACGGGATGCCGCGCGAGCGCAGCAGGGCGCGGCCCTGGTCGCAGGCGTCGCAGCGCGCCGTCGTGTACAGCGTCACGGGGTGGTTCTGCGCGGCACGCGCCAGTTCGTACGGCAGCGACGGTTTTGCGGCCGGCCCGCTGTCCGGGCGCAGCACCTGCACTTGCCCCCTGGTCGGCGGCGTGTCGCTGTAGTGGACGACGCCGGCCGCATCCTTCCACTTGTACATCTGGTCCTGCGCCGCGGCGCCGGTGGCGATGAGCGCGGCCAGGGCCAGCATGCCGGCATGCCGCCCCGCCCGATGTGCTCCGTAGGTCCGTTTCATCGCCATTCCCGTTCCGTGCGGCGCGGCGCCAGCCCCGTCAGGCCTGCATGCCGTTGTGACGCAGCAGCGCGTCGATCGTGGGTTCGCGGCCGCGGAAGGCCTTGAACGATTCGAGCGCCGGACGCGAACCGCCCACGGCCAGGATCTCGCGGTGGAAGCGTTTTCCGGTCTCGTCGAGCAGCGATCCGCCGCCCGCCTCGACGGCTTCCTCGAACGCGGCATACGCGTCCGCCGACAGCACTTCGGCCCACTTGTAGCTGTAATAGCCGGCCGCATAGCCGCCCGCGAAGATGTGGCCGAACGAATGCTGGAAGCGGTTGAACGACGGCGGGATCAGCACGGAGAACTTGCTGCGCACGTCGTCGACGAGTTCCTGCACCGTCGTCAAGCTGTTCGGGTCGAAGTCGTAGTGCAGGTGCATGTCGATCAGCGAGAACTCGACCTGGCGCAGCGTCTGCATGCCGGACTGGAAATTCTTCGCCGCGAGCATCTTGTCGTACAGCGCGCGCGGCAGCGGCTCGCCCGTCTTCACGTGCGCCGTCATGCCTTGCAGGACGTCCCACTCCCAGCAGAAGTTTTCCATGAACTGCGACGGCAGCTCGACGGCATCCCATTCGACGCCCGAGATGCCGGACACCGACAGTTCATCGACTTCCGTCAGCATGTGATGCAGGCCGTGGCCGAATTCGTGGAACAGGGTCGTGACTTCGTCGTGCGTGAACAGCGACGGCTGGAGCTTGCCATCGACTTCAGCCGGCGGCGTGAAGTTGCAGGTGAGGTAGGCGATCGGCGTCTGCACGATGCCGCCCGTGGTCAGGCGGCGGCCGCGCGCATCGTCCATCCACGCGCCCTGGCCCTTGCCCGGCCGTGCGTACAGGTCGAGATAAAATTGGCCGATCAGCTGGCCGTTCTTTTCGATGCGATAAAAACGCACGTCCGGATGCCACACGGGCGCGTCGTCCGGAGAAATCGTCACGTCGAACAGCTTCGAGATCAGGCCGAACAGGCCGGCCACGACCTTCGGCTCCGGGAAGTACTCCTTGACTTCCTGGGCGGAGAACGCGTAGCGCTTCTCGCGCAGCTTTTCCGACGCATAGGCGACGTCCCATGCCTGCATGTCGGCGATCCCGAGTTCCTCTTGCGCGAACGCGCGCAGCTCGGCCAGGTCCTTTTCGGCATATGGACGGGCGCGGCGCGCGAGGTCTTCCAGGAACTCGATCACGTGTTCCGGCGTCTCCGCCATCTTGGGTTCGAGCGAGACGTGCGCGAAGCTCTGGAAGTCGAGCAGCTTCGCTTCCTCGTCGCGCAGTTTCAAGAGCTGGGCGATGTTGCCCGTGTTGTCCCACTTTTCCAGCTCGGAGAACACGGCGCCCATCTCGGATGCCTTGGTCGCGTTGGCGCGGTAGATCTGCTCGCGCAGCGCGCGCTTGTCGGCGAATTGCAGGATCGGGAAGTAGGACGGGAAGTGCAGGCTGAATTGCCAGCCCGTCTTGCTGTCGCGCTCCGCCGCCGCGCGTGCGGCCGCCTTGACGTCGTCGGGCAGGCCGGCGAGGTCGGCTTCGTCGGCGACGAGCAATTTAAAATCGTTGGTCGCGTCGAGCACGTTTTCCGAGAAGCGCGTGGACAGCTTGGCCTGCTCTTCCTGGATCTCGGCGAAGCGTTCCTTCTGCTTGTCCGGCAGCTCGGCGCCGCCGAGGCGGAAGTCGCGCAGGGCGTTTTCGACGATGCGCTTGCGCGCCGGGGACAGGTTCGCGAAGTCGGCGCTTGCACGCAGCTGCTTGTATTTGTCGAACAGCGCCTCGTTCTGGCCCAGCTCCGTCCAGAACTCGGTGATCTTCGGCTGGTTCTCGTTGTAGACGGCACGCAGCTCGGGCGTGTCCATCACGTGGTTCAGGTGGTTGACGACGCCCCAGGCACGGCCGAGGCGTTCCGTCGCTTCCTCGAGCGGGACGACGAAGTTGTCCCACGTGACCGCGCCGGCGGCGGGCGCTTCGGCCTGGGTCACGGCGGTGCGTGCTTCCGCGATCAACTGCTCGATCGCGGGCGTCACGTGCTCGGGACGGATCAGGTCGAACCGGGGCAGGCCCGAAAAGTCGAGGAGGGGATTGGTCGTTTCGGTCGTCATGTCAGAGTCCTTATATTCAATCTCACCGCCATCTTACTACCCGGGCCAACACTTGGTGGGCACGGGGTGCCCACTCTACGTGCTCAGCTACGTTTCGCCACGCGCTCGGCCGACTCCAGCGTATTCATCAGCAGCATGGTGATGGTCATCGGCCCCACGCCGCCCGGCACCGGCGTGATGTGCGAGGCGACCGGCGCGACGCTGTCGAAGTCGACGTCGCCGCACAGCTTGCCTTCATCGTTGCGGTTGATGCCCACGTCGATCACGATGGCGCCCGGCTTCACCATATCGCCCGTCAGCGTGTTGCGGCGGCCGACGGCGGCGACCACGATGTCGGCCTGGCGCGTGTGGTAGCCCAGGTCTGGCGTACCGCTATGGCAAATGGTGACGGTGGCGTTCTGTTGCAAGAGCAGCAGCGCCATCGGCTTGCCGACCGTGTTGCTGCGGCCGATGACCACGGCGTGCTTGCCGCGCAGGTCGACGCCGGTCGTCTCGATCAGCTTCATGCAGCCGTACGGGGTGCACGGGCGGAAGCCTTCCAGGCCGGTCATCAGTTCGCCGGCCGACAGCACCGAGTAGCCGTCCACGTCCTTGCTGGTGGCGATGGCTTCGATGACTTTCGACGGATCGATATGCTTCGGCAGCGGCATCTGCACGAGGATGCCGTGGATGGCCGGATCGGCGTTCAACGCGGCGATGCGCTCCAGCAGCGCCTGTTCCGAGAAATCGGCCTCGTATTTTTCCAGCACCGAATGAAAGCCGGCGTCGCCGCAGGCCTTGACCTTGTTGCGCACGTAGACGTGGCTCGCGGGGTCGTCGCCGACGATGATCACGGCCAGGCCGGGCTGGTGGCCGGCGGCAGTGAGCGTGGCGGTGCGGACGGCGATGTCGGCGCGCAGTTGTTGGGAAAGTTTGACTCCATCGATCAGTTGGGCGGGCATGGCGGGGGCTCGTGTGCTGGACAAAAACGAAATTATAAGCGCGACAGGGGTAACGCGCGCCGCTTCGGCGCTTTCATTGTCATATTAGTAGACGCGCCTGTGCGGGCAAAACGAGTAATCCCCCGTCGCCCCCGCGCAGGCGGGGGGACGAGTCGCGCAGGAAGGGGAAGGCGTGTTGCTCTTGCGTCGCCCCCGCGCAGGCGGGGGCCCAAGTTTTATGCGTGTCGACGGCGCATGCAAAATTCGATCCCCGCCAAGGCGGCCGGCGAGGTCGGGGACGACGCTTTTCTTGTTTCATACGCAAATGCGACGGTTTACATGCATCGCGCATGGACATCATCTCACATTATGAAATCGAATATCATATTTTGAAAATTGCGTGCTCCACTGGTAGAATCGACACGCTTTATTCAAGGGATAGTCTTTTCGCCACCAAACGTCCGTGACGAATTCAGGATCGGGTGGGGCACCACACTCAAGGAGACGTAGCAATGTCAGCTCAACTCGACCAGTTGACGGCACAAGCCGCCAACGACCCGGATACGCTCGAGACCAAGGAATGGCTCGATGCGCTTGAAGCGGTGATCGAATTCGAAGGTACCGATCGTGCGCACTACCTGCTGGAGCGCCTCGTCGATCTGGCGCGCCGCCGCGGTGCCCATGTTCCATTCTCGAGCAACACCGCCTACGTGAATACGATTCCGGCCCACCTGGAAGCGCACTGCCCCGGCAACCTGGAATACGAAGAGCGCCTGCGCTCGTGGATGCGCTGGAACGCGATGGCGATGGTCGTCAAGGCCAACCGCGTCGACGGCGACCTCGGTGGCCACATCTCGTCGTTCGCCTCGCTGGCCAACATGCTGGGCATCGGCTTCAACCACTTCTGGCATGCCCCGTCCGAAGACCACGGCGGCGACCTGCTGTACATCCAGGGCCACTCGTCGCCCGGCATCTACGCCCGCGCCTTCCTGGAAGGCCGCCTCTCCGAAGAGCAGCTGCTGAACTTCCGCCAGGAAGTCGACGGCCACGGCCTGTCTTCGTACCCGCACCCGAAACTGATGCCGGACTTCTGGCAGTTCCCGACCGTGTCGATGGGCCTGGGCCCGATCATGGCGATCTACCAGGCGCGCTTCCTGAAGTACCTGGAAGCCCGCGGCATCGCCAAGACCGACAACCGCAAGGTCTGGGTCTTCTGCGGCGACGGCGAGATGGACGAGCCGGAATCGATGGGCGCGATCGGCATGGCCGCGCGTGAAAAGCTCGACAACCTGGTCATGGTCGTCAACTGCAACCTGCAGCGCCTGGACGGCCCGGTGCGCGGCAACGGCAAGATCATCCAGGAACTCGAAGCGGACTTCCGCGGCGCCGGCTGGAACGTCGTCAAGGTCATCTGGGGCCCGGGCTGGGACGCCCTGCTGGCCAAGGACAAGGACGGCATCCTGCAGCGCGTGATGATGGAAACCGTCGACGGCGAATACCAGAACTACAAGGCGAAGGACGGCGCGTACGTGCGCAAGCACTTCTTCGGCAAGCACCCCGAGCTGCTGAAGATGGTCGCGAACATGACCGACGACGACATCTGGCGCCTGACCCGCGGCGGCCACGACCCGCACAAGATCTACGCCGCGTTCAAGAATGCCCAGGAAAACAAGGGCACCCCGACCGTGCTGCTCGTGAAGACCGTCAAGGGCTTCGGCATGGGCAAGTCGGGCGAGGCGCGCAACACCGCGCACCAGACCAAGAAGCTGGACGACGAAGCCATTCGCGAAATGCGCGACCGCTTCGCCATCCCGATCCCGGACGACAAGCTGGCCGAGATCCCGTTCTTCAAGCCGGCCGACGACGCGCCTGAAATGAAATACCTGCACGAGCGCCGCCAGGCCCTCGGCGGCTACCTGCCGCAGCGCCGCCAGCAGGCCGACGAGAAGCTGGCCGTGCCGGCACTGTCGACCTTCAAGGCCGTCACCGATCCGACCGCGGCCGGCCGCGAGATCTCGACGACGCAAGCCTATGTGCGTACGCTGACGACGCTCCTGAAGGACCCGAGCCTGGGCCAGCGCATCGTCCCGATCCTCGTCGACGAATCGCGTACGTTCGGCATGGAAGGCCTGTTCCGCCAGATCGGCATCTTCAACCAGGAAGGCCAGCTGTACGAACCGGTCGACAAGGACCAGGTGATGTACTACCGCGAAGACAAGGCGGGCCAGATCCTGCAAGAGGGTATCAACGAAGCGGGCGGCATGTGCTCGTGGATCGCCGCGGCGACGTCGTACTCGACGAACAACCGCGTGATGATCCCGTTCTACACCTACTACTCGATGTTCGGCCTGCAGCGCGTGGGCGACCTGGCCTGGCTGGCCGGCGACATCCGCGCCCGCGGCTTCCTGATGGCCGGCACGGCGGGCCGCACGACGCTGAACGGCGAAGGCCTGCAGCACGAGGATGGCCACAGCCATATCTTCGCGGCGTCCATCCCGACCTGCGTCCCGTACGACCCGACCTATGCGCACGAAGTGGCGGTGATCATCCAGAACGGTCTGCATCGCATGGTGGAGAAGCAGGAAGATGTGTTCTATTACATCACCATCATGAACGAGAACTACGAGCAGCCGGGCCTGAAGGAAGGCCAGGAGGAGGGCATCATCAAGGGCATGTACCTGCTGCAGGAAGGCGACAAGAACGCCAAGCAGCGCGTGCAGCTGATGGGCTCCGGTACCATCCTGCGCGAGTCCGTGTTCGCGGCCGAACTGCTGAAGAACGACTGGGGCGTCGCCGCCGACGTGTGGTCGTGCCCGTCGCTGACCCTGCTGGCCCGCGACGGCCAGGACGCCGACCGCTGGAACCTGGTGCATCCGACCGAAGCAGCGCGCGTGCCGTACGTGACCCAGCTGCTGCAGGGTTCCGAAGGCCCGATCGTCGCGACGACCGACTACATGCGCCTGTTCGCCGAGCAGATCCGCGCCTACATCCCGAGCGGCCGCACGTATAAAGTGCTGGGCACCGACGGCTTCGGCCGTTCGGACACCCGCGCCAAGCTGCGCGAGTTCTTCGAGGTGAACCGTTACTACATCACGGTCGCCGCGCTGAAATCGCTGGCCGAGGAAGGCAAGATCGAGGCGAAGGTGGTGGCGGACGCGATCGCGAAATACGGCATCAATCCGAACAAGCCGAATCCTGTGACCCAGTAATGCTCTAGCGCTCGCGCGCTGAAAAGCGTCGTCCCCGTGAAGGCGGGGACCCAAGTTTGCTTGCGTGGCCAGCCACGTAAAATTGGGCCCCTGCCTTCGCAGGGGCGACGGATGAGCCAACGATAAGAATACGGAGCTAACACACTATGAGCATTGTGGAAGTCAAAGTCCCCGACATCGGTGACTTCAAGGAAGTCGAAATCATCGAGCTGATGGTCAAGCCGGGCGACACGATCAAGGTCGACCAGTCGCTGATCACGGTGGAATCGGACAAGGCCAGCATGGAGATCCCGTCCAGCCATGCGGGCGTCGTCAAGGAATTGAAGGTCAAGGTCGGCGACAAGGTTGCCGAAGGTTCGCTGATCCTGCTGCTCGAGGAAGCCGCGGGCGGCGAGGCGCCTGCGCCGAGCGCACCGGCACCTGCGGCCGCCGCACCGGCTCCGGCCGCCGCGCCGGCGCCGGCTCCTGCAGCAGCGCCGGCTCCCGCGGCAGCGCCGGCACCGGCCGCAGCACCGGCCGCCGCCGCGCCTGCCGTGAGCTTCGGGTCGGCCCATGCCTCGCCGTCCGTGCGCAAGTTCGCACGCGAGCTGGGCGTCGACCTGAACAAGGTAAAGGGTTCCGGTCCCAAGGCCCGCATCACCCAGCAGGACGTGCAGGGCTTCGTCAAGTCGGCGCTGGCCGCCGGTCCGACGTCCGCCCCGGCAGGCGCCGGCGGTGGCGCAGGCCTGAACCTGCTGCCGTGGCCGTCGCTGGACTTCTCCAAGTTCGGCGAGACGGAAGCGCAGCCGCTGTCGCGCATCAAGAAGATCTCGGGCCCGAACCTGCACCGCAACTGGGTCATGATCCCGCACGTGACGCAGTTCGAAGAAGCCGACGTGACCGACCTGGAAGAACTGCGCGTCGATTCGAACGCCGCGTATGCCAAGGCCAAGTCGCCGGTCAAGCTGACCATGCTGGCGTTCGTGATCAAGGCGTCGATCGCCGCGCTGAAGAAGTTCCCGAACTTTAACGCGTCGCTGGACGAACCCAATGGCCAGCTGATCCTCAAGAAGTACTACAACATCGGCTTCGCGGCCGACACGCCGAACGGCCTCGTCGTCCCGGTCATCAAGGACGCCGACAAGAAGTCCGTGTCGCAGATCGCCACCGAAATGGGCGAACTGTCGGCGCAGGCGCGCGACGGCAAGCTGTCGCCGGCGAACATGCAGGGCGCGACCTTCACGATCTCGTCGCTGGGCGGCCTGGGCGGCACCGCCTTCACGCCGATCATCAACGCGCCGGAAGTGGCCATCCTGGGCCTGTCGAAGTCGCAGATGAAACCCGTGTGGGACGGCAAGGCATTCCAGCCGCGCCTGATGCTGCCGCTGTCGCTGTCGTTCGATCACCGCGTGATCGACGGCGCCGCCGGCGCCCGCTTCACGACCTACCTGGCCGACGTCCTGGCCGACCTGCGCAAGACGCTGCTGTAAGGAGAGCCCATGAGCACCGTTGAAGTCAAAGTCCCGAATATCGGCGATTTCAAGGACGTCGAAATCATCGAACTGATGGTCAAGCCCGGCGACACCATCAAGGTCGACCAGTCGTTGGTCACTGTCGAATCGGACAAGGCCAGCATGGAGATCCCGTCGACCCACGCCGGCGTCGTGCAGGAACTGAAGGTCAAGGTCGGCGACAAGGTGAACGAAGGTTCGCTGCTGCTGACCGTGGACGACGCGGGCGCAGGCGCCGCACCGGCTCCGGCCGCTGCATCGGCTGCCCCCGCCGCCGCCCCGGCACCCGCCGCTGCCGCACCGGCCGCACCAGCCGCCGCACCCGCACAGATCCCGAACGCGGCCAGCTACACCGGCCCCGTCGACGTCGAATGCGAGATGATGGTGCTGGGCGCCGGCCCCGGCGGATATTCCGCCGCGTTCCGCTCGGCCGACCTGGGGCTGAACACCGTCCTCGTCGAGAAGTACGCGACCCTGGGCGGCGTCTGCCTGAACGTGGGCTGCATCCCGTCCAAGGCGCTGCTGCACGTGGCGCACATCATGGACGAGACGGCGCACATGGCCGACCTCGGCGTGTCGTTCGCCAAGCCGGACGTCGACATCGACAAGCTGCGCGCCTACAAGGACAAAGTCATCAAGACGATGACGGGCGGCCTGGCCGGCATGGCCAAGGCGCGCAAGGTCAACGTGGTCCAGGGTGTCGGCAAGTTCCTGAGTCCGAACCACATCGAGGTGACGGGTCCGGACGGCGCGAAGAAGGTCGTCGCGTTCCAGAAGGCGATCATCGCGGCCGGTTCGGCCGTGGTCAAACTGCCGTTCGTACCGGAAGATCCGCGCATCGTCGATTCGACCGGCGCGCTGGAACTGCGCCAGGTGCCGAAGCGCATGCTCGTCATTGGCGGCGGCATCATCGGCCTGGAAATGGCGACCGTGTACTCGACGCTGGGTGCGCGCATCGACGTCGTCGAGATGATGGATGGCCTGATGCAGGGCGCCGACCGCGAGGCCGTCAAGGTCTGGCAGAAGTTCAACGCCGAGCGCTTCGACAACATCATGTTGAAGACCAAGACCGTCGGCGTGGAAGCGCTGCCGGAAGGGATCAAGGTCACGTTCGAAGCCGCGGAAGCGGGCCAGCCGGCACCGGCAGCGCAGGTCTACGACCTCGTGCTGGTGGCCGTGGGCCGCAGCCCGAACGGCAAGAAGATCGGCGCCGAGAACGCGGGCGTGGCGGTCACCGACCGCGGCTTCATCCCGGTCGACGGCCAGATGCGCACCAACGTGCCGCATATCTTCGCCATCGGCGACCTGGTGGGCCAGCCGATGCTGGCGCACAAGGCCGTGCATGAAGCCCACGTCGCAGCGGAAGCCGCGCACGGCGAGAAGGCCTTCTTCGATGCGAAGGTGATCCCGTCCGTTGCGTACACCGATCCGGAAGTGGCATGGGTCGGCCTGACGGAAGACGAGGCGAAAGCCAAGGGCGTCAAGGTCGAGAAGGGCCACTTCCCGTGGGCCGCATCGGGCCGCGCCGTCGCCAACGGCCGCTCGGAAGGCTTCACGAAGCTGCTGTTCGACGCTGAGACGCACCGCATCATCGGCGGCACGATCGTCGGCACGAACGCCGGCGACATGATCGGCGAAGTCGCGCTGGCCATCGAGATGGGCGCGGACGGCGTGGACATCGGCAAGACGATCCACCCGCACCCGACGCTGGGCGAATCGATCGGCATGGCGGCGGAAGCCTACGAAGGCGTCTGCACCGACTTGCCGCCGCCGCGCAAGCGCTGATTCAGGCGTTGCGCAGGCAGCATCGATAACCGGGACCGCGTGTCCCGGTTTTTTTTGCTTTCGCGTTCGGGATACTACGGAATCTTCTGAGATAAAACCTGTTTCAGTGACACGTTGTCAGAGCTCCTGTAGACGATATCCGTAATCTTCCAGATGCCGCCCACCCGCGTCACTTCGAAGTCGATGCGCGTTGTCTTGTCATCGACCGGATCTTTGTAAGTCACGGCTACCCGTCCCGGCGCTGTCGTCTTCACGTCCAGATCGGTCACCCGTGGATCCTGCGAGTCGAACAGCAGATCGAAATCGAGATTGCAGATGCCCTGGGACCTCGTTTGACACGCCGCATCCTTGACCAATAAGCCGGCCAAAGCGGGCGCGAAATATTTTTCAAGGGTCGCTTTGTTCTGGTGCGACAAATCTTCGCCAAACAGGTCAGCCTGACTTGCGACTGCCTGCCATGCGAAATCCTTGTACAGCTTCGCAACCACGACGGCTTCGCTGTCCGCTTTCGCGGCAAGGGCCGTGCCTGCCCATCCGATTGCCAAGACGGCCGAGACGATCAGACCGAAACGTTTAGCGGCGGTAGACGACATAACTCGGCTTCTCCTTCGCGTATGCGGTGCCCGGCCAGAAGCCGTGCTGGACAAAATCCGATATCCAGCCCTTACCATCGTAGCCTGCAATGTGTCCAGCAGGATTACCATGCTTGGTTGGCTGAATCACGACAATATCACCCTGCTGAAACGGGAATTTGTCGGGATTATCGACTGAAATGGCGTGAAAGCCATTACTCTGTAGCGTGGGGCCGTACAGTTTGGCCGGCGTAGGATGACCCTTCGTGTCTGCGCCCCCAGCTTCAAGAGCCAGGCGAACGAACCTTGCGCAATGCGACTGGCTATGTTTGCCTGCGTGCTTGCGTAAGTAAGTTGCAAACTTGTTTGTATCGAATGGCATGGCGCCTCCGGTCACACGATTTTATTTGCCGCCAAATCCCACCCGCCGGCTGTGTTGCCGCCAGTACCGCCGCCAATCTTCTGCTGTGTATACTTCCATTTAATCTTGGAATATTTCAGGTTGACGATCTCCGACAGAAAGGATTCGTCACCGCCCAGATGCGGCTTCACCATTCCGATCAACACATTTTCCAGTTCGAGGTCGAAATACTTCACTCGAGAGCCGTCGCCGTCGGCACGGAAGAATTCGAACTTCGCTTTCGGAATGGTTTTGCCCATTGCGCACGTTTGAGCCAGAATGGGAGAGGACAGGTCGGCCAGTTTGGTAAATGAAACGTCATCCAGTTCGGCGCGCTCGGCGGTGTGCCCTCCTGCGGTCGACGACGTGGCGCTCCGTGGTTGAAAGACGCCCCAATGAACGCCCGTCACTTCGATCCAGTCTTTATGCTTGTCGTCTTGTGACTCACCCTTGATACCGTCGATTTGCACGTACACGTCGAATGCCATTGCTGCCTCCAGAAAAGTCGCGCGTTGTGGAATGAGGACTAACGCAGCACGGTTTGGCTTATGCCCCGCCTGGTGCCGGTTGAGCGGTCAAATCGTGATTCTTGCGCGCTCCAACAAGGAACAATAGGCGGCCCGTCAGTTTGGCGAGTGAGCCGAATCAACGTATCGAAAGATGGGCCAACGCGCGCCGTTAGTTATCGGCGATCGCCCTTGCCGTCATCCCAAAACCGCGCCATCGACAGATACGTGTACGACGCCGTCCACCCGATGAGCAGCATCCCGTTCAGGGCTTCGACGCCGGCCAGCAGGCGCAGGTCGCCGTGCGGCAGCACGTCGCCGTAGCCCAGCGTCGTGTAGGTTTCGGCGGAAAAGTACAGGCAGCGCGTGAACGGCAGCGGGCCCGGGTCGCCCATGTGGCCGATGCCGAGCCGGGTCGCGAGCAGGTAGTAGGCGAAGCCGTACAGCAGGATCTCGACGAAGTGCGCGGCGAAGGCGCCGACGATCACGAACACGAGCTGCATGCGCGGCGGAACCCGCAGCACCGGCAGCCCCGCCGTCAGCAGGCGCAATATCTCGTAGTGGAATATGGTCGTGGCGACCAGCAGCAATGCGCAGGCGGTGATGGCGATGCCCATGCCCATCCTTTCGAAAGACGATGTTCGATGCGGGGCAGCATAGCAAACGCCGGCGGTGCGCGCTCGCAGCGAAGGTCGGCGATTGCTGGTTTAATACTCATTTGACCAAGGAGACTCTCCATGAGCATCGCATTCATCGGCCTCGGCGGCATGGGCCACCACATGGCCGCCAACCTGTTGAAATCCGGTCAGCCCGTGCACGTCTGGAACCGCAGCCCGGAACCCGTGCGGGCACTGGCGGCGCAGGGCGCCAAGCCGGCCGCGACACCCGCCGAATGCGGCATCGCCGACGTCGTCTTCACCATGCTCGCGGACGACGATGCGACGCGCGCCGTGCTGCTGGACGGCGGGGTGCTGGCCGCGATGGCGCCCGGCAGCATCCACGTCAATATGGCGACCGTCTCCGTCGCGTTCGCGCGCGAGATGGCGGCGCTGCACGTCTCGCGTGGCGTCGGCTACGTGGCCGCGCCCGTCCTGGGCCGGGTGGACGTGGCCGCGGCGGGCAAGCTGAACATCCTCGCCGGCGGCAGCGATGAATTGATCGCGCGCGTGCAGCCGCTGTTCGACTTGATGGGACAAAAGACGTGGCGCTTCGGCGCCGAGCCGGAACAGGCGAACGCCGTCAAGCTCGCGTGCAACCTGATGCTCGCGTGCGCGATCGAGGCGACGGGCGAGGGCACCGCGCTGGCGCGCGCGCATGGCGTGCCGGCCGCGGACTTCGTCGACCTCGTCACGAGCACGCTGTTCGCCGGCTCGCCCGTCTACAAGGGCTATGGCGGGATGATCGCCGCGGAGCGCTATTCTCCGGCCGGCTTCAAACTGGCGCTGGGCCTGAAGGACGTGCGCCTCGCGGTGGAGGCAGGCCAGGACAAGGCCCTGCCGCTGGCGTTCGGCGCGACCCTGAAGGCGACCTTGCAGGATGCCGTGGCGCAGGGCGATGGCGACCTCGATCTGGCGGCGCTGGGCAAGCACGCGGCAAGGCAGGGCGGGTTGGACTGATGCCGCGTACGCCCTACAGAAGGTGCATGCTGGCCAGGAAGTTGAAGGCTATGACGCCCGCATCACGCTGGAGGCGGGCTTCACGTCCGTGCGCGACGCCATCGACGCCGGCAAGGTGCCGGGGCCGCTGCAAGGCGTGTGCAACACTCCGGAAGAGTGCCGCACCGCGGTGCGCTACGAGATCAACTACGGCGCCAACGTCATCAAGTTCATGCCGTCGGGCGGCGCGTTGTCGCTGTCCGATTCCGTCGCCGTGCCGGGCAATCCCATCGCCAACATCACGGTCACCGAGCATCCGGTGTTCGTGATGAAGGACGGCGCCGTCGTGCGCCGGGACGCCGTCCGCTGAACGGCGGTAGGGTGGGCACGCCGTGCCCACGCGGCGCTACGCGCCGTAATTCTAGTGGCGGGCCGGACGGCCTTCCACCGCCGGCTCGCCCTCGTCGCGTTCCAGCACGGCGCGGTACACGGCACCGGCCAGCGCACCGCCCACCAGCGGCGCGAGCCAGAACAGCCACAGTTGCGCGAGCGCCCAGCCGCCGACGAACAGCGCGGGTCCCGTGCTGCGGGCCGGATTGACCGACGTGTTGGTGACGGGGATGCTGACCAGGTGGATGAGCGTCAGCGCCAGTCCGATCGCGAGACCGGCAAAGCCCACGGGCGCGCGCGTATGCGTGGCGCCGAGGATGATCAGCACGAACATGAACGTCATGACCACTTCCGTGACGAGGGCCGCGCCGAGCGAGTAGTTGCCCGGCGAGTGCTCGCCGTAGCCGTTGGAGGCGAAGCCGCCGGCCAGGTCGAAGCCGGGTTTGCCGCTCGCGATCAGGTACAGGACGCCCGCGGCGGCGATCGCGCCGCAGACCTGCACGACGATGTACGGCACGATGTTCCGCGCCGGGAAGCGGCCGCCGGCCCAGAGACCGACCGTGACGGCCGGATTGAAGTGGCCGCCCGAGATGGGCCCGAAGGCATAGGCGCCCGTCAGCACGGTGAGGCCGAACGCGAGCGCGACGCCCGCGAAGCCGATGCCGACGTCGGCGAACTTGGCGGCCAGCACGGCGCTGCCGCAGCCGCCCAGCACGAGCCAGAACGTGCCGAGGAATTCGGCAAAACATTTACGAAACATGGTTGATCTCCAAAGGACAGGGGCCGCGTCATTGCCTGCCGGCGTGACGCTCCATTCATTGATTGCTACGCGACTTGTCGCCGGAGAAATTGTACAACAACAATGTTGCTAGAAGATGATGGTTAACATTGTTACATTTGGCGGCTTTTCCGGCATCGCCGTTTGATAAGCTCGGCGGGTTCAACCCCGAAAGGAAATCGATGGCATTCAGGCAGAAAGGAACGGTCGCCGCCGCGGCGTTCGTCGCCGCAGCGTCCGCGGTGGCGGCGGACGCTCCGATCCAGAGCGTGACCTTGTACCCCGGCAGCGCCACCGTGGAGCGCGCCGTGCAGGTCGCGCCCGGCGCGACGCAGGTCGAGATCACGGGCCTCCTGGCCAACTTCGACAAGGACACCATCCGGCTGCACGCGGATTCCGGCATCCAGGTCGGGCAGGTCGTCACGCGCGACCAGGACCGCGTCGACAGTCCGAGTGCGCGCGAGGCGGAACTCGACGCCAAGGTCCAGGCGTTGCAGGACCAGGTCGCGGCGATCGATGCCGACATCAAGTCGGCCCAGATCGTCCAAGGCTATCTCGAGCGCCTGGGCACGGGCGGCGCGGGCGACCGGGCCGCGCCCGTCGATGCGAAAAACCTGACCGGCACGCTGGACGCGATCCGCAAGGGCGCCTTCGACGCGCTGGAGCGCATGCGCACCGACGACGCCAGGAAGCGCGTGCTGGCGCAGCAGCTCGACGTCGTCAGGCCCACGCCAGCACGCGAGAGAGCCGGACGATCACGGTGCAGGTGGCGGCCCGGCAGGCCGGCAAGCTGGTGCTGGCGTACCAGGTCGACCGCGCGGGCTGGAAGCCGACCTACCGGGCCGCGCTCGACTCGAACGCGTCCACCGTCGACCTGGAGCGGCTCGCGACCATATCGCAAAAGACGGGCGAGGACTGGAGCAACGTCCGGCTGCGCCTGTCGACCGGACAGCCGAACCTGATCGTGGTCGCGCCCGACCCGATGCCGTGGCTGTTGAACTACCAGCCGCCGGTCGACCCGGCGCTGTTCCTGCGCGCGCCGGCGCCGCCTCCGCCGCCCGCGCCTGTCGAGAACTATCGCATGGTCCGGCCCGCCGAAGCCGCCGCACAGGACGATTACGTCGCACCGGTCCTGGAAACGCAGGGCACCTTCACGACCGAGTTCGAGGTGCCGGCCCGCGTCACGTTGGCCGCGGATGGCCGCGAGATCGCCGTCGGCCTGTCGCGGCAGACCTTGAAGGCCGAGCAGCGCGTCCTCGTCGCGCCGCGCAGCGGCAACGAGGCGGCAGTCGTGACGGCGCGTGCGGTGCGGCCGGACGGCGTCTGGCTGCCCGGCCAGGTGCAGTTGCAGCGCGACGGGTCGTATGTCGGCGCGCAGCACTGGGACCTCCAGTCCGCGGCGGACGGCCGCTTCCAGTTCGGGTTCGGGCGCGATCCGCTCGTGCGCGTGAGCGTCGAGCATCGCGACCGCAAGTCGGGGGAGGTGAGCTTCTTCAACGGCGCCAACCAGCGCCGCATCGCGGACACGTACGTCGTGACGAGCGCCCACCGCCAACCCGTCGACGTGCTGGTGCTCGAATCGACGCCGGTCAGCGAATCGGACAAGGTGACCGTGAAGACGGCGCTGCATCCGGAGCCGGACGTCCGCGACTGGGAACACCGGCGCGGCCTGGTCGGCTGGTCGCGCAGCCTGAGGCCGAACGAGACGGCGCGCTTCGACGTCGACTACGTCATCGACTATCCGAAGGAAGGATTCCTGCAGGGCTTGCCGTGAACGCGGCAACCCCCGGTCCCGCGCCCGCGGCACCGGGGGTACTGGGTCACGGCTGCGGATTCCACCCCGCGCCGCCGCCATACGCCGCGAACACCTTGGCGCGCGTGGCGAAGCGGTTCGCCACGTCGGCATCCGACAGCACGTAGCCGCCCACGCGCGTGCGCAGGTCGAGTGGCGTGCCGGCCAGCGTCGTGCTGCCGTATTCGCGCCAGCCGGCGTCCGCGCTGGCCACGGCCGGATTCGGCGCCGGTTGTCCGTTCACGCCCTGGCCCGCCCACCCGGCGGGGGCCACGTGCGCGTCCATGCGGCAGTTGACGAAGGCGACGTTGTCCCACGTCGCGGTGCCGCCCGGGCTGCGCGCCAGATACGTCGAACCGGCCGGCACGTCGCCGTGGTTCGGACCCGGGCCGGGACCGTGCGTCAGCGCGCTGTTCAGGAAGACGTAGCCGATGTCGGTGGCCACGGGCACGCGCGCCTGCAGCACGTAGCCGCCGCTGGAGGCGTTGGCGCTGTCGCCGACGCTGCGGATCTCGCTGTTCTCGAACAGGGCCGCGTGGCTGCCGCCCCAGATGAAGTCGACGTTGCCCGCGACGAGCGCATCATAGAACCACGCCCAGCCTTTCAGGTTCAGCGTGTCCTGCTCGCTGGTGAAATTCGCGTGCTTCGCGACGAGGCGCGTGTCGCTGTTGAAGTACAGCGTCTCCGCCTGGCCCGAGATGGCGGCCGAGCGGATGGTCGTGTTGTTGATGGTCAGCGAGTCGAGCACCAGCATGTCCGCGTTCTCGACCAGCATGACGGCGCGGCCGCCGGCCGGCGAACCGGCCACCGTCGCCGACTGGCTCGTGCCGGTGCCCGTGTTCAGCGTGTCGTTGTTCGTGTAGCGGATCACGACGCCGTCGCGGCTTTCGCCCTTGATCGTGACGTTGTCCTTGCCGTTCAGGTACAGCAGTTCAGGGTAGGTGCCGTTCTTGACGTTGATCGTCACGGGCGCCGTCTTCGCGAAGTTCTGCATGGCGTAGTCCAGCGCGCCCTGCACGGTACGGAAGTCGGCGGCGCCGTCGTCGTCGACCGTGACGGTGGCAGCAAGCGGCGCTGCCGGCGTCGTCGTGAACGACCAGCCACCGAGCTTGCCGATGCCGACGAAAGGCAGGCCGCCCAGCGTCGTATTCGTGAACACGCCGTCAGCGATGGCGACGTAGTATTCCGTGCCGTAGGCCAGCTTGCCCCCGTGCGGGGAGATGCTCACCGTGTTGCCGTCGATGCGGATCGGCGCCGTGTTCACGCGCCGCACGAGGGCCTGGCCCGGATAGCCGAGGGCGTCCGTTTCGCCGCTCGTGCGGATCACGTCGACCAGCGCATCGTCGGCCTTGCGGAAGATGCGGATGCTGCCGTTCGCG
>Ga0209148_1000929_pt1 | contig 19375 bp, 17 predicted proteins | sample AraplaCol_mMF_r2_2_FD_184288 | JGI IMG/M metagenome (GOLD analysis project Ga0209148, IMG submission 184288) | Arabidopsis root microbial communities from North Carolina, USA - plate scrape CL_Col_mMF_r2 (SPAdes) (version 2) | ecosystem: Host-associated > Plants > Roots > Endosphere | place... | reverse complement strand
GCCCTCACCGATCTTCGCCTTCAACTCCGCGACGCGCTTGGCGAGCATCGCCCGATGCTCGTCCGACATGTCGCGGCGGCGTGACGGTACGGAATTGGGATCGATGCCGACTGCGGCCTGGAGCGCGGGCGAGCCATAGACGTTGAGGAAGATCGTCTCGCTGAGCGCCTCCTGGGCGTCACGCCAGCTATCGAGCGCGTGCACGATCTGCTTCGAGAACTGCTCCTGGAAGGCCAGGAAAGGATTGTCCTTCGACACCGGCCTGCGTTTCTCCTCGACACGATCGGCGGCCGCTTTCACCGTGGACATCAAGGGATTCTGGCTGCTGAACGCCTCGTACTGCATCCGCAGCGGATGCATGTTGCGCGCCCAGTCTGCGATCTGCGGCGTCACCATCTTCTTGACCCAGGGCTGCACGAACTTCTGATAGGCCGCCAGATTGAGCTCGGAGACGCGTTTGGCGGCCGCGAACCGCCGCTCATCCTCAGGGGAATTGCCGCCCATGGCCCTGATGTCGTCGAGCGTTCGCGCTTCGCAGCGCATCACCCATTGCCCCGCCGCAAGATCGGCATTGAGCGTCTCTTTGCCCCGCGCCTCGAACGTCGCCTCGTAAAGCCCGGGCGGCAGCACGTCGATCAGGTCGATGTTGCTGGAGAACTCGGCGTGCTCCTTCTTGGCGACGCCGCCGGACACGAAGATGCCGAGATGGCCGATGTTTTCATGCACGGTGTAGACGATGGTCTGGCCGTAGGCCCTGATCTCGTCGACGTCGGCGTAGCAATCGAGGATCCAGTCCAGCGCTTGCTGCGGCGGGGTGACGTTGTCGCCCTTGGAGCAGAACACCACGATCGGCGAGCGGATGTTTCGCAGATCGACCTTCTCGCCATCGGACATCTCGATGCGGCCGGCCGCGAGATTATTGCCGATAAACAGCTCGTCGACGATGAACTGAATTTCTTCCGCGTTGAGATTGACGTGCCCGCCCCACCAGCGCTCGAAATCGAGATAGCGCTCGGCTTCGGTGTCGACCTTGGAATAGACGTTGTATTGCTTGGTCCAGAGCGTGTTCGAGGGGTTCTGGTTCTCGAAATTCTGCACCAGCCAAGCGCCGTCGAACTTACCGGCGCCGAGATCGCTCGCGAGCGCGGTGAGCCAGCTTCCGCCCAACAGTCCGCCGGAATAGCGCATCGGATATTTGCCATGGACGCCTGCCCAATAAGCGAGCGGCGCACCGGCGATGATCAGCGGCCCGAACAGTTCCGGCCGCAACGATGCCAGGATCATGACCGCCCAGCCGGCCTGACAATTGCCGATGACGCAGGGTTTGCCGTCGGCATCAGGGTGACGGTCGATGACAGTTTCAAGAAACTTCGCTTCAGCCCGCGCGATGCGCTCGATCGTCTGGCCCGGCATGGGTTCAGGCAGGAACCCGATGAAATAGCAGGGATGCCCCGCCCTCATCGCGACGCCGATCTCGCTGTCCGCCTTGAAGCCGCCGATGCCGGGGCCATGGCCAGCGCGCGGATCGACCACGACGAACGGTCGCCGCGTCATGTCGATCGTGACATCCTTGGGCGGGATGATGCGCACCAGCGCGTAATTCACGGGCTCGTCCAGCGTGCGGCCATCCGTGATCAATTCGGCGGCATATTGCAGAACATTGGGTGCGACCTGCGCGATATGCTCGCGATATTGGTCGCCGCGCTGGCGCATGATGTCCAGGAACAGTACGCTGCGCTGTCCGGCATCGACTAGATATTCCACTGCCGAGGCGACCAGCCCCGACATGGGACCATCAGGCAGTTTCATATTGTCTGTCGCCATGTTCGACCTCGCCGTCGCCCATGACCATTCAATGTGCACTGCGTCAGAGAACGTTGATTTAGGTCAACGGTCAGCAACAACGTCCGATGCCGATCGTGCCGCGCGACCCGCTTGATCCAGATCAACCGGTCCGTCGCGATCGCCGGGCTGATCGACCAACGGGTACACAGCTTGCAACAGCAGTAGAGCCAGAGCACCGCATGATCGACGCCGCAAGCTACAGTTGCCTGGGCATCGGCGGCCTGCTCATGCGTCACCTCATCGTCCTTGCGCGCGAGGCAGGGCAAAAGCAATTGTTCGCGGAAGTCCTGCCGGAAAACGCGGCGATGCGCCGCGTCTTTGACAAGTTCGGCTTCAGGCTTGGAGACAGGCAAGAACCGCAGTCGATGACTTTGGTGCTTGCCCTGACTTGATCAGCGTTTCACTTCGCAGCAGCAGCCCGTGCAGAGAGAGGCGGAACCACGTGAGGAAAGGCGGATCGGCCATGTCGGAAGCGCCGGAACAGATTCCGGCCCTTCCGGCTTGACCCAGCATGGATAGGATCTTCCTCGCAACGATGGTTTCGGCAGTGCTGCTGCTGATCGTGGCCTCTGACCTTCTGGTCAACGGGCCGAGCAGGCAGGACCAGACCGCGCAGATGGCCAACATCCAGCCGGTCGCAGCGCGCCTGCTCAGATAGGTGCGAGGCCGCCTGCTGCGACGGGATGACGAACTCGAAGGTTCCAGCGGAACATATCAGCCCCATCAGGACTTCTGTCCTCCGCGCCTGCCACGAACGGCCAGCGCGATCCGGACAGGCTCAGCTCCGCTCTGGTAGGGGGAGCTGAGCCACTCCAGCGCAAACGCCTTGCGCGATTGTCGCGACGGCTAACCCCCGCTCCTGTACACTTGGATATCGAGATCCCGGATCTTCTTCCGCAGCGTGTTGCGGTTGAGGCCGAGCAGATCGGCGGCGCGGATCTGGTTGCCGCGGGTGGCGGCGAGCGCGGCCGTGAGCAGCGGAACCTCGATCTCCTTGAGGATGCGGTGATAGAGGCCCGGCGGCGGCACGCCGTTCGGGAAGCCCTGGAAGTGCGATGAGAGATAGGCCTCCACCGCGCCGCCGAGATTGTCCACGCCCTGCTGAACCGCGGCGCCCGGACTGACCGAAGGGGGCGCCAGCTCGCCGTCGATGACGGACGCCGTGATCACATCCTGCGGGTAGAGCGCGGCAAGACGACGGGCGAGGTTCTCCAGCTCGCGCACGTTGCCGGGCCAGCGATGCTGCTTCATCCGCTCCAGTGCCAGCGCATCGAGCTTCTTGGGCGGCAATCCGTCCTTCTCGGCCAACGCGAAGAAGTGACGCACGAGATCCGGAAGATCCTCGATGCGCTCGCGCAACGGCGGCAGCCGCAGCGGCACGACGTTGAGGCGGAAGAACAGGTCCTCGCGGAACAGCCCCTGCTGGATCAGCACACGCAGATCCTTGTTGGAGGCCGCAACGATGCGCACGTCGGTCTTGATCGGAGTGCGGCCGCCGACCGTGGTGTATTCGCCCTGCTGCAAGACGCGCAGCAGGCGGGTCTGCGCCTCCATCGGCATGTCGCCGATCTCATCCAGGAACAGCGTGCCGCCTTCGGCCTGCTCGAACCGGCCGGACGCCCGCGTATTGGCGCCGGTGAAGGCGCCGCGCTCGTGGCCAAACAGCTCGGATTCAATGAGGTCGCGCGGGATCGCCGCCATGTTGACCGCAACGAACGGGCCGTTGCGGCGCTTGCCGTAATCGTGCAGTGCGCGCGCCACCAGCTCCTTGCCGGTGCCGGACTCGCCCGTGATCATAACGGTGAGGTCGGTCTGCATCAGCCGCGCGAGCACGCGGTAGATTTCCTGCATCGCCGGCGAGCGGCCGACCAGCGGGATCGCCTCCATCTCGGCATCGTCGTCGGGCGTCGCGACGCGTTCCTTCGGCTCGGCGAGCGCGCGGCCGACGATCGCGATCAGCTCCTTCAGGTCGAAGGGCTTCGGCAGATATTCATAGGCGCCGCGCTCGGAGGCGCGGATCGCCGTCATGAAGGTGTTTTGCGCGCTCATGACGATGACGGGCAAATTCGGCCGCATCTTCTTGATCCGCGGCAACAGGTCGAAGGCGTTTTCGTCCGGCATCACCACGTCGGTGATGACGAGATCGCCCTCGCCCTGGCTGACCCAGCGCCAAAGCGTTGCGGCGTTGCCGGTCAGCCTGACTTCGTACCCGGCCCGGGAAAGTGCCTGGTTGAGAACCGTGCGGATGGCGGTGTCGTCATCAGCTACGAGAATGCTACCTGCGGGCATTGTTAATCCTCATTTTGCCCCCTGTGATGCAGACGACGACTTCCCGGCAGAGCCGTCGCGACTGCTGTGATCTGCGTGTTTGACCGATGTGGAATACATCGGCATCAGCACGCGGAAGGTGGTCTTGCGCGGCTGAGACTCGCATTCGATGATGCCCCCGTGATCGCCGACGATCTTGGCGACCAGAGCAAGACCGAGGCCAGAGCCGGTCTGCTTTGTGGTCACGAACGGGTCGAACAAATTGGGCAGAAGATCGTCCGGCACGCCTGGTCCATTGTCCCTCACGCAGAATTCGAGCGGCAGGGATACCCGGGATTTTTGACCGGGGACTGACAGGCGCACGCCGGGGCGGAACGCGGTGGTGAGCTGGATCTCGGCGTCGGGCACGTCGATCAGCGCTTCGGCGGCATTCTTCACCAGATTGAGGAACACCTGGATCAGCTGATCCTGGTTCGCCAGCACCGGCGGCAGCGAGGGATCGTAATCCTCGATGAAGCGGATGTTGCGGGCAAAGCCCGACTGCGCCAGCCGCTTCACGTGATCGAGCACCGAATGGATGTTGACGGGACCGCGCACCACCGGCCGCTCGTCGCCGAACACCTCCATGCGGTCGACCAGCGTCACGATGCGGTCCGCCTCGTCGCAGATCAGGCGGGTCAGCATGCGATCTTCGGAAGACGCCTGCTGCTCCAAGAGCTGCGCTGCGCCGCGGATGCCCGAGAGCGGATTCTTGATCTCATGCGCGAGCATTGCTGCTAGCGCTATCACCGAGCGCGCAGCGCTGCGATGGGTGAGCTGCCGATCCATCTTGTCGGCGATGGAGCGCTCCTGGAGCATCACCACGATATGGCCGGGTCGCTCGGTGAGCGGTGCGACATGCAGATCGACCTGGCGGTCGCCGCCCATGCGCGGGGTGCCGAGATCGACCTTGTATTCGTTGACCGGCGAGTTCGACAAGCGCACCTGGTCGATCAGCGCCAGCAACGGGCTGCCAAACGGCACCAGCTCTTTCAGCGACCGCCGCTTCAAGAACTGCGTCGAGATATCGAAGAACGCTTCGGTCGCGATATTGGCGGCGACGATCTTGCCGTCGGGCCCGATCATCAGCACGGGATTGGGCAAGGCATCGAGGATGGCCTCGCTGTCGGCCGGTTTGCGATGGTCAGCGGCTGAGCTCATGCAGCGGCGCTCCATGCAAAATCGTCGAAGGCATCCTGCAGCGACTGGTGGACGAGGCCCGGATCCTCGGAGGTCAAGATCTTCCGGCGCCAGGCCTTCAGCCTCTCGACCGGCGCGCCGCTGGCTTCGGCCGCAACATCGAGCGCCCAGCCGAGATGCTTGCGCGCATGCTTGAGCCCGACGCGCAGGCCATAGAGCGCGCAGACCCCCTCATAGAGCGTGCGAACATAATGGAGCTGCGTCGCGAGCGACGGCGTGGTTTCAGCCGCCCCGCCCTTCAGCCGCCGCCCGATCTCGCCGGGCAGCCAGGGCTGGCCATTGGCACCACGACCGATCATCACGGCATCGGCGCCGGAGGCCTCGAGCGCTGCGAGCGCCTTGTCGTAAGACGTGATGTCGCCATTGACGACGAGCGGAATCGAGATGGCCTCGCGCACCGCGCGGATCGCATCCCAATCGGCCTCGCCCTTGTAGAATTGGCAACGGGTGCGGCCGTGGACCGTGACGAGCTTGACGCCGGCAGCTTCTGCGCGACGCGCGAGTTCCGGCGCGTTGCGGGTGCGATCATCCCAGCCGAGCCGCATCTTTAAGGTCACCGGGACCTTCACAGCAGCAATCGTCGCTTCGATCAGGCTGACGGCGTGATCGAGATCGCGCATCAGGGCCGAGCCCGACTGGCCGCCGGTGACGTGGCGGGCCGGACAGCCCATGTTGATATCGATGATGTCGGCGCCTTCGGCTTGGGCAATCCGGGCGCCTTCGGCCATCCAATGCGCCTCGCAGCCGGCAAGCTGGACCACATGGGGCCCAACGCCGGTCGCTTCGCAGCGCAACCGCGACATGCGGTGACCGTTGGCGAGCTCATCGCTGGCGGTCATCTCGGAGACGACAAGACCTGCCCCGAGCTCCGCCGCCAGACGGCGGACGGGCGAGTCCGTCACTCCCGACATCGGCGCCAGGAAGACCGGGTTGGCGATTTCAATATCGCCTATTTTCAACGGCTTAGAGCCTGATACTGCCGAGCCGGTCACAGGGGTCTCGTTGCGTGGGCAGCGCCTCATCGCGCCTGCCTAGGTCTATCTTGCGCACAATTCTTGTGCAGTCAAGCGTCATGCCTACAGTTTAGACAGTTCTGCAGATCTTTCAAGTGCAGTGCAGCAAAATGCTGAATCCCACAATCCCGGGAAACCCCCTTTTTTTGCGGGCCTGCCGTGCTAGAGGCATGCCGGCAATCACCTCACTCCCGACTCTCCCCTTAGCAGTTGAATATTTGAGTCCTATGGCGAAATCACAGCGCACCGCAGTCGTTCTCGTCGCGGCCGGACGTGGCCTGCGCGCAGGCGCCGGTGGCCCCAAGCAATATCGAGAGATCGGCGGCGTGCCCGTGATCTACCGCGCCATGGAAGCGTTCAGCACCCATCCCGACGTTTTTGCCGTGCAGCCGGTGGTGAATCCCGACGACAGCGCCATGTTTACGGCAGCGGTCGCAGGATTGAAGCACGAGGCACCGGCCAATGGCGGCGCGACGCGCCAGGCTTCGGTGCTGGCTGGTCTCGAGGCGCTGGCGAAGCACAAGCCGGACATCGTCCTCATTCATGACGCCGCGCGTCCGTTCGTCTCGGCGGGCGTGATCTCGCGCGCGATCGAGGCGGCCAGCCGCACCGGCGCGGCCATCCCCGTCGTCCCCGTCACCGACACCATCAAGCTCACCAGCGCTGACGGCAATGTCGAAGACACGCCAGATCGTGCGCGCTTGCGAATCGCGCAGACGCCGCAATCCTTTCGTTTCGATGTCATCCTCGAAGCGCATCGTCGCGCGGCCAAGGACGGACGATCCGATTTCACCGATGATGCCGCGATCGCCGAATGGGCGGGATTGACGGTTGCGACCTTTGAAGGCGATGTTGCCAATATGAAGCTCACCACCCCTGAGGATTTCGTGCGCGAGCAAGCGCGCCTGGCCAGCCTGCTCGGCGACATCAGGACCGGCACGGGCTACGACGTGCACGCCTTCGGCGAAGGCGACCATCTCATGCTCTGCGGCGTGCGGGTGCCGCACACGAAAGGCTTCCTGGCCCATTCCGACGGCGATGTCGGCCTGCATGCGCTGGTCGATGCGATCCTCGGCGCGCTGGCCGACGGCGACATCGGTTCGCACTTCCCGCCGAGCGATGCGAAGTGGAAGGGTGCCTCCTCCGACCAATTCCTGAAATACGCCATCGAGCGCGTCACGGCGCGAGGCGGCCGTATCGCCAATCTCGAGGTCACCATGATCTGCGAGCGGCCGAAGATCGGCCCGCTGCGCGACGTCATGCGCGCCCGCATCGCCGAGATATCCGGCGTGGACATCTCTCGCGTCGCGGTGAAGGCGACCACCAGCGAGCGGCTCGGCTTCACCGGCCGCGAGGAAGGCATCGCGGCCACCGCGAGCGCCACCATCCGCCTTCCCTGGAGCGTCTAGGCCATGGGCGGCAGCGACGCACGCGCCCTCTCCCGCTCGCTGCTCGATTTGTGCCGGATGCGTAAGCTGACGATCGCGACCGCCGAGTCCTGTACCGGCGGCCTCGTCGCCGGTGCGCTGACCGACATCCCCGGCTCCTCTGACGTCATCGATCGCGGCTTCGTCACCTATTCCAACGATGCCAAGCGCGCGATGCTCGGCGTCGAGGCGGGCACGCTCACCAATTTCGGCGCGGTCAGCAAGGAGACCGCGACCGCGATGGCAGTCGGCGCCCTTGAACGCGCCGACGTCGACCTTGCCGTCGCCATCACGGGCATTGCGGGCCCGGGCGGCGCCACGCCGGGCAAGCCGGTCGGCCTCGTCCATTTTGCGGCTGCCGCACGCGACGGCCGAATCATCCATCGCGAGCAGCGCTTCGGCGCGATCGGCCGCACCGCCGTGCGCCAGCGCTCGGTGGTCGAGGCGCTACGCATGCTGATGGAGCTTGCCCGCGGCCCGCAAGCCGCCGCCAAGCCGCAACGCGCTGCCGCGAGCCGCCTGCGTCCACGCGTCACGCGCACGCCGCGGCGGCATGCGACGAAGCGCAGGCCCCCACGATCGCCGCGGGGGTGACCGCTCTCGGCTTTCGTAAGGGTTGATCAGCATCGCGGCTGCGCGAAGTGCGGAACGCGACGCGCAACCGACCGACCGGAGCGAGATCAACCGATGGCCAGCAGCTTAATCGCATCGATGAGGTCGACTGACATCCGGGAACCGATCGAAACGGGTTCGACGCTCAAGACAGGTTCGATCCTTGCGAGGTTCGCTCGATCCGAGGAATGACCGGAAGCTTTTGCTCGATCGCCTTCGCCAGCACGGTGCCCGTGGTACGACCGAGCTCCTTCGCGATCATTGTTATTGGCTTAGTCCCTGCAAGCTTCCTGAGCCGATCGAGGTCGTCGTCGCTCCACGATTGCTTCCAACGCGCCATGTCTCCTGGTCCTGCTGCGTAAGCCCTGCGCCCGACTCGGATTGTAATTGTATCCCTCATGAATGCAGCTGATGCGGGTGTACCGCTCACGGCAAGGGGCGTTCCGTCAGTCCAAGGCGTTTTGGCACAAATTGCACTTGTCACTTCAAATGTGCGGAGTTGGCGAGCCGTGATGGACGCCGACTGCGTGGCGAACGGCATCGCAGGGCGGGCAACCGTGGGCGAAAGCCGCGCGCACTCGACACAATCCTCGGGCAGGCACTGCCGAGAGTCCGCAGCGTTGCGTCCGGTTTTCAGAAAGCACGCAAAATCTGCCCAAACCGGTCCGGATCGCAAATATGCAAGCGCGACCATACGTCATCGCTGATGTCCGATCTTGCGCAGGACAGTATTGGCGCAATAATGCCGGCCTATGTTGTGGTCCGGAATCAACCGGACCAACACTGTGGAGGGCGACGAAAGTGTTCGCTCGCGCCGCGGCTTCGGCCGCACTTGTTGTCACTTTGGCCGCCTTTGATGGTGTGGCCGCGCAAACGGCCAATCAGCCGCCAGATACGATGGCGGCGCGGGTCGAGGCCTGCACGCCCTGTCATGGCAACAAGGGCGAAGGCACCAACGACGTCTATTTCCCGCGCCTCGCCGGCAAGCCGGCAGGCTATCTCTACAACCAGCTCCTCGCCTTCCGCAGCGGCCGGCGCAAATACCCGCCGATGAACTATCTGCTGGAATTCCTGCCCGATCCGTATCTGGAGGCGATGGCGGAGTACTTTGCCTCCGAGCACCCGCCGCTGCCGCAACCGGCGCAGACCGAAGTCAGCAAGGACGTCCTCGCACAAGGTGAGCTGCTCGCCACGAGCGGCGATGCAAACCGCAATATTCCAGCCTGCGTGAGTTGCCACGGTCCTGGTCTCACCGGCATGCAGCCGGGTATCCCCGGCCTGCTCGGCCTTCGCGCGCCCTATATCAGCGCCCAGCTCGGTGCCTGGCGCTACGGCACCCGCACGGCAAAATCGCCCGATTGCATGCAGCTCGTCGCCGGCCATCTGACCGAGGCCGACGTCACCGCGGTTGCGGCGTGGCTGGCGACCCGCCCTGCCCCCGACAATCCTGCTCCCGTGGCGAAGGGCACCTACGCGCTGCCCTTCGGCTGCGGCAGCCAGCCCAACTGACGAGGCGGATGATGGGCTCGAAACTCTCGATCGCACTGCTGGCCTTGGCCGCGCTCACCACGGTCGCGCATGCGCAGGATAAGAACAGCGACGTCATCGCCCGCGGCGAATATCTCGCCCGCGCCGGTGACTGCACGGCCTGTCACACGGCGCCGGAGGGGCGCCTGTTCGCAGGCGGCCGCGCCATGCCGACCCCGTTCGGCACGCTCTACACCTCCAACATCACGCCGGACCCGGAAGCCGGCATCGGCAAGTGGACCGCCGACGATTTCTACCGGACCATGCATAGCGGCCGCTTTCCGGATGGTGGGCTGATTTATCCGGCGATGCCGTTCGCCTCCTACACCAAGGTCACACGCGCCGACAGCGATGCGATCTTCGCTTATCTGCGTTCGATCCCGCCGGTGAACCAGAAGAACCGCCCACACGAGCTGCGCTTCCCCTATGACAACCGTCAGCTCATCCTTGGCTGGCGTACGCTGTTCTTCAGCGAGGGCGAGTTCAAGCCCGATCCGACCAAATCCGCCGAGTGGAATCGCGGCGCCTATCTGGTCGAAGGCCTCGGTCATTGCGGCATGTGCCATTCGCCGATCAACGCGCTCGGCGGCACCTCGCAGTCGGATGCCTTCAAGGGCGGCCTGATCCCGATGCAGAACTGGTACGCACCCTCGCTGACCTCCAACCGTGAAGCAGGTCTCGGCGACTGGAGCATGAAGGACATCACCGATTATCTACAGACCGGTGTCTCCAAGCGCGGCGCCGTCTATGGTCCGATGGCCGAGGTCGTGCACAACAGCCTGCAATATCTCAATGACGAAGACACCAAGGCGATGGCGGTGTACCTGAAGGGCATCGCCGAAGGCTCAACGCCGCCGCCGGCAAGCTCCATTCTGCCGAACACCGAGAGCAGCCTGCTGGTCAGCCTCGGCAAGACCGTCTACGACAAGAATTGCGCGAGCTGTCATGGCACGCAGGGTGAAGGCAAGGCGCCGCACTGGCCGCCACTCGCCAACAACCAGTCGATCGAGATGCAGTCGGCGGTCAATCCGATCCGCATGGTGCTCAATGGCGGCTATCCGCCGGGCACCAAGGGCAATCCGATGCCCTATGGCATGCCGCCCTTCGCCGGTCTCCTCTCCGACAACGAGGTCGCCGCCGTCGTCTCCTACATCCGCACCGCCTGGGGCAATCGTGGTTCGCCAGTCTCGGCGCGCGAGGCCAACGAGCTGCGCTCCGCACCGCTCAACTGAGGATCCGCCATGTTCAATTCCGATCCTCCAACCAGCCCGGCCGCCGCTGACCAGGCCGTTGAGGAAGTCGTTGCCCAGGGGCCGTCAGGCGCAATCGTGCTCGCCGGCGTCGCCACGGCCTGCGTGGTCGCGATGTGGCTTGCGTTCTATCTGTTCGTCTTCCTGCCGCGCGGATCTCTGCAATGAGCGCCGAGGAGACCCACGGCAGCAGCGCCGAGGTCGCAGCCCGCGTTGAGCGGCGCTGGGCCACAATTGCGGTGATCATCATTGTCGCCATGGCAGTGCTCGCAGCCTTCGCCGGCATCCATCAGGCGACCATGCCGCAGCCGCGGGTGGAGATAACCGATCCCTCGCGCATCCATCTCTCCGGCGAGTTCGTCGAGAGCAATCTCGGCAGCGTCCTGGAAGCCAATGGCAATGTCACCGTGCGCGCGATCGGCCAGCAATATTCCTTCACGCCGGCCTGCATCGTGGTGCCCGTGGATACGCCGATCACGCTGCGCGCCACCAGCGCCGACGTCGTGCACGGCATCCTGATCCAGGGCACCAACGTCAACACCATGCTGGTCCCGGGTTATATTTCCGAACAGCTGATGCGCTTTACAAGGACCGGCGACTATCTGATGCCCTGCCAGGAGTTTTGCTCATTCGGCCATGAGGGCATGTGGGGCAAGGTCAGGGTGATCGACAAGGCCGACTTCGCAAATCGCGCGAAGGGTGGCGGGAGGCTGAGCTGTGTTGGTCAATAGGAAGCTCATTCTCGCCCATTTCTGGCTGGCGTTTGCCGTGTTTGGCGTCGCGCTGACGCTGGGCGCCTGGCAGATGTTCATCCGCAGTCCCATCGGCACCTGGCTTTCCAACCCCGAGCTCTATTACCGCTCGCTGACCGCGCACGGCACGGTGATGGGCTATGTCTTCCCGACGCTGGTTGCGATGGGCTTTGGCTATGCCATAGCTGAGTCCGCGCTGGAGCAGCGCCTGGTCGGCGTGCGCTGGGCCTGGACCGGCTTCTGGCTGATCGTCGTCGGTAGCATCATGGCGGTGATCCCGATCGCGCTCGGCCGTGCCTCGGTGCTCTACACGTTCTATCCGCCGCTGATCGGAAACGTCTTCTACTACCTCGGCGTCGTGCTGGTCGTTGTCGGCTCCTGGATCTGGGTCGCGCTGATGTCGATCAATCTACGGGTCTGGCGCAAGGCCCATCCCGGCGCGCCGGTGCCGCTGGCGATGTTCGCGAACGTTGCGGGCTCTTACCTGTGGGCCTGGACCGCCGTTGGCGCCGCGCTCGAACTGCTGCTGCAGATCATTCCGGTCGCGGCCGGGCTTAAGAACACCATCGACGCAGGCCTTGCGCGCATCTTCTTCTCCTGGACGCTGCATGCCATCGTCTATTTCTGGCTGATGCCGACCTACATCGCCTACTACACCATCGTGCCGCGCGCGATCGGCGGCCGGGTTTATTCCGACACCATGGCGCGGATTTCCTTCATCCTGTTCCTGGTGGTGGCGATGCCGATCGGCATGCACCACACGTTTGCCGATCCGCAGGTCGGCGCCGGCTTCAAGTTCATCCATTCGGCCTTCACGGCGCTGGTTGCGCTTCCGACGCTGCTGACCGTGTTCACCATCTGCGCCTCGGTCGAGATCGCGGCGCGCCTGCGCGGCGGCCGCGGCATGTTCGGCTGGATGAGGGCCCTGCCCTGGGACAATCCGATGATGCTGGCGCTGGCGTTCTCGTTCGTCATGCTCGGCTTCGGCGGCGCCGGCGGCCTCATCAACATGAGCTATCAGCTCGATGCGTCGATCCACAACACGCAGTGGATCACCGGCCATTTCCATCTGATCTTCGGCGGCGCCATCGTCATCATGTATTTTGCGATCGCCTACGATCTATGGCCGCATCTGACCGGCCGCGAGCTGATCGATGTCAGGCTGATCCGCACTCAGCTCTGGCTGTGGTTCATCGGCATGATCGTGACCACCTTCCCGTGGCACTGGGTCGGCATTTTGGGCATGCCGCGCCGCATGGCCTATTTCGACTTCGGTGATCCCGCCATCGCCCCGCAGGCGCTCTCGGTGACCTTCTCTGCAATTGGCGGCTTCGTCCTGCTGACATCGGGCATCATGTTCATCGTCATCCTCGCCCGCGGCATGCGTGCACCTCAGGTCGACGCCGGTCCCTATCGTTTCGCGATCGCCGTGCATCAGCCGACGACCGTGCCGGTCGCGCTCAACACGCATGCTCTATGGGTGACGCTGATGATCGCGCTCACCATCACCAATTACGGCTATCCGATCCTCAACCTCGCGACCACGGCGGGTACGTCGGTGCCGGCCGTCTATGTGGGAGCGCAGTGATGAGCACCCGCGACCTCTTCACCTTCAGCAATCCTCATTTCGCGCGCGGCGTCGGCATTACCGCGGCGATCCTGATCGTGACGGCGATTGCCGGCTTCATCGTGCTGCCTTTCGCGCAGCCCTGGGTCCAATTCGCCAATGTCTGGGACGCGATCTGCAGCGCCGCTGGCGTGCCGCAGCGCGCGGCAAACATGACGGCGCCCGAACGGGAAAAACGCCTGTCGGAGGTCGTGCTGACCTCGCACACATTGTCGCGTCCGAGCCAGGAGGCGATCGGCCGCGGCGCGACGCTGGCGCAGCGCTGCGCCATCTGCCACGGCCCGACCGGCATCAGCCGCGCGGACTCCCCCAACCTCGCCGGCCAGTACGCGGCCGTGATCTACAAGGAACTGCACGATTTCCGCTCCGGCGCGCGCAGCAATGCCGTGATGTCGCCATTTGCCGTCAACCTGACGGACGACGAGATCGCCGACCTCTCGAACTATTACGCCTATCTGCCGCGGCCGCCCGCCTACCATCCGACGCCGCAGCTGCCCAAGCCCAACATCGTCATCTACGGCGCGCCGCTGCGCGGCATTGCGCCTTGCGGCGCCTGCCATGGCAGCCTCGACAACAAGACCGGCAGCCCGTGGCTGGAGGGACAGTCCGAGGCCTACATGAAAGCCCAGCTTCAGGCCTTCGCGGCCGGCGACCGCCGCAACGATATCAGCCAGCAGATGCGCAACATCGCCCGCGCCTTGACGCCACAGGAGATCGAGGCCGCCGCCGCGTATTACGCCTCGCAGCCGCCTGACGTGGTGAAGGCGGTGGATTGATCAGGACGATGCCAGCTTCGGCCGGCCGTAGATCGCATCCGCGCGCTTCTCGAACGCGGTTGAAAACCGCGCGAACGCGGCGTCGAACATCGAACCCATCAGCATTGCCAACATGCGGCTCTTGAATTCATAGGCGAGGAAGAAGCCGACGTCGCACACGTCATTGCCGTCTTGCTGCCCCTTGGGCTCGAAGGTCCAGCGGTTTTCGAGGTTGCTGAACGGACCTTGCAGATATTCGACCAGGATTTTCAGATTGGCGCGGTCGAGCGTCACGCGGCTGGTGAAGGACTCCTTGACCAGCTTGAACGACACCGTCATGTCGGCGACCAGAACCTCGGTTCCGTCGGGCTTGGCCATGCGCTGACGGATCTTCAGCGCACCGCACAGCGGCACGAATTCCGGGTAGCGCTCGACGTCGGCGACCAGTTCGAACATCTCGGATGCGCTGTGATTGACACGGCGCTTGCTCGAAAATCGGGGCATATCGATTCAGCGCGCAGTCGCGGCCCGCGCGGCCTTCAGTCTCGCAAAGTCCTCGCCAGCGTGGTGCGACGAGCGGGTCAGCGGGCTCGCCGACACCATCAGGAAGCCCTTGGTGTAGGCGACCTTCTCGTAGGAACTGAACTCGTCCGGCGGCACGTAACGCATCACGGCGTAATGCTTGCGGGTCGGCTGCAGATATTGCCCGATGGTGAGGAAGTCGACGTCGGCCGAGCGCAGATCGTCCATCACCTGCTGCACCTCGTGGCGCTCCTCGCCGAGGCCGACCATGATGCCTGATTTGGTGAAGATGGTGGGATCGAGCTCCTTGACCCGCTGCAGCAGCCGGATCGAGTGGAAATAGCGCGCACCCGGCCGCACCGTCAGATAGCGCGACGGCACGGTCTCGAGATTGTGGTTGAAGACGTCGGGCCGCGCGGCGACGACGACCTCAAGCGCGCCTTCCTTGCGCAGGAAGTCCGGCGTCAGGATCTCGATGGTGGTCGAGGGGCAGGCGGAGCGGATCGCGCGGATGGTCTGGGCAAAATGCTCGGCGCCGCCGTCGGCGAGATCGTCGCGATCGACCGACGTGATGACGACGTGCGCCAGCCCCAGCTTGGCCACGGCCCCGGCGACGTTCTGCGGCTCGGCCGCATCCAGCGCATTGGGCAGGCCGGTCTTGACGTTGCAGAAGGCGCAGGCCCGGGTGCAGGTGTCACCCATGATCATGAAGGTCGCGTGCTTCTTGTCCCAGCACTCGCCGATATTCGGGCAGCCGGCCTCCTCGCACACCGTGTGCAGGCCGTTGGCGCGCACGATGTTGCGGGTGTCGGCATAGCCGCGGGTGTTGGGCGCGCGCACGCGGATCCAGTCCGGCTTCGGCGGCGAAGCGGAATCGGGGCGGTTCACCTTTTCGGGGTGGCGCGGGCGCAGCGGGTTCGTGATGGTATCGACAATAACGACCATGATCTGTCCGGTCTGTTCAGGTCCTACCTAGTCGGTCTGGCCGCCTGCCGCAACCCAGCTCGCGCCGCTTCAGGGAACATGGCAGATATGGGCAATATCCTGCTCTGTTCTCAGGCGATTCTCACCTCGAATGGCTCCAGTCTCGAAGACTTCCACAGCCAGGCTCGGCAAGGCTCTGAAGCGCGGCTTTTTCGACCGCGACGTTCGCGAGGTCGCCCGCGATCTGATCGGGGCGACGATGCTGGTCGACGGCGTCGGCGGCATCATTGTCGAGGTCGAGGCCTATCATCATACCGAGCCGGCGGCGCACTCCTACAATGGCCCGACGCCGCGGAACCAAATCATGTTCGGTCCGCCCGGCTTTGCCTATGTCTACCGCTCCTACGGGATCCACTGGTGCGTCAACTTTGTCTGTGAGGAGGCAGGCTCGGCCGCCGCCGTGCTGATCCGCGCGCTGGAGCCGACCCATGGCCTGGCCGCGATGCGCCGCCGCCGGCATCTCCAGGAGGTGCACGCGCTGTGCTCGGGCCCGGGGAAGCTCACCGAAGCCCTCGGCATCACCATCGCGCACAACACCCTGCCCCTGGACCGGCCGCCGATCGCGCTGCATGCGCGGACCGAGAACGTCGAGGTCGCAACGGGCATCCGGATCGGCATCACCAAGGCGGTCGAGCTGCCCTGGCGCTATGGCGCCAGGGGCTCGAAATTCCTCAGCAAGCCGTTTCCCAAGTAGGCTTAGGAAGCCTGCTTCAGCCGCTCAAGCGCCTCGAGCAGCTTGGCCTTGCGGGCCAGCGCCGCCTCGCGCTTTTCGCGCTCTTCCTCGACGACCTCTTCGGCCGCGTTGGCGACGAACTTTTCGTTCGCGAGCTTGGACTCGGCACGCTTGATGTCGGCATCGGCCTTGCCGATCTCCTTGTCGAGGCGTGCGCGTTCGGCGGCGAAATCCACCACACCCTTCAACGGCAGCGCCGCGACCTCGCCGCGCACGAGGAGCTGAACCGCTCCGTCAGGCGCGCGATCGGCGAAGGAGATATCCGACAGCCGCGCCATGCGCTTGATGACGTCGGTCCATCGCGGCGCGCGCTCCTTCGTTTCAGCCGAGGCGCCCGCGAGCACCAGCGCCGTCAGCGTCGCCGGCGCAATGTTCATCTCGGCGCGCACCGAGCGGATCTGCGTGATCAGGTCGATCACCCAGCCGATCTCCGCTTCCGCCTTGGGATCACTGAAGTCGGCATGGTCGAAGATCGGCATCACGAACGCCGGCGAGATCAGTGGATCGGTCGGCCCGGCCGCCGCCGCGAGCATCGCAAGCTGTTCCGGTGTCGGCTCGGCTCGCTTCAGCGGCCACTCCGCCAGCGCGAGCAGGCCGTCGCGCTTGGCCGTCACCTCCCACAGCTCTTCGGTGATGAAGGGCATGAAGGGATGCAGCAGCTTCAGGATCTCGTCGCGCGCCCAGGCGACCATGGCGCGGGTCTCGTCCTTGGCGGGGCTGTCAGGACCGAGCAGCACGGGCTTGGCGAGCTCGACATACCAGTCGCAATAGACGTTCCAGACGAAGCGGTAGATGCTGCCTGCGGCATCGTTGAAGCGATAGGCCTCGATGGCTTCGGTCACCTCGCGCGTGGTGTGCGCGCTCTCATGCGCGATCCAGCGGTTCAGTGTTTCCTTCGCCTTGGCCGGCTCGAAGCCCTCGGGCACGGCGCAATGGTTCATCTCGGCAAAGCGCGAGGCGTTCCAGAGCTTGGTCGCGAAATTGCGATAACCTTCGACGCGGCTGGTGGCGAGCTTGATGTCGCGCCCCTGCGCGGCCATCGCCGCCAGCGTGAAGCGCAGCGCGTCCGCGCCATATTCATCGATCAGATTGAGCGGATCGATGACGTTGCCCTTCGACTTCGACATCTTGGCGCCCTTCTCGTCGCGGACGAGGGCGTGGATGTAGATGGTCGAGAACGGGATCTCCTTCATGAAGTGAAGGCCCATCATCATCATCCGGGCGACCCAGAAGAAGATGATGTCAAAGCCCGTCACCAGCGCATTGGTCGGGTAGTAGCGCCGCACTTCGGGCGCGTCTTCAGGCCAACCGAGGGTCGAGAACGGCCACAGCGCCGAGGAGAACCAGGTGTCGAGCACGTCCTCGTCGCGCGTGATGAAGCCTTCGCGCTTGTTGCGGTCGAGCGCCATCTCGCGGCCCTGCTCGGCCGTGATCACTTCCTGCTCGACGTAATAGCCGAGCGCGTGGCTGATCGCCTCCTCTTCGGTCTCCGCGACGAACACCTTGCCGTCGGGGCCGTACCAGGCCGGGATCTGATGGCCCCACCAGAGCTGGCGCGAGATGCACCAGGGCTGGATGTTCTCCATCCACTCGTAATAGGTCTTTTCCCAGTTCTTCGGCACGAACGAGGTCTCGCCCGAACGCACCGCCGCGATTGCGGGTTTTGCCAGCGTCTTGGCGTCGACGTACCACTGGTCGGTGAGATACGGCTCGATCACGCTGTTCGAGCGGTCGCCGTGCGGGACCATGTGGGTGTGCGGCTCGATGCGCTCGACGAAGCCGAACGATTCCAGCCGCTCGACGATGCGCTTGCGCGCCGCGAAGCGGTCGACCTTGTTGAACTCCTCGGCGAATTGCACGGCGCCTTCCGGCAGGCCTTTCAGATAATCCTCGTTTTCGACGAGGTCGAGGCAGCCTTCCTTGTCCAGCACGCTGATGCGGCGCAGGCCGTGGCGATTGCCGACTTCGAAATCGTTGAAGTCGTGCGCCGGAGTCACCTTCACCGCGCCCGAGCCCTTCTCCGGATCGGAATACTCGTCCGCGACGATCCTGATCTTGCGCCCCACCAGCGGCAGGACCACGTTCTTGCCGATCAGCTTCTGATAGCGCTCGTCCTCGGGATGCACGGCCACGCCGGTATCACCGAGCATGGTCTCGGGCCGCGTCGTGGCAACCACGATGAAGGTCGAACGATCCTCCGGATCGAAAGTCTTGCCCTCGATCGGATAGCGCAGATACCAGAGGTGCCCCTTCACCTCGGTCTGCTGCACTTCGAGATCGGAGATCGCGGTCAGCAGCTTGGTGTCCCAGTTCACCAGCCGCTTGTCCTTGTAGATCAGGCCGTCGCGGTGCAGCTCGACGAACACCTTGATGACGGCCTTGGACAGGCCCTCGTCCATGGTGAAGCGCTCGCGCGACCAGTCGCAGGAAGCGCCGAGGCGCTTGAGCTGGTTGATGATGGTGTCGCCGCTCTCGGCCTTCCACTGCCAGACCCGTTCCAGAAACTTCTCGCGGCCCATCTCGCGGCGGCCGGGCTGCTGGCGCTCCATCAGCTGCCGTTCGACCACCATCTGGGTGGCGATGCCGGCATGGTCGGTACCGGGCTGCCACAGCACGTCGCGGCCGCGCATGCGCTCGAACCGGCACAGGATGTCCTGGAGCGTGTTATTGAGGGCGTGGCCCATGTGCAGCGAGCCCGTCACGTTCGGCGGCGGGATCACGATGGTAAAGGGCACCGCGTCGCGGCGGTCGGGACGGCCGGCCTTGAAGGCAAGGCTATCCTCCCACACCACGGACATGCGGGCTTCGATATCGGCCGTCC
>Ga0209148_1000927_pt1 | contig 19411 bp, 20 predicted proteins | sample AraplaCol_mMF_r2_2_FD_184288 | JGI IMG/M metagenome (GOLD analysis project Ga0209148, IMG submission 184288) | Arabidopsis root microbial communities from North Carolina, USA - plate scrape CL_Col_mMF_r2 (SPAdes) (version 2) | ecosystem: Host-associated > Plants > Roots > Endosphere | place... | reverse complement strand
CGGTGATGGCGCGGATCGGACGCGGCTCAAAACATCCGTCGCTCGTGTGAACGCGGGTCCTCGACCAAGTCGCCGCTGTGATAGACGCCCTGCATCGCACGATCGCGCCAAGCGCCGGTTGAATCGTAGAAATGCTGCGCGGGGTCGATGCGTGTCGTCAGCAGGCCAGGCTGTTCCACCGGCAGGCGCCCGGTGACGACACCGTCGGGGCGTACGACAAACGCGCCCCAACAGGAACGCGGCGCCGATGAATTGGCGGCACTGATCCAGAGGTGGTTGTCGGCCGCGGCAGTCGGCACGGCGTTCAGCTGGGTAATGCCGGCAATCGTCGTCGCCGGATTAAGTGCATGATGTTCGCACCCTACCGCCGCCTCGATCGCGGCGAAGCGTGCCGCATCTATATTACCGCTATGGAAGGAATGCAGGATCAACTGGGCCCCTCGCCGCTTGTAATCACGATAGAGCTCCGGATAACGGTATTCGTGGCAAATCAGCGTGCCGATGCGAATGCCGTTGATGGTGAAGAGGCACACATGATCACCTGGGGTATAGTGGGCCAAATCACCGCTGTTACCCGTCTCGTCCCCGGCACAGAAGCGCTTGTCATAGCGATCGACGAGTCGCCCGTCCGGCGCCACGATGTAAACGCTATTATGCGGCTTCACCCCCGGTGAGAGCGGGTGGGCCGAGCCGAAAGCGACCCAGATCCCGGCAGCCTTCACCGCGGCGACCACATCCTCAGTCTTCTGCCGCAGAGTCTTCCAATCATAGCCGCTGTAATCGGCAAGGTCGTTGCCGGCATATCCGCATAGGCAGGCCTCGGGAAAATGAACGAGATCGGCGCCTTGCGTCGCTGCAGCAGCAATCTGCTCAATCATCCGGCAGGCATTTGTCTCCGGATCGGCAGAAGTGGCGAACTGGCTGGTGGCGAGGATCAGCGGCAATGGAAATCCTCTGGGTCCTATGCGGTCGATCGCCCCACCTGACAATGGAGATCGCACCATTATCAACGATTCATTTACTGATTTTATCTAAATTCCAATCGGTTAACTAAACCTTATCGGGCAAAATGGCAACGAAACCGGCTTATGATCTGAGCTCGCTCAATGTCATGGTCGTCGATGACAGCTTCTACATGCTGCGCATCGTGCGGACCCTGCTGGCGGCGATGAATCTGCGCAATGTGCGTAGCGTCAGCAATCCCGAGGATGCCTTCGCCGAGCTGCGGGAGCAGCCGCCGGAGCTGCTGATCGTCGACTGGAACATGATTCCCTTCGACGGCCTGGCCTTCGTGCGCCGGATCCGGCGCGACCCGGACCTCGACTGCGCCGATATGCCGATCCTGCTGCTGACCGCCCATACCGAGCTTGAACGGGTGCTGGAAGCGCGCGACGCCGGGATCAACCGGGTGATGGCAAAACCGGTCTCCTTCCGCACGCTTTATGATAATATTGTCGCCGCTATCCGGGATCCCCGGCCATTCGTCAATACCGAGGACTATATCGGCCCCGACCGCCGGTTCCGTGCGGCGACAGGCGTCAGCGCGGAACGGCGCAAGAATGCCGACAAGAAGAACAAGCTGAAAAGCACGACGTAAATTTATGGCACCGGCAATCGCCTGCCTGGATTGTCAGCCGGAATACCAGAAGGCCCGAGCGCCAGAAGGAAAGTACAGATGGCCCATAAGGACCTGACATCACGCCTCCGCCCGCTCTCCCCGGACGAGCTGAAACATATGGAAGCCGAAGCGGACCGCGCCTTGCAGGAACTGGCGGCGGATTACCTCAGCATCACCGGCGCCCAGCTCGAGGAGCTGCAGCGCAGCTTCGCCAGCCCCAATTGGCAGGATGTCGCCTGGAGCACCCAGGTCTACCGCACCGCCCATGAGATCAAGGGCCAGGGCAGCACATTCGGCTTCAACCTGATCAGCGAGATCGGCGCCTCGCTCTGCCGTCTGATCCGCCAGCGCGAAAAGCTGCCGCCGGCTGATTTCGACCGCCGCGCCGCCGCCCATTGCGCGGCGATCCGCGCCGTTCTGGACAAGGGCATCAAGGGCGATGGCGGCAGCGAGGGTGCTGCCTTGCTGGAACTCCTGGGACCTCCCCTCGAATAGCCGGTGGCCCCCTCTATGCCGCCGCGCCATTGCATCCTGACCCCTCTGCCACCTGTCGCCGGCCAGCCCATCTGTGGTCTCGCTGCCCCATGCCGCAGTGAATCGGGATCCATCCGTCATGGCCGCGCCTGACTCAGGGCGGCGCGCCGATCCCGGCTGGCAACGGCCGGTGACATTGGCTGGCCGCAAGATGAGCTACGCGGCCGCTATTCCGACATTGGCGATTGTGTATTTCGCAGCCGCGCGGCTGGGACTGCTGCTTGCCACCGTGAATCAGAGTGCGTCGCCGGTCTGGCCCGCCTCGGGCCTTGCCGTTGCCGCTTTGGCGCTGGGCGGATGGCGGCTATGGCCGGCCATTGCGCTGGGCGCGCTGGCAACCAACAGCCTGGTCGGCGGGCCGCTCTCCGCCATACCGATCTCCCTTGGCAATACCCTGGAGGCCCTGCTCGGCGCCTGGATCATCGCCCGCGCCACCGGCATCAGGGCCGAACATTTCCCGATCGCCCGCACGGCCGGCTTCGTTCTGGCCGCCCTCTTCGCCCCCTTGCTTAGCGTGATGACCGGTGTCGCCACCCTGGCCGCCACCGGCATGCTGACAGCCGACCAATGGGGCGCAGTTGCCGTGACCTGGTGGACCGGTGACGCCCTGGGCATCCTGCTGGTTGCCGCCGCCTTGCTGGCGCTGGGCCCGGCTGGCGTCGATAGAGACAGCCGGCCCGCGCGGCTGCGCCAGCATCGGGCGGAACGCGTCGTCATTCTCCTGCTGCTCAGCGCGCCGATCGCCTGCTTCCCGTTCCTCGATACCAGCCTCGGCGGCGCCTTCTTCCTGGTCTTCCCGGCGATCCTGCTGGCCGGCCATTGGTTCGGTGCCCGCGGCAGTACCTGGCTGGCTTTGGCGGTCGCCGCCATCTGGGTTGCCGGTACCGCGCTCGGCCGCGGCCCCTTCATCGATCTCACCTTCAATGACAGCCTGCTCAATATGCAGCTCATGCTGGCGGTTCTCGCTCTTGCGGGCATGGTCTTCTCCGAACGCATCGCCGCCAGGTCGCCGGTGCCGGTCCTGGTCTTCATCGCCGGCTGCGCCGTCAGCGCCGCGATCTTCCTCACCGTCGATACCCGGCAGAAGGAGGCCAATACCCGCCATTTCGAGCGCCTGATCGCCCGGGCCGGCCAGAACCTGGAAGATGCGATGCATGATTATGTCGACCTGCTGCGCGGTGGCAGCGGCCTGCTCGCAGCCTTGCCATCGGTCGGCCGCCAGGCCTGGCGCACTTATGCCGACCAGCTGGAACTGGCGAATTCACATCCGGGGCTCCGCGGCATCGGCGTCGTGGCGATGGTTGCACCGGAGGACGAGGCCAGCTTCGTCGCTGCGGCCAAAGCGGACGGCGCCCCCGATTTCACCATTCACCCGGTGCCGGGCGTCCCCCCGGCGGATGCCGCCTATCCCATGCATTTCGTCGTGCTCTATTCGGAACCGCTGATCCACAATCAGGTGGCGATCGGCCTTGACCTCGCCTCGGAGCCCGGGCGCCGCCAGGCGGCGTTGGAGGCACGGGAAAGCGGCAACCCGGTCATGTCGCGGCATATCTCGCTGCTGCAGGCCGGCAACCACGTTCCCGGCTTTCTGCTCTTCCTGCCGTTCTATCGGCAGTTGACGGTCGCCGCCGCCGGCAGCCCGGAGCGGGCGCAATTTGAAGGCTGGGTCTATGCGCCCTTCAAGGCGGAGGATTTCTTCCAGCGTGCCTTGTCATCCTCCTTCCGCGAACTGCGTTTCAATATCCGTGAAGGCGCCGGCGCGGCATTGGGCGAAGTCATCTATCGCAGCCCCGAGCAGCTGGTCGGCGGCAAGCCGGAACAGGCGGCCTTCGTGCCCGAGCAGAGTACGACGCTCAACCTTGCCGGCAATGTCTTCACCATCGATTGGGCGCGGGCCGCCGGCTTTGTCAGCGAAGGGCGGCGGATCGATATATTTCTTGCCGCCGGCCTGCTCGCCTTCTCCACCCTGCTCGCCGCCTTGGTCAGTGCGCTGCTCGGCCTGCGCGACCGGGCGACCGGCCTCGCCGATGACATGACCAGCGCGCTGCGCGATGCAGAAGCCAGATTACGGGCGGCGATCGGCGTGATGGGCAGCGGCTTCGCTTTGTTCGATGCCGATGACCGGCTGGTGCTGTGCAATGACAGTTTCATCGATAGCGGTACCCGTGCGCGCTACGGCAGCCCGATCGGCCGCAGCGCCACCGAGATATTCACCGCCTTTGCCGAGGCCGAGCTCACTGCCGCGGAGGCGCTGAAGGATCGCCGTGCCTGGCTGGCCTGGCGGCTGGAACAGCACCGCAACCCGCCGCCGGAGCCGATGGAGATTCAATGGACCGATGGTCGCTGGATGCGTGTCACCGAACAGCGCACCAGCGACGGCGGCTATGTCGGCCTGTGGACCGACATCACCGCCGTCAAGCAGGCGGAAGCACGCTTGCGCGATGCAATCGAGAGCATCAATGAAAGCTTCGTGCTGCTCGACCATGATCTGCGCATCGTCATGGTCAACAGCGAAGCCCAGCGCATGTATCCGATCTCGCGTCCGATCTTCAAGGTCGGCGCGTTGATGGAAGACGTGCTGCGCTATGGCGCCACGCATGGCGAATACCCCGACATCAACGGACCGGAAGATGTCGAGGCCTTCGTGCACCGATGGAAGCAGACCTATACCTCCCGGGCACCCTTTGTCGGCGAGGGACGCCTCGCCAATGGCGGCTGCATCCTGGTCAGTCACCATGCGACCGCCGATGGCGGCTTCGTCAATGTCTATACCGATATCACGGCGCAGAAACGGCGCGAGGAGGATCTCGCCGCTGCCAAGGCCAAGCTCGAGGAGCAGGCCGCCTCGCTGGCGAAGCTGGCGGCAGAACGCGACCGCCTGCGCCGCATGGCCGAAGATGCCAATGCCGGCAAGTCACGCTTCCTCGCCAATATGTCGCATGAATTGCGCACCCCGCTGAACGGCATCCTCGGTTTCGCCGAAATCATCCGCAAGGGCCTGTTCGGTTCCATCACGCCATCGGTTTACCAGGAATATGCCCAGTTCATCCATGACGGCGGCACGCATCTCCTGTCGCTGATCAACGACATTCTCGACCTCTCCAAGATCGAGGCCGGCCAGCGCGACGTCCATATCACCGAGGTCTCGACCGCCGAGCTGGTCTCGCAATCGACCAAGCTGGTCAGCGCCATGGCGGTCGAACGCAAGGTCGAGCTGGTCCTGCCGGATCCCGCCGCCTGCCCGGTGCTGCATGCCGATGAACGCGCAGTGCGGCAGATCCTCCTCAACCTGCTGTCGAATGCCGTGAAGTTCACCCCGGCCGGCGGCAAGGTGACATTGGACATCCGCCATGCCGGTTCCGCCGGCGCCGAGATCACCGTGACCGATACCGGCATCGGCATGACCGCGATGGAGCTGGAAAAGGCCCTGCAGCCTTATGGCCAGGTGCTGAGCGAATGGACCAAGAACCTGCAGGGCACCGGCCTCGGCCTGCCGCTGGTCAAGGCGCTGTCGGAACTGCATCACGGCCGCCTCAGCATCAGCAGCGCGCGCAACGCCGGCACCCAGGTCAAGATCACCCTGCCCTGGTCGCCTGACCTGCCGGTCGCCCCGAAACAACAACCGGACACCGTGTCGCCCGCAGCTGCCGCGACGGAGGAGGCGGCGGTCGTCGCCGCCAATGGCGCAGTCCAGACCGGTGACCGGCCAGGGAAAGAGGACCGGAATGGACAGGCAACATCCGCCGCACCGACGGGCCTGCGCATTCTGGTCGCGGATGACAGTAATCTCAACCAGCGCCTCACCACAGTATTGCTGCAGCGCCTGCATCATCATGTCGAATGCGTGTCGGACGGCATCGCGGCGGTGGAACGCGCGGCGGCCGGCGATCTCGACCTCATCTTAATGGATGGCCAGATGCCGCGTCTTGGCGGCATCGAAGCGACCAGGCAGATCCGCGCCCTTCAAGGCCTGGCTGGCAAGGTAACGATCATCGGCATCACCGCCGATCTCGACATCACCAACCGCGCGGACTACCTCGCCGCCGGTATGGATGACGTGCTCGACAAGCCGCTCGATGCGGCAAAGCTCGCCGCCCTGGTGGCGGAACTGTCGGGCTGAACTGAACCGCTAGCCGAAAGTATCGATGTTGGCGTCCAATGGGCAAAGGTGTCCACGACCCAGCGGATCACCGCCCTGATACGCGGATGGCGCTGTTGATCCCGGTGCACGATAAGCCAGAGTTCTCGTTGCCGGACAGGCTGGTCACTGTCGAGCCGACATAACCCGGGCTGACCTTCACCCACAACGGCCGGCAAGTAGCCCTTACCCTGGCCATTGCGAATGCTCGCCAGGAGCGTTTCGGCATCGTTCACTGCAAATCTCGCCGGCATAGCATCTGCCGGTGTGGGAGCATCCTGTTTCGCCATCCAGCTTACCTGCGGCAGCTCTTTCATCCCGGCCTCATAGCCGATCCAGGGAAGCGTGGAAAAGTCGAAACCGACGGCGCCGTAGATGCTGTAGGGAATGTCCGCGATCTTGCGCGTAATATAATGCGTGCCGCTGTCGGGCCGGGCGAAACGAAGGGCAATATCGGCTTCGCGCTCCTCAAGACTGAGCCGACGCGGTTCAGCGATGAGCTCAAGGCTGATATCAGGATGACTGCGAAATAGGTTCGGCAAAGCCGGCAGCAGTGCATGATTGGCAAGGATCGGCACAGTCGTCAGGCGCACGTTGCCGGCAATGCGTCGATCCGTGCCAGCGACCTCCTCTTTCGCCGACTGATACTCGGTCTCGATCCGTCTAGCCCTGTCGAGGATCGCGCCGCCGGCGGAGGTCGGCGTAAGCCGGCCCCGCCGACGCTCGAACAGGCGTACACCGAACCGTGTCTCTGCCTGGGCAAGGCGCCTGATGGCGGTGCTTTCATTGACCGCAAGCTGCTGCGCCGCCAACTTGAACGAACCCGCCCGGGCCAAAGCGAGAATGATCCGCAGATCGTCCCAGTCCGCTGTCATGGTGTCTTCTCCTTTTTTCCGTAGCATCGCAGCCTGCAGCCGGCACCTTGCAGCGTAACCGGCAAATCTGCCCGCCAATTTGGCTTTTTTGCCACATCTGTCCCGCCATCGGACAGCCTATCCTGGCGCAGCCTTCCAACAAGCAATATGGCGGGCTCTTAGCAGCATTGGACACCCTGATCAGGAGCGTGACATGACAATGACACTTTATTGCGTCGCTTTTGAGGATGACGAAGCTTTTGTTGGCAAGCGAGGCGACCACATGCCGGCACATCTCGCCTTCCTCGCCGCTCATCCGGCGATCGTCGCGGCCGGACCGCTCATGGCAGCGTCTGGATCGTGTGGCGAGGAACTGGCTGGCACTGGTGGCATGTGGCTGGTGAAAGGCGTGGACAGGGCCGCCGTGCTGGCGCTCGTCAAGGCCGATCCCTTCTGGTCAACCGGCCTCCGCAAATCGATGCGCATCATGGAGTGGCGTCTGGTCCACGCCAATGCGAACCTCTCCGCTTAGCCGCGCCGCTGCTTTAATATTCGCCGCCGGCCACCTGGCGGCGCCGGATCTGCCCCGCCTCGCGCCAATGCCACAGCCGGGCCGGCACGCTGATATAGGGTGCGGCAAACAGATGGAACGGCAGTTCGGCGATCAGGTTGATATAGCGCCGCGGCACGATCGAGGGGCCGCGCGGCGAAACGCCATGCACCGCTTGCGCTGAGTTGAGGAAGCCGATCATGGTGTTGCGGCCATAGGCGACGCTGGTCACGTGTTCCACGTCGCGCGGCAGGATCATGCGATAGGTGAGGAAACGCGGATCGCGCTTCCAGCGATAGAGCTCCAACTCGCCGCCTTCGCTGGTATCATTGGCATTGCGCAGATAGAACAGGCCGGAGAAGACCGTTTGCCGCTTGTCGACATGGGGCGTCTTCACTGAACTGGTGGTCGAGCTCGGCGTGTTCATGACGAACTGGCATTCAAGCTTCACATCTGCCGGCTGGTCGGTGCCGCGCAACCCGACGCGGAAATCCTCCAGCTTGCGGCCGACCCGTCCCTCGAGATCCGGATAAGCGCGCCGCATTTCGGCGCCGAAGACCCGCACGATCGCCTTCCAGAAATCCGCCGATCCATGGAAGGCGAAGAAGTCACGCCACACCCGCTCGATATTGTCGTTGGCGAGCACATCCACGGCAGAGAGACGCACCGCGGCATTCTCCGCATCTGCCCGGCGACCGGCGAGAATGGTTTCCATGGTCGGGAAGCTCTGTTCCAGCTCGGCATAGACCGAAGGCGCCAGCGCCTCCGGCAGCAGCACATGCGGGAATGGCTGCATCACCGTCCGTCCGGTGCCGGCGCTTCCCAGCACATTCAGCGCAGCGACCGAGGGCGACATGGCGGCACCGCCGTCAGGCATTTTCTGGGCGGGCGACGGCATCACCGCGTCATCCATCTGGTCAATCTCCCGGACATCTACTTTCAGGATATTTTCAGGACGGCATCCGCTGACCCGGCTCTTGCACCGGCACGCCAGGCGGAAGCAGCGCGACCGAGTCACCGGCCTGCATGGCCGGCACAGGGAAGCCGCCAGAAATCGCTGGCGAAACCCGATTTTCCCATACTGACGCCCAGCTTACGAGCCGGACGACCTGCGCCCGAAGGTCGCACCGGATACCCCCACCGACCGATACCCACCGATCGATGCCCCGGCGATCGATGCCCGGCGATCGATGCCCCAGGGCGCGGCGGCTGTGCCAGCCACCGGCGGGCCGCCTCTCATCCGGTGCGTGGTCCGGCATTGCAACCAGGGGAGGCAGGGTCGGCCGCCCCTGGAACAGGTTTGCCAGACAGCTATCCGCCTGCCGGTGCGACCCGGCAAGGTCACGGATATGTGCCCGGCCGGCGGCAGGCCGGCCCCTTGATCGCCGCTGCTGCTTTTGTTTTGATGACGGCACCGTTTCAGCTTTTCGAGATTGCAATGCGCTCCTCCGCTTCCTTCCCCTTCACCGCCGCCGCTCTTTCTCTCGCGATACTCGGGCTGGCCGGCTGTTCCAGCGGCTCCTCGAGCGATGCGCCCCCGCCGATGCCGGCCGGCTCCGATACGTGCGGGGTCACGCCCTTGCAGAAGCATGTCGGCGAGCCGCTCGACGTCACCCTGATGCAGTTCTTCGAATCCGCGGTGCCGTCGCACCGGGTGCGGGTGCTGAAGCCCGATACGGCGATGACCGAGGACATGGTGCCGGAGCGGGCCAATGTCAAAACCGATAACAACAACATCATCACCGCCATCACCTGCGGCTGAGGTCGCGCCCGACACCTCGATCAATCTTCAAGCGATGACGGGCAAGATGCTGAATTTGCGGCATCTTGCGCGGAACCGTTTAATGCCGGCCGTTCAAAATGACAGGCGGTCCGCGCTGCGCGGATCCGCGCCGCTGCCAGCCGCATAGATCGTTCCGCTGCGGGCCGCGCGACGCCAGGGCCGCGCCTTGTTGAGCCAGAGATCGAGTGCCGGCGCGTTCTTGTCCATCTCATGCACGACGAGGCTGGAGCGACCCCGGCAACATCGGGCCACGATCTGGCCGGTGGGCGCGATCAATCCGCTCGGCAGCCCGCGGCTGCGCTGCCGCGGCGTCGACAGGCTCAGCCAATAGAGATTCATCGCCGCATGCGCCTGGGCGGTGATCCCCATCATCGGGTCGTCGTCATAGGCCGAGACCAGCATGCAATCGACGCCCGCCGCCTCGTATTCGGCGAAGAGATCGGCAAAGCGGATCTCGATGCAGAGGGCGCAGCCGAAGCGGAAGTCGTCGACGGTGAAGACAGTCGCCGCCTGGCCCGGCGTGTACCAATCGGTGATCTCGCTATGCGAGCAGCGCCGCTTGTCATAGCGCCCGGCAAGCCGGCCGGTATCGGCAATGACATAAAGGCTGTTATGCGGCCGGTTTGGCGGCGTCAAAGGATGGTTGGCGCCCAGCACCAGCCAGATGCCAAGCCGCCCGGCCAAGGCTGCCGTCTCCTCTAGTTCCTCTCGCAGGCCGGCCCAATCCACCGCGGCCCAGTCGGCGATCTCCGATTTCACATAGCCCGAGAGAGCGCCTTCCGGGAAATGTGCCAGCCTTGCGCCGGCCGCTGCCGCCCGGGTCAGCAGGCGCCGGACGAGACGGCCATTGCGCCGGATATCGGGCACGATCTCGCTCTGGACCGTGGCGATCTTCAACCTGCCCGATGTCATCCCGGCCTCCCCCGCTCTGCGCCCCGACTCTCGCCGATTCGTCCTGCCGGTGAAACCGGTTCCAGGAATCGCCGGTGAAACCGGTTCAAGAAAATCGCGCGGGCCGGCGGAATAATCGCCCCCGCCTTGCGTCGAGGTCAGTGTCAGCCGGATGACACCAACCGAAATCACCGAACGCCAACATCGCCCAACGCTCAAACCATTCAACAAGGGGTAGGACATGCTTTCCCGAGCAACCCTAAAAATCTTCAATGCCAGGGGCCTGACAGCCGTCCTTGGCATCCTTTCCGGCACCGTCACCGGCTTGGCGCTGACCGATCCGGCTCTCGCCAGCCCGGCAACGGATATGACGACACAGCGCATCGCCGCCATCAGTGCCGGCGATGTCACCAGCCTGACTGCCGCCTATGGATCACCCGCCGTGCTGCAATGGGTCGGCGGCCCGCTGGACGGCGTCTACAGCGACGCCGCCGCCATCAACGCCACCTGGACGAAATTCACCAGGGCCCAAGGCAAGCTGAAGACCGATATCGTCGCCATGAACGAGGCCGCCAATCCCCAGGGCAGCACGGTCGCCACCGATCTGGTGCTGACCGGCGCCAAGCCGCTGAAGGTGCATTACGTGACCGTGTGGCGCGCCGGCAAGCTGGTCGACGAGATCTGGCAGATCAACCCCAACGCCAGCTACTGACCGTCGCCCCTGTCCAATTACCTCCTGAGCCCGCACCGCCGGCTGCTTCCATCGGCCGCCGGTGCGGCTCGTAACCCTCCTGGCCCAGCCGACGAATATCACTTTGCCCGAAGGACCTTATCCGCCATGCATACCCTCTCCCAACATACCGCCTCCACGCCGCGACGCGCCTTTCCGGTTCTCTTGCTGACCGGCTCCATTCTGGCCGGCCTGCTGGCCTCGGCCGCAGCGATCGTCCCGGCTTTGGCCGATGATGCCGTGCCGATGCCAAACAGCGTCGTCGAGCCGCATGTGCCGGTCAGCCATCGCGACCGCGTCTATGCCGCCGAACAGTTCTCGAATACCGTCTCGGTGATCGACCCTGCCGATAACAAGCTGCTCGGCATCATTCGCCTCGGCGAGCCGCAGCCGGTCAATTTCTCGCCGCTCTATCGCGGCCAGGTGCTGGTCCATGGCATGGGCATCTCGCCCGATCGCCATACCCTCGCCGTGGTGTCGATCGGGTCAAACTCCGTCACCTTCATCGATACCGAAAGCAACAAGGTGCTGCACACCACCTATGTCGGCCGCTCGCCACATGAGGCCTTCTACACACCGGACGGCAAGGAGGTCTGGGTGACGGTGCGCGGCGAGGATTATGTCTCGGTGCTGGACGGCAAGACCTTCGAGGAGACCGGCCGCATCAAGCTGCCGAACGGCCCCGGCATGACCATGTTCTCGCCAGACGGCAAATACGGCTATGTCTGTTCCAGCTTCGAGCCGGTGACGACGGTCTTTGATACCGCCAGCAAGCAGAAGATCGGCGAGATGAAGCAGGTCTCGCCCTTCTGCCCCAATATCGCCGTGACGCCGGAAGGCGACCAGGTCTGGTTCACCCTGAAGGATACGGGCAAGGTGCAGGTCTTCAACGCCAAGCCGCCCTTCGACATGCTGGCGAGCATCGATAGCGGCCCCATCACCAATCACGTCAACATCGCCGATACGCCGACCGGTCGCTTCGCCTATGTGACGGTCGGCGGTCTCGATGCGGTCAAGGTATACGACACCAGGGACTTCCATCAGGTCGCCACCATCCCGGTCGCCGACATGCCGCATGGCGTCTGGCCCTCGGGTGATGGCAGCCGGGTCTATGTCGGCAACGAGAACAGCGACCTGATGATGGCGATCGACACGGCAACCAACAAAGTCATTTCCAGCGTGCCGATCGGCCAGGCGCCGCAGGCGATCATCTATGCGCCGCAGGCGGTCACCGATCCGGCCGCATCGACTGCCAACCTGCAGCCTCTGGGCCTCGCCGGGCAATCGGCGCAGCTCAATCTCGCGGGGGGCGATGGCAAGGCCTCAACCCGCGTCACGCTCTACAACCAGGGCATCACCCAGGTGCTGCAGGCGGCAGCGACCGGCCTGAAGCCGGGCAGCATGTATGTGCTGGCCCTTGCCAGTGACGCCAAAGGCAGCGGCCTGCTGGAGCCGCTGGCGCAGTTCAAGGCCAATCCAGCCGGCGCCGCCATCGTCAATGCGGTGGGGCCGATCCATCAGATCATCGCCAGCGATGCCGGTGCCCAGCGCCGCTATCTGGTGATCGCACCGCTCGACGGCGACAAGCCCGGCGCACCGGTGCAGTTGCAGGCTGCCTTGCCCTAACCGGTCCGGCGGCGCACGAAGAGGAGAACCGAGATGAACAAGCATCGTGACGATCAACTGGCAGGTCCGCAGCCTGACGATCCCATCTTCGCCGCTTTCGGCATCGATCCGGAAGAGGCGGAGATGGCGCAAGCTGCGGCGCGGCCGCGACGTCGCCTGCTGCGCAAAGTTGTTATCGCCGGCCTTGCGGTGGTGGCACTTGCAGCCGGTTCCCTCTTCCTGCGGCCGGCGCATATGTCCGCCCATGCCGATGCAACAAATACGCCCGCCGCTGCCCCGGCCCCGGCACAGCACAGCTTCAATGATGACATGACGCAGGCGATGATGAGCATGCATATGGCGATGAACCAGCCCTATAGCGGCGATCCCGACCACGACTTCGCCAGCATGATGATCCCGCATCACCAGGGCGCCATCGACATGGCACAGTTGGAACTGCGCTATGGCAAGGATCCGCGCCTGCGCCGCCTCGCCGAGGAGATCATCGTCACCCAGCAGCAGGAAATCGCCGTCATGCAACTGGTGCTGAAGGATCTCGCCGCCGGTCAGCAGCCGGGATCATCGCCATCCGCCGCGGTCCCCGCAGCCGGCAGCATGAACGGAATGGAGATGAACGGCATGCAGATGACGAAGACACCGGATGCCAGTGTACCAACTACCAGTGTACCAGCTGGCGGTGCGCCGGCCGCCACGACTGCCCCTTGATATCGACAGCCATAGGCATGACCACAGACCGTTCCCAGATCAACCGCCTGGCCGATCATATCCCCGCCTTGCGGCGCTATGCACGGGTGCTGTCGCGTGACGGCCGCGATGCCGAGGACCTGGTGCAGGATGCCTTGTTGCGGGCGGTTGACCGGCTGCGTGGGCCGGGCGACGTCATCAACATGAAGGCCTGGCTGTTCACCATCCTGCACAACGTCTTCGTCAGCCGCCTGCGCAAGGCGCAGGTGCGGCGTCTCGATATCTCGCTCGATGACGAGGATACCGTCCAGCCCGAGACCGCGCCCAGCCAGGAGGATGCCCTGCGCTGGCGCGACCTGCTGCGCGGCTTCGATGCCCTGCCGGATGATCAGCGGCAGATACTGCTGCTGGTGGCGGTCGAGGGTCTCGCTTACGCCGAGGTAGCCGCGATCCTCGACATTCCCATCGGCACGGTGATGTCGCGCCTCAGCCGCGGGCGCGAGAAACTGCGCCAATTGATCGACGGTGACGGCCAGCCTGACAAACGGCCTGAATTACGGAGAGTGAAATGAAAGAGATCGACCGCGCGATCAGCGATGACGATCTGCAGGCCTATGTCGATGACTGCCTTGACCCGGTGCGCCTACCGGAGATCGAAGCCTATCTCGCCGCCCATCCAGAGGTGGCACAGCGCCTCGATGCCTATCGCCGTCAGCGCCAGGATCTGCGCCAGGCCTTCGCCGCCGCCGTGCCGCCCCAACCGGCCGCCGACCTCGCCCTCTTGCACCAGCTCGGTGCGCATCTCGCCCGCCGCCAGCAACGGCGGCTGCTGGCCGCCGTCGCCATGATCGCCGTCATCATTGGCGCGGGTGTCGGCGGCGGCTCCGGCTGGCTGCTGCGCGGTGCGGCGATCGGCAGCGGCAACACGACCATCGCCGGCGATGACGGCAGCGGCAAGGACCTGACCGGCGTCGCGGCTCTGGCCGATGAGGCCGGTGCTGCCCATGTCGTCTTCGCCGCCGATCGCAAGCGGCCGGTGGAACTCGACGCCGCGCATGAGGCCGATCTCACCAAATGGCTGTCCAACCGCCTCGCCCATCCGGTGACCCCGGTCGATCTTGCCGCCGCCGGCTTCCGCTTCATGGGCGGACGGCTGATCGCCACCGATCATGGCCCGGCCGCCCTCTTCATGTATGACGACGACAAGGGCACGCGCCTCTCGCTACTGATCCGTCCCATGGCCAATGCCGATCTGCAGGCGCCACTATCGGCGGTGAAGGCGCACGGCGTCGATGGATATGCCTGGGCCCAACACGGCATCGGCTTCAGCCTGGTCGGCGCCGCCGATAGCACCCGCCTGCAGCAACTGGCCAGCGAGGCACAACGGCAGAGCGGCGGGACTTGACCACAACGATGCCATACAGGGTTTCTGCCCCGCCTGCGTATCAATCTAACGGCAGATCAAACCCTCCACGCTGGCCTCACCCCCTGTCCGGTTGATCCCCATCCGGAAGTTGAGGCCGTCGTAGATGGGCCGGGAGGTTACGCGCAGCCCACCGGCCCATCGCCGATTGCTTCGGCCATGGCACGCGATGTTCGGCGGACGCTATCGCTGGCCGGGACTCTCTTGCTGCCTGGCTTACCGTTCGGCGTCAGAGCGGGAGGCAAAGCTCCTCTGCGTCGTGCAACACGCGGCCGAAATGATGCTGCCAGAGATCGGCGCCCAGCGCTGCCGAGCGATCCAGTGACGACCCGACGCTCAGCCATCTAAGCAATGTCGGACGCAGCCCCGCATCGAACAGCATGAATCCGGCGGCAAGGCAGCAGGTGTCGGCCTGGATGCCGCAAACGAAGACCTGCTCCACCTGCAGCGATTTGAGATGGTCGATCGCGGCCGGTGGCGGAAGATAGCCGTGCTTGACGAAGACGCGATTTGCGGGCACCAAGCATTCGTCATCTTTTCCCGGCTTCCAGCCGAGCTGACGCCAGAACGGTGTCATCGCCTCGTCGTGCCTTTCCACTGTCGCAATCGTATAGAGCTTGCGACTGAGCGCGCTGATTTCGGAAACCATCTGCGCCGGCATCGGAAAGCTTGACTGCACGTCGACAACGAACAGCGCCTGTTTGTGGGATCCCATCAGACTGCGCTCACCGACCAACATGTCAATTTCCCGAAACCAGCTTCAATCCGACCGTGCCCGCCAGAATGAGGCCAATGCAGAGGATACGCATGGGCGCGACGGAATCGCCCAGCATCACCATTCCCAGAAAGGCCGTCCCCGCCGTACCGATACCGGTCCAGACCGCATAGCCCGTTCCCATCGGCAAGGTCCGGAGAGCGAGCGACAGCAAAAAGACGCTTGCGAGGCCGGTGGCGACCGTGAACATCCCGGGAAGCCATCGCGTGAAGCCGTCGGACCATTTCATGCTGAGAGCAAAGGCGATTTCGAGGAGGCCGGCCATGCTCAGCTGTATCCATGCCATGGAAGCGATTCCATTCGTCGAAAACGCGAGCCGGCACCGGGGCGTTCAGGGCGCCGGCTCATGCGTGTGGAAAATATCAGGCCTTGGCGGCCGCGGCAGGGGTTGCGCGGAACGTCACGCCCAGCCGGTTGAAAGCATTCATCAGGCCGATCGCATAGGTGAGATCGGTCAGTTCCTTGTCGCTGAATTCGGCTATGGCCGCCGCGTAATCGGCATCGGGAACACCGGTTTCGGCGACACGCGTCACGCTTTCCGCCCAGGCGAGCGCGGCCCGCTCACGGTTGCTGAAGACCTGCCCCGCCTCACGCCAGACCGGCACGAGGACGAGCTTGTCAACCGCGACGCCGAGCTTGAGAAGGTCGCGGGAATGCATGTCGATGCAAAAGGCGCAGCCATTGATCTGCGATACCCGCAGATAGACGAGATCGACCAATTCGTGCGAAAGGCCGCAGTTCTGCAGGTAGACATAAACCCCGCCAAAGGCCTTGTAACCTTCCGGCGAGGCCTTGGCATAATCGAGACGATTGCTCATGTGAGACATCCTTCCTTGTTGGAAGACCGGAAGATGGTGCGTCTTGGCCTATTCTAGAAGGTCCATAATCCGCAACATGTACTAGGCCATGATGCGCCGGCCCCGTCGCTACATCAGCTTCAGGATACGTTCGCCCAGACTCTCGGCGGTGCGCCTGGAATCGATATTGGTGAAATTGAGCAGCAAAGCGGGAAACCCGCTTTTCTCCATGTGCCAATCCGTCAGGGCCTCGCCGGACAGGCCGTCTTCCCGCATCCGTGCGACCAGACGACGGTCCGACCGCCGCTCTTTCAGCCGCAGGACCAGATGCATGCCACCAGGCTGGGATTCGATGCGGAGATGCTTGCCAAGGACGCTTTCCAGCCCCGCCGCCGTTGCCTCGCGTCGTTCAGCATAGAGCCGCCGCATCCGCTGGATATGGCGCGCGAAATGCCCTTCCTTGATGAAGGCGGTGACGACCGCCTGCGTCAGGGTAGGAGAACCGCCGGTGAAGATCTGGCTCACCTCCTCGAACCGCTCGACCTCTCCTTCCGGCACCACCAGATAGGCCAGCCGGAGGCTCGGGAACAGCACCTTGCTGAAGGTACCCGAATAGAGCACGCGCCCGTCGCGATCGAGGCTCTTCAAGGCAGGAAGCGGACGGCTGACATAGCGGTATTCCCCGTCGTAATCGTCTTCGACGATCCATGCCTTCTGGCGCGCGGCCCAGTCCAGCAAGGCGAGCCGCCGGGAGAGCGATAAAGAAAGGCAAAGCGGACTCTGATGCGCCGGCGTGACCACCGCCGCCTGCGCCCGCGGCGCTGCCTTGATTCCGGCGGCAACCACCATCCCCTCCTGGTCCACCGGCACAGCGACGACACTGATCTGCATCTGCCCCAGCAGTTCGCGCGTTGGCGGATATCCCGGTTCCTCCGTCCAGACGCTGTCTCCCGCCTTCAACACGGCATGGGCGATCAATTCCAGGGTGTGGCGGTATCCCGATGTCACGAATATCTGCGACGGCGCACAGCTGATGCCGCGTGCGACCTGCAGATAGGCGGCGATCTCGGCACGCAGTGCCGGCAGGCCATAGACCGATGGATGCATCATGTCGGATGGCTGCATGGCGCGCGCGCAGCGGGCGCCGAGACGCGCCCAGATCTTGCGCGGAAACAGATCCAGGGCCGGCAATCCCATCTGGAACGGCAGGATAGATTCCGGCCGGAAGCCCGGCGCGATGCGGCGGTGATCGGGCGCAGAGACTTTGTCCGCTGCCGGCACCCGCGGCTTGAGGCCCGGGGTCACGATGGTCCCGGCCTGGCCACGGGCAAGGATATAGCCCTCGGCGGCGAGCAGCGAATAAGCCGCGTCGATGGTGCCTCTTGCCAGTCCCAGCTCCTTGGTCAGCGCGCGCGCTGACGGTATCCGGTCACCCGGCTTTAACACACCGCTCGCAATGGCGCTCCGAAACCGATCATAGATCTGCCGGTAGAAAGGCGTGGTTGCGGCCGGATCCAGCGGCGAGATATTGCGCGTCTTCGCAGCGGTCATTGTGGAACCCATTCCGGACGGGGTTGAAAAGCGGCCAGAGCCTCCAGCACCCGACCGCGTCGAGGGCATCGGGAAATCATGGCATAGTAGAATACCATAATCATGGACCTTTCCGATAGACCATCCTGCCGGCAGGATGATGGCCTCATACCGGCTGGAAAGACGTGGCGCATATCGACGCCCTCATCGCCCTATTTGGGCAAGAGCCGCCGCATTCGACGGAACCTGCGAAGGAGTGAAAGATGAAGATCCTGCATGTCAGTTGCAGCCCGCGCGGCCCGGCCGCCGAGAGCCATCGGCTCGCGCAAAAGATTGTCGGCTTCCTGCGCGTGAAAGAGCCGGAGGCAATCGTGGTAAATCGCGTCCTCGGCGGCGGCGACGCTTCGCATGTCGACGAGAACTATGCGCTTGCGCTCGGCGCGCGTGAATTGTCCTCCGCCGACATATCGGATGAGGGTTCCATTTCAAGATCTGAGGAACTGATCCGCGAGCTGGAGAGCGCGGATGTCCTGGTGATCGCGACCCCGATGCATAATTACACCGTGCCATCGACACTGAAGGTCTGGATCGATCACGTGGTCCGCGTCTGGCGAACGTTTCACGTGACCGCGCAGGGAAAGGTCGGCACCTTGCGCGATCGTCCCGTCTATATCGCCGTGTCGTCGGGCGGCCGATATACCGGGGAAAGCGCACGCCAGCCGGATTTCCTGACGCCTTATCTGAAAGCGATCCTGGCCACCATCGGGCTGCATGACGTGACGTTCTTTTCCGTTGAAGGAACCGCCTCAGGGCCCGAGGCCGTGGCAGCAGCGCGGACCAGGACGGACCGGGCACTGCGCCAGCACTTTGCGCCCATCAATGCGCATGTCCCCGAGAGCCCGCTCTAAGGGCGTAAAGCACGTGGAGTAGAAGGCCCAGGCAGGAAAGACATCGCCGGAATAGATCAGATCGATGGCTCGACTGAGCCGAGCAGGCTCAGGGCCAACCGGTAATGCGGTGCCAAGGCCTTCAGCTCACGCGCCAGATCCTCGGGCGACAAGGGATCGTCGGCACCGGCGCCGGCATAGAGTGTCGCAATGCGCCGTCCGCGGAAATCCAGGATTGCCGGCGCCTTGAACTCGAGGACCAGTTCCTCGATGGCACCCATCGGCCGCGGCAGGATGCCGAGGTTCTCATAGAGATAGCAGAACCAGATGATATAGAGCCGGGTCCGCCAGTCCGACAAAAGATTGGTCGCGAGCGGCAGGTCGGTCGCATCCTGGCCGGCATGGAAGTTGACTTTGCCCGGATCGCTCTGGTCGCCGATATAACCATGGGAACGGGCAAGACCGAGTTCGCCCGGCGACAGGAACATCAACTTCGCATAGCCCGCTGGCATCGCGGGGGCACAGTCAAATCGCAGCATCGCGGTGAACCTGATGCACAAATCGGCCTTATGTGCACGATGTTACCATCGC
>Ga0209148_1000926_pt1 | contig 19432 bp, 20 predicted proteins | sample AraplaCol_mMF_r2_2_FD_184288 | JGI IMG/M metagenome (GOLD analysis project Ga0209148, IMG submission 184288) | Arabidopsis root microbial communities from North Carolina, USA - plate scrape CL_Col_mMF_r2 (SPAdes) (version 2) | ecosystem: Host-associated > Plants > Roots > Endosphere | place... | reverse complement strand
TGTGCTTCGTCACCGTGGTCGAGCGCCACGGCAAGTCGGCCGGCAACGTCGCCTATGGTCTCCTCAAGGATTTCGGTCTGAAGCGCGGCGCCGTCGCCTCAAGCGTCGGCCACGACAGCCACAACCTGATCGTCGCCGGCACCAACGAGGGCGATATGCAGGTCGCGATCGCCGCGATCAAGGAAAAGCAGGGCGGCGTCTGTGTCGTCGCCGACGGCAAGGTCAGGGCGCTGGTGCCGCTGCCGATCGCGGGCCTGCTGTCCGACAAGCGTGTCACCGAAGTGGCCGAAGAGGTCAAGGTGTTGAAGAAGGAATGGAACGAAGCCGGCTGCACCATCCCCTACATGGGCTTCAATCTGATTCCGCTATCGGTCATTCCGGAAATTCGCATCACCGACAAGGGTCTCGTGCTGGTGCCGCAGATGGAGCTGGCACCGCTGTTCGAGTGATCTGCTTTCACGGGGATTCCGTTCTAACCGCTTGAGACGGCCACGATTTCTCCGCCGCTGCCGTATCGTGGGAAATAAAACCGATCTCGTTGAGATCGCATCCCGCGCACCCGATGATCTCGCTCGCTGATTTAACCGAGCGAGGTCCGATATGGCGAAGATGCGAGCTGTCGATGCAGCCGTGCGTATCCTGGAGAAGGAAGGCATCTCGACCGCCTTCGGCGTTCCCGGAGCGGCGATCAATCCGCTTTACTCGGCGCTGAAGAAGCGCGGCTCGATCCGCCACATCCTGGCGCGGCATGTCGAGGGTGCCTCGCATATGGCCGAGGGCTATACGCGGGCCAAGGCCGGCAATATCGGCGTCTGCATCGGCACCTCGGGGCCTGCTGGTACCGACATGATCACCGGGCTCTATTCGGCGATCGCCGATTCCATTCCGATCCTCTGCATCACCGGGCAGGCGCCGCGCGCGCGGCTCTACAAGGAAGACTTTCAGGCCGTCGACATCGAGTCGATTGCAAAGCCCGTGACCAAATGGGCGGTGACGGTGCGCGAGCCGGCGCTGGTGCCGCGTGTGTTCAGCCAGGCCTTTCATGTGATGCGGTCAGGTCGGCCGGGGCCGGTGCTGATCGACATGCCGCTCGACGTGCAACTCGCCGAGATCGAGTTCGACGACGAGACTTATGAGCCGCTGGCGGTCTACAAGCCGACCGCGACGCGCAAGCAGGTCGAGAAGGCGCTGGAGATGTTCAACGCCGCCGAGCGTCCGCTGATCGTCGCGGGCGGCGGTATCATCAACGCGGACGCGTCGGATCTGTTGGTCGAATTCGCCGAGATCGCGAATGTCCCGGTCGTGCCGACGCTAATGGGGTGGGGCGCGATCCCCGACGATCACGTGCTGATGGCGGGCATGGTCGGCCTCCAGACCAGCCACCGCTATGGCAACGCCACGCTGCTGGAGTCCGATTTCGTGCTCGGCATCGGCAACCGCTGGGCCAACCGTCATACCGGCTCGGTCGAGACCTACACCAAGGGCCGCACCTTCGTGCATGTCGATATCGAGCCGACGCAGATCGGCCGCGTGTTCAATCCCGATCTCGGTATTGTCTCGGACGCCAAGGCTGCGCTTGAGCTCTTTGTTTCAGTCGCCAGGGAGTGGCGACGTTCCGGCAGGCTCCGCGAGCGCCAGGCGTGGCCCGCGGCCTGCCGCGACCGCAAGAAAACCATGCTGCGCAAGAGCCATTTCGACAACGTCCCGATCAAGCCGCAGCGTGTCTATGAGGAGATGAACAAGGCGTTCGGCCGCGACACCACCTATGTCACGGTGATCGGCCTGTCGCAGATCGCCGGCGCGCAGTTCCTCGGCGTCTACAAGCCGCGTAACTGGATCAATGCCGGGCAGGCGGGGCCGCTCGGCTGGACGCTGCCGGCGGCGCTCGGCGTACGTGCGGCGTGCCCGGACCGCGATATCGTCGCGCTCTCAGGCGACTACGACTTCCAGTTCCTGATCGAGGAACTCGCGGTCGGGGCGCAGTTCAATCTGCCCTACATCCACGTCGTCGTGAATAATTCCTATCTTGGCCTGATCCGCCAGGCCCAGCGCGGTTTCGAGATGGACTATCACGTCCAGCTCTCGTTCGAGAATATCAACGCGCCGGAGATCGGCGTCTATGGCGTCGACCATGTCGCGGTCGCCGAAGGCCTTGGCTGCAAGGCGATCCGCGTCACTGATCCCAAGGACACGCAAGCTGCGTTCGCGACCGCGCGCGAATTGATGAAGAAGCACCGCGTGCCCGTGGTGGTCGAGTTCATCCTCGAACGCGTCACCAACATCGCGATGGGCACTGAGATCGACAAGATCGTCGAGTTCGAGGAGGTGCTAGACCTGCCGCTTGATGAGGTCGGGACCATCAGGTCCGGCGTGTTGCAGCCGGCAGAATAGGGGACAGCATCATGCCGAAATTCGCCGCCAACCTCACCATGCTCTTCAATGAGATGCCCTTCATCGACCGCTTTGCAGCAGCGAAGGCGGCGGGCTTTGCGGGGGTCGAATATCTCTTTCCCTATGATTTCGACAAGGCGCAGCTCCGCGAACAGCTCGAAGCCCATGGGTTGACCCAGGTGCTGCACAATCTGCCGGCCGGCAACTGGGCCGCCGGCGAGCGTGGCATCGCGATCATGCCCGATCGCGCGGCCGAATTCCGAGATGGCGTGTTCCGCGCCATAGACTACGCCAAGGCGCTCGATTGCGAGCAGCTCAATTGCCTCGTCGGCATTGCGCCCGTCGACGCCGATCCGCGCGAGCTGCAGGAGACGCTGGTCGGCAATTTGCGCTTTGCCGCCTCGGCGCTGGCCCGCGAGAACATCAAGCTGCTGGTCGAGCCGATCAACACGCTCGACATTCCCGGCTTCTACCTCAACGGCACCGAACAGGCGATTCAGTTGATCTCCGAGGTGCGTTCGAACAACCTGTTCGTTCAGTACGACATCTATCACATGCAGATCATGGAGGGCGATCTCGCCCGCACCATGCAGGAATATCTGCCGCAGATCGCCCACATCCAGCTCGCCGACAATCCCGGCCGGCATGAGCCGGGCACCGGCGAGATAAACTATCCTTTCCTGTTCCGCCATCTCGACGCGATCGGCTTTCGCGGCTGGATCGGCTGCGAATACAAGCCGCGCACCACGACGCTGGAAGGGCTCTCGTGGCACGCGGCGCAGACGTTTGAGACCTGAGGACATCCAGACATGATCGACATCGGCTTTATCGGACTTGGCACCATGGGACGGCCGATGGCCGGCCATCTTCTGGCTGCGGGCCATCGCGTGCTTCTGCATGACGTCGCGCCGGTTGCGCCCGAGCTGATCGCGGCCGGCGGCGTCGCCTGCAAGTCGGCCAAGGAGGTCGCGGAGGAGGCGGACGCCGTCATCATCATGGTGCCTGATACCCCGCATGTCGAAGCCGTGCTGTTCGGCAAGGACGGCGTCGCGAGCGGCGTCTCCAAGGGCCAGATCGTCGTCGACATGAGTTCGATCTCGCCACTGGCGACCAAGGAATTCGCAAAGAAGATCGAGGCGCTCGGCGCGGACTACCTCGATGCGCCGGTGTCGGGCGGCGAGGTCGGCGCCAAGGCCGCGAGCCTCACCATCATGGTCGGCGGTCCCGAGCGGGCCTTTGGCACTATGAAGCCCGTTTTCGACAAGATGGGCAAGAACGTCACACATGTCGGTGCCAACGGCGACGGTCAGACCACGAAGGTCGCAAACCAGATTATCGTCGCTCTGACGATCGAGGCGGTGAGCGAAGCGCTGCTGTTTGCATCCAAGGCCGGCGCGAACCCTGCACTGGTGCGCAAGGCGCTGATGGGCGGCTTTGCTTCTTCACGGATTCTCGAAGTGCATGGCGAGCGCATGGTGAAGCGCAATTTCGATCCGGGCTTCCGCATCGAGCTGCACCAGAAGGATCTCAACCTCGCGCTGGAGGGCGCGCGCGCCCTCGGGCTCTCGCTGCCGAGTACGGCAGTCGCGCAGCAATTGTTCTCGTCCTGCACCGCGCATGGTGGCAAGGGCTGGGATCATTCGGCGATGGTGCGGGCGCTGGAACTGATGGCAGATCATGAGATCGCCGCAGCCTGAACTGTTACGCGGTAACAGTCCACGGTGTTGATGCGGGTTTCATCACGCGGGAACCGGAACAATGCTCCGGCCCCGCGGTTGATGGCGCACAACAACACTGGAGAGTTAAGGATATGAAGACCCGTCTTGTGATTTCGTTGGCTGCTGCGTCGCTGCTGGCGTCGAGTGCAGCCTTTGCTCAGTCGACGACCGAAGAAGGCGCCAGGAACGGCGCACGCACGGGCGGCGAAGTCGGCGGCCCGATCGGCGCGATGGTTGGTGGCACCGTGGGAGCGGCGGTCGGCGCTGGCCTCGAAATTCCGAATGCGATCCTTGGCGGCATTCCGCGCGATGATTCCGTCGTGGTGCAGGAACGCGTCGTGGTCGGCGAGCCGCTGCCCCCGACCGTGGTGCTCCGTCCCGTGCCGAACTACACCCAGTATCGCTATGCCGTGGTGAATGACCGCCGCGTGATCGTCGAGCCGCGCACGCGCCGGGTGATCAAGATCATCGACTGATCGGCGCGATACAGGCTTTAATGAAAAAGGGCCCTGCGGAGCGTCGCTGCGCAGGGTCTCAACTTGTCAGGGCCGAGCTTGGCCGAAACCGGGTCATGCCCCAATCGATGACGGCCGCGATCGCAAAGCCGATGCAGGCAGTGCCGGCATCGACGAGAAAATCCTCCAACCGCGCATGGCGTCCGGGCGCCCAGAACTGCATCAGTTCGAGCACGCCAATCAGCACGACAGCGACGGCCGCCACTGCCAAGCGGCGCTGCCGGTAGGCGAGGCCGAAGGCGAGTCCGACCAGGAGGAAGGCTAGCGCGTGCTCGCCGTCCTGGCCGAGGTCGGAATGGGGACGCAGGCCGGGAGGCCCGAGCGTTGCAAAGGTCACGGCGGCGGCGAGCAGCCAGGCAAAGGCGCGAACAACAATGGACATCTGCACCGCTTAGCACGGATCGGCAGAGGCTTGTCTCGGGATGCGGATCAGATCGCCGTGTAGTTAATGACGAAATGTTAAAGCGGCTCGCGCACGCCGAGGCCGTGCATGAAGCGCTCCCGGATCTGCACGGGATCCCGGCGGGTGGTGCCGACGCCGGGTTTGTCGTCGATGCGGAGCGCAATCAGGCTCGGCGCGTCAGCCGACATGGCCTCGTCGACCAGCCGTTCGAAATCCTCCTCGTCCGCGGCCCAGGCGCTGTTGGTGAGCCCCGAGCCCAGTGCGATCGCGACGAGATCTGCGACGCCAGCGGCGGGCGTCGGCTGCGCGCCGGTGATCTGGTAGATGCCGTTGTCCATCACGATCATGATGAGATTCTTCGGTTTCAAGGCCGCGATCGTCGAGAGCGCCCCGAGCTGCATCAGCAGTGAGCCGTCACCTTCGAGGCCGAAGACGCGTCGATCGGGCTGCGCCAGCGCCACCCCGAGCGCGATCGGGAAGGCAAGCCCCATGCTGCCCAGCATGTAAAAGTTCTGCGGGCGGTGGCCGGCGGCCCAGAGGTCGAAATTGGTATTGCCGATCCCGCCGATCACCGCTTCCTCATGCTTGAGCTTTGCGATCAGGCGCGAGGTGACGTCGAAACGGTTCATGATTTTTGTGTTGCTTGTGTTCATGACGGCGCTCACTTGTCGAAGACCTTGCCGCCCGTGAGCAGCGGGTTGAGGATCAGCGCCACCGGTGCCTGAGTCGTGACGGCCTGCTTGATCGAACGGTCGGCGATGAATTCGAGCTCGTCGAGCCTGGTAATGGTGTGGTGCTCCAGCGCCAGCGAATCCAGCACCGGGCGCATGGTGCGGCAGACCAGCGACTGCCCGTAATTGAATTCGCCGAGCGTGCCGCGCTCGGACACGATCATGATCAGCGGGATCTGATAGGGCACCGCGAGCGAGGCGAGCGTGTTGGCCAGCGTTGCAAAGCCCGAAGTCTGCATCAGCACCGCCCCGCGCCGCCCACCCATCCAGGCGCCCGAGACGATGCCGACGGCCTCTTCCTCGCGGGCGGTGGCAAAGGTTGTAAAGAAAGGATCGGCGTGGAGGTTCTTGATCAGCGGCGTCAGCACCCGGTCAGGCACGTAGGGGACCAGGCTGATCTCGTTCCGCTTCAGGGTTTGCAGGACGATGCCATGCCAGCCCTTGTCGCCGGACGCCTGCGTCGAACCATGCTGCTCCGCGTCAGCCATTGCGTTCTCCCTTGCGCCGCGCATGCTTCTTCTTTGGCCGTCGCGACGTTTGCCGAACTTGACGGAGCGGACGGGTTTGTCAACATGTCCGGGCCGACACGTCTGATCTGCGCCCGACGGGCTGTCGTGGCCGGCACCGCCATGCCATAAGCGGGATAACGAGAAACGGGAGGAACGCTGGGAACGGGACGCGCATTGCGCTGACCTTGCGGACCTCCGTGAGAGAGCCGGAAGGATTCTGATGTCGGTCAACAGCAAGCGCGTCTTCTATGTCAAATATCTGGCCAACCCTGTCTATATCGACATCCTGAAGGCGCGGTCCGACGTCCGGCTCGACCGCATCGAAAATGAGAGCCCGGAGGACTTCTACGCGCCGATCCTGAGCGCAGCGCATGTCTACCAGATCGGCGCCGCTCGCGACGAACTGGCGCCGCATTTCCATGTCGACGCCGCTTTCCTGAAGCGCACACCGAATCTGCTGCTGGTCTCCAGCAACGGCGCGGGTTTCGACCCCGTCGATGTCGAGGCCTGCACCGATGCGGGCGTGCTGGTCGTCAACCAGTCCGGCGGCAACGCCCATTCGGTGGCCGAGCACGCGCTGGCGATGATGCTGACCCTGTCGAAGCGTATAATCCAGTCCGATCGTCGCTTGCGCCGCGAGCCCAATGTCAACCGCAACGAACTCGTCGGCAACGAGGTCGAGCACAAGACCGTCGGCATCATTGGTCTTGGCAATGTCGGCCGCCGCATCGCCGCGCTGTGCAAGGGCCTGCTCGGCATGAAGGTGCTGGCTTACGATCCCTATCTCTCGAAAGAGGTGATGGCCGAGCGGGGCGGCGAGAAGGTCGAGCTCGACGAGCTGTTGCGCCGTGCCGATTTCGTCTCGATCTCGTGCCCGCTCAACAAGGGCAGCCGCAATATGATCAGCGTGCGCGAATTCGGCCTGATGCAGCCGCACGCCTATTTCATCACGACTGCGCGCGGCTTCATCCACGACGAGGATGCGCTGCTCCAGGCGCTCCGCGACAAGCGCATCGCCGGTGCCGGTCTCGACGTCTGGTCCAAGGAGCCGCCGCCGCCGGAGCATCCGCTGCTGCAGTTCGACAACGTGCTGGCAAGCCCGCATACGGCGGGTGTGACGATCGAAGCGCGCCAGAACATGGGCCGCATCGCGGCCGAGCAGGTGCTGGAGACGCTCGACGGCAAGCGGCCGCCGCGCATCATCAATCCCGAGGTCTGGCCCGTCTATGCCGAGCGCTTCAGACAGGCCTTTGGCGTGACGCCGGGGTAGGGCGCGAAGCGTCCCGGGGCTGGTTACGCGGATGAAAACAGGACGCGACGGATTTTAGGGATTGCGTCAGGGAACGCGTATGACTTGTCCTGTAGATCAAGGTCCATGAGCATCCTCTCGATTGCGACGTCAGGACTTTATGCGGCGAGCCTGCGCGCGAACGCGGCCGCCAGCAACATTGCCAATGTCCGCACGACTGGTCCGCTGCCCGCATCAAGCGGATCGGGCACATCGGGGAGTAGCGGCAGTTCGAGCACGAGTTCGGCTTATCCGACGGCCTATGTGCCGCTCCGAGTCGATCAGGTCTCTCAATCGAGCGGCTCGGTGCCGGGCGGTACGGCCGCGACCGTGTCGACGGTGTCACCGAGCTATACCGCACAATCCGACCCAGGCGCTCCCTTTGCAAACCAGGACGGCCTGGTCGCTGCGCCGAATGTCGATCTTGCCGACCAATTCATTCAACTGGCGACCGCAAAATACAGCTTCATAGCCAATGCCAAGGTCATTCAGGCCTACTCCGAGACGGAAAAGTCCCTGCTCGACATCACGGCATGACGGACCGCTCGGCGGACGCGTCGGTGGCGGGAATCGACGCCTTGCCTTGATCCACCTCAAAATCTTCCTCCCCCATCCGGCCTAAATGGGATTAGAGTGCTGCCGGGGCAGCAGGAGGTCCCATGTCAACTTATGTCGTCAGGTTCATGAAGGACGTGCTCGGGGAGTACGGCCGGCAAAGCGAAGTTTGTCAGGGTACGCTCGAGATCGACGCTACCGACGAGATCGAGGCCACGGAGCGGGCGAAGGCAAAATTCTGCAAGGACCAGGCGTTGCATCACTGGTCGCTGCATGCCGATCGCATCCAGGTCAGACCGTCTGACTTTCCGTCGTGAGGGCTAGCGGCCCGGCGCTGTGAGAGGAGGGGGCGCCGTCGTCCCTGCGCCGAGCGAACGTTGCACCATGACGGTGTCGGACCAGCGGCCGTGGCGATAGGCGACGCCGTGGAGCAGGCCAGCGCGCCCGAAACCGAACCTTTCGTGCAGTGCCAGCGAGGGCGCGTTGTCAGCGTCGATATAGCCGATCAGCTGGCGGAAACCCGCAGCAGCACATGCATCGATCATAGCCCCGAGCAAAAGCCGTCCGACGCCGCGGCCGAGATGCTCGTGGTGGACGTAGATCGAGTGCTTGGCCGTGTAGCGATAGGCCGGACGCTTGCGAAACAGCACCGCATAGGCATAGCCGACGACCTCGCCGCGCCAGGTCGCGACCAGATGCGGCAGGCGGGTCTGCTTCAGATTCTTGCGCCGGTCGCGAAGGTCATCCGGCTCCGGCGCGCCGGTTCCCTCGACGTCGCGGGGTACGCCATTGCGGACGTGATGGCGATAGATCGCCAGCATCGCCTCGACGTCGCTCTCGCGTGACGGCCGGATCAGGACCGGCTCGTCATCGGTGCGCGCAATCGCTGTTTCGTTCATCGGCTTTGCTCGGCAACGACGTAGGTGTAGAGCCCGATGCGGCCCTTGGCATCGATCTCCTTGTAGACCCCCTGGATCTCGACATCGAAGCCCGGGAAGGTATTGAAGCAGGTCTCGAACATCTTGAGGTAATCGATCATGGGCTTCGCCCGTTCCGTCAGCCGTTCGCCCGGCACGATGGTGGCGATGCCAGGCGGATAGACCACGAAGGGCGTGGTGGCGATGCGGCCGGCGATCGCCTCGATCGGCAGATAGTCGACGTCGTTCTTGAACAGATAGCGGGCAGCATCGCGCGGCGACATCGCGATCTCAGGCATGTGCTCGGGCATGAACTGTCGCGCCTGGAGGGCACTGACATTGGCATCCCGGAAGAAGCGGTGCATCTCGCCGCAGAGATCGCGCAGCCGCACGCCGGCATAGCGCGCCTGCCGACGCTGGTAGAATTCCGGGATCGCGTCGGCCAGCAGCGCATTGTCGTCGTGCAGCTTCTTGAAGGCGACGAGACCGGAAATCAGCGTGCCCGCCTTGCTCGCCTCGACGCCGGGCGTGAGCAGGAAGAGCAGGGAGTTGAGATCGTTCTTTTCAGGCACGATGCGGTTTTCGCGCAAGTATTGCGCGACGACAGGGGCGGGGATGCCGTGCTCGGCATAGGCGCTGGTGGCGCGGTCGAAGCCCGGGGTGAGCAGCGTCAGCTTGTTCGGATCGGTCATGGCAAAGCCCTCGGCCATGCCGGGGAAGCCATGCCAGGTGGTGTCGGGGCCGAGCTGCCAGAGCGCGGGATTGGTGGCGAGCTCATCGGTCGACAGCGTCTCCCAGGCGACGTTGTGTGCGGCGCCGGGGCGGCTGACGTCGGGGATGGCGACGCGATCCGGCACGAACGGTTCGAAGAACCAGCGCCGGTCCGGGTTCTGTTCCTTCTCCTCGAACTCGCGGCGCATCGCGCGGATTTTTTTGCGCAGCTCGATGCCGAGGCGGATCGTGTCGTCCCACAGCACTTCGCCGGAGCGGCCTTTCATCATCTGCGCGCCGACGTCGAGCGAGGCGAACAGCGGATAGAACGGCGAGGTCGAGGCGTGCTGCATGAAACTTTCGTTGAAGCGGCGGTGCTCGACGCGCCGCTTCTGGCCGCGAATGTGACGATCCTTGATATGGATCTGGGAGGCCTGCGAGAAGCTCGCGAGCTGCTTGTGGGTCGACTGCGTCGCGATGATGCCCGGCGCCTCGGGCGGAAGGTTGGCAAGGCCCATGGCGAAGCGGCCGGCATAGAGCGGGTGGAATTTCATGAAGCCGGCCCAGGCCTCGTCAAACAGGATGTATTCGCAGAGACGGCCGATACGCTTCAGGATCATTTCGGCATTGTGGATCGTGCCGTCATAGGTGCATTGCTCGACCACGGCGACGCGGAACGGCCGTTCCTTGCGCCAGGCGTCCTTGTCCGTGACCAGGGGGTGATTGCGGATCGCCTCGCGCAGGGATTTCTCGTCGAGCATGTCCCAGCGCATCGGGCCGATCAGGCCCCACGCGTTGCGGGTGGTCGGCACGTAGACCGGTATGCCGCCGCCGATCATCAGCGCGCCGTGATGGGCGGCCTTGTGGTTGTTGCGGTCGAACAGCACGAGGTCGCCGTCGGTGACGAGTGCGCCGAGCGCAACCTTGTTCGAGGTCGAGGTGCCGTTGAGCACAAAATAGGTTTTTTCCGCGCCGAAGATCTGCGCAGCTTCCTTTTGCGCCTTCAGCGCAGGCCCCTCATGGGTGAGCAGGTCGCCGAGATCGAGTACGGAATTGTCGAGGTCGTCGCGGAACACGGATTCGCCGAGATGCTCGACGAAGACCCGGCCGATCGGACTGCGGTTGTAGAACACGCCGCCATTGTGACCCGGGCAGGTCCAGAGCTGGTTGCCTTCCTCGGCATAATCCACCAGCGCCCCGAAGAACGGCGTCTTCAGCGTCTCGGCATACTGCTTGAGGCGGCTGATCAGGTTCTTGGCGATGAAGGGCGGGGTCTCTTCGGACAGGAAGACGTAACCGTCGATGAAGTCGAGCAGTTCGACCGGCAGATCCTCGAAACGCTTGCGCCGGATCAAAAGGATGATCGGGAAGTCGAGGCCGCGGCGTCGCATCAGATTGATCAGTGACGAAGTCTTGCCTTCGAGGCCCTTCTTGCCCCAGTCCACTACCATGCAGCCGATCGCGGCATCGGTCTGCACCGCGATCTCGGCGTCTTCCAGCTTGCGGGCCCGGACCACCTCGAAGCCGGAGCGCTGGATTTCCTCGATGATCTGGTTGAAGCGGACCCCCTCGAGGTCATCGGCGTCGAACACAGGTGCGGCGAACAGGAAGTTGAAGCGCTTGAAATAGTCCATGGCATGTCCCGAATGTGCAGAGACTGACACGTCTCTGCACATTCGATGACAGTTCTATGACAGCGCTCCTGGCGGTCAGGCCGCGCTGGCGATGACCATGCGCTTCGGGGCGAAATTCGCCACCGCCGCCTCCGAGACGCCGAAATTATTGGCGAGCAGGTGCCGCGGCGCCTTCGCCAGCCAGTCGCCGAGGCTGCTTTCGTGGTAGGTGCCGCTGTCAAGCACGCCGATCACTTCAGCATCCTCCTGGCCGATGTTCTGGATCGAGTGTCCGCAATTGGCGGGGATGTAGGCGCATTCTCCGGCCGAGAGCTCGGCGACTGCGACGCGTTTGTCGAACGCGAACAGGGTCACGCGCGTGCGCCCCTTCAGCACATAGTGCCATTCATTGGCGTCGGTGTGCCAATGCGGCTCGTGCATCGCGCCGGGTTTGAGCTTGAGCGCGGTCCCCGTCATGGTGCTCGAAACCGGAAACTCCTTGGCTGAGGCGACGTAAAGCTGACCGCCCGCCGTGCTCACGCGCGGCTTCTGCGCCATCAGCGGGAAACGGTGGGTGCGCTCGCGGTCCAGCGCGCGGGCGACCTCCGCTTGCAGACCGTCGAGCGCCAGCACCTCGCCCTGCATGATGTAGGTCTCGGCCTTCGGATTGGGGCCGAAGGTCTCAGCGGACAGGCCCAGCGCCTGCGACAGGGTCGGCGCGTCGTAACGGCTCATCCAGTCGCTGATGCCGAACGTGCCATGCTCCGAGTAGAGACCGTCATCGAAGGCGAGGATGGCGTGGCAGGGGGAAGGCCCCAGAGTCTGGATGGCGTGGCTATGACCCCTGGGAAAGAACCAGAGATCGCCGGGGGCAAGATTGACCACTTCGAGCTGGCCCTCGGGATCGACCACCGTCACCTGGCAATGGCCGTCGACCACGTAGGCCCATTCGGCCGAATTGTGCCAATGCATCTCGCGCGCCCCGCCTGCATTGACGAATAGATGCGCGCCGGCAATTCCAGTCGCGAGCGGAAGTGTGCGTGCTGTAACCTCCCGCGCCCAGCCGCCTGAAGTGGCCTTGATCGGTCCCTTGTCGAGCGAGGCGGTGAACACCACGGGATCACCTGACTTGCGCGGGATCGTCTTCAGGAACTCGGATGCGGGAGCAACGTCGTAGCCGGCGGCATGTCCGTCGGGCGCTGCCAGCGCGGATTTGGCGGCGCCAAGGATGCCGGCCCCGAATGCAACGGATTGAATGAAAAGACGTCGGCTGGATTTGAACATCGAAAGACCCCAGGACAAAATGGTTGCGTGACATGGGGCGCGGTCGCTTCGCGCCCCATCAATTGGGTCTGATGATCGGGTCAGTTGCGCCTCAACCATATGGCTGAGGCCACAATTCAACTTTCTTTGATGTCGGGATAACGCCGGCGGTAACGCGATCCGCTTGACAGTTTGGCCCGAGGCGCAGCCGGCTCAGCTATCGCTTCGTCTCGCCGAACACCACGGTCGGCACTGCGCGGTTAACGACCTCGCGCAATGCAAAACTCGATTGCACCCGCGCCACGCGCGGCAGGCGCGACAGTTCGGTGCGGTGAATGCGCTCGAAATCCTGGATGTCGCGGGCGAGCACAATCAGGATGTAATCGTCGGTCCCCGACATCAGGAAGCAGCGTACGACAGAAGGACATTTCACCACTTCCGCCTCGAAGGCTTTCAGGGCCTCGTCGCTCTGGCTCTCCAGCGCGATGCGTACCAGCACCGTCGTGGTGAGGCCGAACTGGGCGAGGTCGAGCGCGGCCTGGTAGGCCTGGATGTAACCGTCATCCTCCAGCGCCTTCTGCCGCCGCGCCAGCGCTGTGCTTGATAGCCCGACCTTGTTGGCGAGCTCGGTATGGCTGGCGCGCGCATTGGTCGTGAGTTCCGCGAGAATGGCGAGGTCTTTGCGGTCGAGGGCCAAGGTTCTGTTTCCGGCGTGAAAGGGCACTTCCGCGACCGAAACCGGCGCGGGAAGGTCAAAGCTAGCGGATATTTGCACGAAACCAAACCGGCCACCTCGCTACGATCTCGGAAGGAATCAAAAGGAGACGAGGATGCGTGTCGGTGTGCCCAAGGAGATCAAGGTTCAGGAATATCGCGTCGGGCTCACCCCGGGCGCCGTCCGCGAATATGTCGCAGCCGGGCACCAGGTGACGGTCGAGACCGGCGCCGGCAGTGGCATCGGCGCGTCCGATGAGGTGTACCAGCGGGCAGGGGCCTCCATTGCGGCGAGCGCAAGCGACATCTTCGCCAAGTCCGAGATGATCGTGAAGGTGAAGGAGCCGCAGAAGGGCGAATGGGTCCAGCTCCGCGAAGGCCAGATCCTGTTCACTTATCTTCATCTTGCGCCGGATCCGGAACAGGCCAAGGGCTTGCTCGCCTCCGGCTGCACTGCGATCGCCTATGAAACCGTCACCGACGCGGCCGGCCACCTCCCCCTGCTCGCGCCGATGAGCGAAGTCGCCGGCCGCCTCGCGATCGAGGCCGCCGGCGCCGCGCTCAAACGATCGGCCGGCGGTCGTGGGCTGCTGCTGGGCGGCGTCCCGGGGGTGCAGCCGGCGCGCGTGGTCGTGCTTGGCGGCGGCGTGGTGGGAACGCAGTCCGCGCGGATGGCCGCAGGCCTCGGCGCCGAAGTCACGGTGATCGACCGCTCGATTCCGCGCTTGCGCGAACTCGATGATCTCTTCGCCGGACGTGTGCGTACGCGCTTCTCCACGATCGAGTCCGTCGAAGAGGAGGTGTTCGCCGCCGACGTCGTGATCGGCGCGGTGCTGGTGCCGGGCGCCAGCGCGCCAAAGCTCGTCACGCGCGCGACGCTGAAGTCGATGCGGCCGGGCGCGGTGCTGGTCGACGTCGCGATCGACCAGGGCGGCTGCTTCGAGACCTCGCATGCCACGACCCATGCGGAGCCGACCTATGAAGTCGATGGCGTCGTGCATTATTGCGTCGCCAACATGCCGGGCGCGGTGCCTGTGACGTCGAGCCAGGCGCTGAACAATGCGACGTTGCCGTTCGGTCTGATGCTGGCGAGCAAGGGTTTTGCCGCGGTGCTGGAGAACCTGCATCTGCGCAATGGGCTGAACGTCCATCGCGGCCGCCTTACCAACAAGGCGGTGGCGGAAAGCCTCGGGCTGGAATTCGCGCCTGTCGGCAGCGGGCTGGCGGCATGAGTTTCTTCCCTTCTCCCCTTGTGGGAGAAGGTGGCGCGAAGCGCCGGATGAGGGGGCTCTCCACTCGCGATGCTGTTCGAGAGGATAGATACCCCTCAACCCGGCTTCGCTGTCGCGAAGCCACCCTCTCCCACAAGGGGAGAGGGTGCACCGTAGCTGTCGCGCGGTCTACTCTACGCCTTCGTCAGCCTGTACTGGCGCATGTCCGGATCATGCGTCATCCGCCAGTAATCCACGAACCGCCACGGCATCGCCGAAAATACGCGGCCGCTGGCGTTGCGGTAGTAGGTGCTCATGCCCGGATGGGTCCAGATCATCGCCTCGTGCTCGGTATCGACCTTGCGGACATAGTCGTCGAGCACCTCCCGGCGGACATCCATGGCAGCGACGTCGTGCTCGATCATGTTGACGAGGCAGGCGGAGATGTAGCGGCTCTGGCATTCCGACTGGAAGATGACGCTGCCGCCATGCGCCGGTCCGGAATTCGGGCCGAGCATGCAAAAGAAGTTTGGAAAATCAGGCACGGTGAGGCCCAGGAATGCGGTCGGATTATCGTTGGCCCAGGCCTGCCGCAAAGTCTTGCCGTCGCGGCCGCTGATGTTGAGACGCGCCCATCTCGGTGACCTTGAAGCCGGTGGCGACCACGATGATGTCGGCGGGACGGCGGGTCCCGTCCGCGGTGACGATGCCGCTTTGGTCGAAATGGTCGATCGCGTCGGTGACGAGCTCGACATTGTCCAGCGTCAATGTCTTGAACCAGTTGTTGTCGAGCAGGATGCGCTTGCCATAGGGCGGATAGGTCGGCACGCATTTGGCGATCAGGTCGGGCCGATCCTTCAGCTCTGACAGGATGAAGTCGGTCAGCTCCTGGCGATGCCGGTCATTGCCTTTGTTGACGGCGCGCTCTGGATGCGGCCAGGCCGGGTCCTTGCGCAGGAAGGGCAGCAGGCCGTCGCCGTAACGCCAGAACATGTTGAAGCGATACCACTGCACATAGAACGGGAGATGCGCGAGCAGCCAGCGCGCGCCCTCGGTAATCGGATCGGCATAGCCTTTCACCGGGCGCGCCCATTGCGCGCTGCGCTGATAGACTGTGACGCAGGCGACGCGGCCGGCGATCGTCGGCACCAGCTGCATCGAGGTCGCGCCCGTGCCGATCACGGCGACATGCTTGCCGTCGAGCTTGACGTCGTCGGACCACAGCGCCGAATGCAGGATCGTGCCATTGAAGTTTTCCTCACCCTTGAAGCGAGCCCGCGAGGGATCGTTGAGCTGGCCGATCGCTGAGACCAATGCAGTTGATTCGAAGATCTCTTCGCCGCTCGTCGTCTTCAGCGTCGAGATCCAGCGCCGCTTGTCTTCATCCCAGCGCGATGCCGTCAGCTCGGTGTTGACGCGCAGATGCTTGCGGATGCCGTATTCGTCGGCGACCTTCAGGAGATAGTCGAGCAGCTCCTCGCGCTGGCAGAAATAGCGCGTCCATGCATTGCCCGAGCCGAACGAGTACGAATAGGAGTGGTTCGGCGTGTCGACGCCGCAGCCGGGATAGCGGTTGATCCACCAGGTGCCGCCGAGCTCGGCATTCTTCTCGACGATAGTGTAGGGGATGCCGAGATGGCCGAGCGCAACGGCAAGCGCGATGGCGCAGACGCCGGCGCCGACGATCAGCACGTGCTGCGCGGCGAGCTTCTCGTCGGAAGGACGTGCCGTCCATCGCGCCTCGCGCGACACAAAGCCCATCTCCTCGCGCATCAGCGGGGCATATTCCGGTGCGACATTCTCGCCGAGGCAGGCCCGCATCATCTTGAGCAACATCTCTTCGTCGGGATCGGTGATGACAGGTGTTGCCGTGCCGCCGGCGAAGAGCTCGACCACGGCGGCGCGGATCTCGTCCTGGACCTCGCGGGGTACGCCGGCCTCGGGATCGGGGATCAAGCGGATGTCGCGTTTGGGCAGATAAGGTGGCTCGAGCCAGCGTTCGTCGCCGGTCATGTGAACCAGCACCATGAGGAGGCAGCGGATGTCGGCTTCCGCAATGGCCGAGGCGAGGTCAATGGGCTTGCGGGGAGATTCGATGTTCATCGTCTTCTTTTGATCTCCGGCGATCCGGCCAAGGATCCGCGGGCGAGGAAGGTTAGTCGACACAGGCGGAATCGTCCATGCGGCCGTCTCGGAGCCGGGGCTCCGGTGCCCAAATAGGGCGGAAGAAGAAAACTATTGCCGCCGGCGGCGCCGGCGGAAGGAGTTTCCCCTCAAGGGGCCAAAAACGCCAATCGCTTCCATTGCTGTTTGGGGCCGAAACGACGACATTCCCATTCAGGATTTGATGGATTGACGGCTATGGAACGCACTGGATTCGAGCCCTTCGGCGAGCCGCTGGTGTCCGCAACGGACAGCCAGCCGCAGTCCCGTGCGTCGAAACTGCTGCTGCGGGCCGGCACGGGCGTGTTCTGGGCGCTGGTCGCGGGCATCGTGCTGGCACGTGCGGCGTTCTTCGAGCCGGGCGTCTATGACAGCTTCAGCCAGGTGGCTTCGCTGGCCAAGAACCTGCTCTTCTGAGCTCGACTATTCCAGGCTGAGGATAGAACTTCCCTCGGCCCTGATATGCCGAAAACTTATTCCCCAACGCGAGCGTCGTGCGTATAAATCTTTCTCCTCTGGGAGAGATTTGTGTCGCAGAATCAAGCATCCTGCCCGACCGACGCCAAACCAACCACTGCTTTTAGCCGTATCGTCGCGCTGATTCCCGGCATTCTCCTGTGCGTCCTTGTGGCTGGCGTTTCGGCCCTGCTGGAACGGGCTGAACTGGGCGTATTCGAGCATCCGTATGTCGAGGCGCTGGTGATGGCCATCCTGCTGGGGATGGCCCTGCGCAGCTTCTGGAAGCCGGCGCCGCGCTGGCAGGCCGGCATCGCCTTCAGCGCCAAGCAACTGCTCGAGGTCGCGGTCATGCTGCTCGGCGCTTCCATCAGCTTTGCCGCCATCGCGGCCTCCGGCATCGCGCTGCTGGCCTCGATCGCTGCGGTCGTCGTGATCGCGCTCTGCGTCTCCTTCGGTCTCAGCCGCATGCTCGGGCTGTCGACGCGGCTGTCGATCCTGATTGCCTGCGGCAATTCCATCTGCGGCAACTCGGCCATCGCGGCCGTGGCGCCGATCATCGGCGCCAACAGCGATGAGATCGCGTCCTCGATCTCCTTCACCGCGATCCTCGGCGTGATGATGGTGCTGGGTCTGCCGCTGCTGATCCCGCTGCTGCAGCTCACCGCCACACAGTACGGCATCCTTGCGGGCCTGACCGTCTACGCCGTGCCGCAAGTGCTCGCGGCGACTGTGCCGGCGGGCCTGATCTCCACGCAGATCGGTACGCTGGTGAAACTGATGCGCGTCTTGATGCTGGGGCCCGTGGTCGTCGGCCTCTCGCTGCTCGCCTCGCGCTGGCAGGCCGGCGCCAAGAAGACCAATGTCGGCTTCTTCCGTCTCGTCCCCTGGTTCATTCTCGGCTTCCTTGCGCTCGCGACATTGCGCTCGCTCGAGATCGTGCCAGGAACGGTGGTGGGACCGGTGACGAAGATTACGAGCTTTCTCACGGTGGTGTCGATGGCGGCGTTGGGCTTGGGCGTTGACGTGAAGGTGCTGGCCAATGTCGGGGGCCGTGTGACCGCGGCCGTCACGCTGTCGCTGATGCTGCTGCTGGGCATCAGCATCGCGCTGGTGCACTGGTTCAAGTGATCAGGGCGACACTGCCGTAGGGTTGGCAAAGCGAAGCGCGCCCACGTATTTTCGCGATCGATGGTGGGCACGGCGCAAGGGCGCCTTTGCCCACCCGACGAGACCGTCGTTTCAGCAGGCAGGTCGAGCTAATCAAATCACATCCGCCAGCGAATGGCCGTGCAGCTCGATGTTGAGCCCCTGCATGCCCATGTCGTTGATCTCGCCGCCCATCGCTTTGAGGCTCTCCTCGCGGATCAGCGACATCAGCCCGCGGCGCAGCGCCAGGAATTCCGACGACATCATCATCGATTGCTGCCGCGGCCGCTCCAGCGGGATCGGGATCTCAGCCTTGATCGAGCCGGGCCGGGCGGTCATGCAATAGACGCGGTCGGAGAGGAAAATCGCCTCGTCGATGTCGTGGGTGACGAACAGCACCGAAATCTTCAGCCGCTGCCACATGTTGGTGAGGATCTGCTGCATGATGACCCGGGTCTGCGCGTCGAGCGCGCCGAAGGGCTCGTCGAGCAGCAGCACTTTGGGTCCCGTGGCGAGCGCCCGGACAATACCGACGCGCTGCTTCATGCCGCCGGAGAGCTTGTCCGGATAATGCTTTTCGAAGGCTTCCAGGCCTGCGAGTCCGAGCAATGTGCGCGCCGCCCGTTCGCGCTGCGAGCGCGGCATGCCGCGCATCTTCAGGCCGAACTCGACGTTCTCCCGCACCGTCTTCCAGGGAAACAACGAATATTGCTGGAACACCATGCCGCGCTCGGCGCTGGGGCCGTTCACACGCTCGCCGTCGACGGTGACGATGCCCGTGGTGGGCTTGAGGAAGCCCGCGACGGCATTGAGCAGTGTCGATTTTCCGCAGCCGGAGGGGCCGACGATCGAGACGAACTCGCCGGGCTTCACGTGGATCTGAGTATCAGTGACAGCCTGCACCGGCCCCTCGATGCTGTCATAGCTGAGGGAGAAGTTTCTGACCTCGATATGGCCCTTCGGTTCGCTCGCAAGCATCTCGCTCATCTCGTCGACCTCCACGGCATCACCAGATGTCCCGCGCCCCTGATCAGCACGCTCGATCCGAGGCCAAGCACGCCGATCGCGATCATGCCGAGCGCGATGTCGGCATACTGGACCAGCGAATAGGCCTCCCAGGTGAAA
>Ga0209148_1000924_pt1 | contig 19446 bp, 21 predicted proteins | sample AraplaCol_mMF_r2_2_FD_184288 | JGI IMG/M metagenome (GOLD analysis project Ga0209148, IMG submission 184288) | Arabidopsis root microbial communities from North Carolina, USA - plate scrape CL_Col_mMF_r2 (SPAdes) (version 2) | ecosystem: Host-associated > Plants > Roots > Endosphere | place... | reverse complement strand
CACCACGAAGAAGCCGTCGCGCCAGATCCTGCGCGCCGCCGCCACCTCGAACCCCGAGCAGACCACTCCGTCGAGCCCCGCTTCCTGGGCCAGGCCGGTCAGCCGCTCGACCTGCGCATGCTCGCCGCCCTGCACGCCGATCGAGGCGAGGTCGTCGCCGTCGAGACTGGTCAGCACGGTCACCCCCACCACGCGCGTCGTCTCGGGCGCGGCCGCCTTGGCATCCTCCATCATCGCGCGTCCGCCCGCGGTGTGGATCGTCAGGATCGACGGCTCGAGCCCGTGCAGCGCCTGGATCGCGCTCGCGACCGTATTGGGGATGTCGTGCAATTTGAGGTCAAGGAAGATCGGCAGCCCGATCTGCCCCATTTCCCGCACGCCATGATGGCCGTGAGCGGAGAAGAATTCGAGGCCGAGCTTGAGCCCCCCGACGTGGTTCTTGACCTTTTCCGCCAGCGCCACCGCGCGGGCAAGGTCGGGGGTATCGATCGCAACGAAAATCGGACTCGACATCAATCGTCCTGGAAAGGGTCTGCAACGGGGGCCTGAGCCGGCGGCGGCGTATAGACCGACGGCGGCGGCGCGGCGAAGGGCGCGCTGCGCTCGGCCTGCGAAAGCTTGCGGTTATGGTGCCACCGGATCGCGCGGTGCCACACGTAAAGTGGCACGAAACCGATCAGGAAGCCGATCAGCAGCAGCATCGGCAGCTTGGTCTCGACCACCGTATCGCCGAACAGATTGACCGGCACCGGCACCCAGTTTCGAACCGAGAACACCACCACGATCACCGTGATGGCGATCCAGAAGAGCGTGCGCAGGAAAGCCATATGATCCAGATTAGAAGGTAAAATCCGGCATTGCCAGTGTTGCGATTGCCAGATCGTTTAAGCGCGCTTATGTTCTTGCTTCGTTCGACTTTTCGGAGATCCTGAATGGCCAAGCTGCAGCGCCGCTACGTCTGCCAGTTATGCGGCAGTGTATCGACCAAGTGGCAGGGTCAGTGCGTCGATTGCGGCGAGTGGAACACGCTTGTCGAAGAAAGCGGTGGCGGCGTAGTCACGCCGTTCGCGGCCAAGCACGATCTTCGTTCAGGCGGCCGCGCGATCGCGATCAGCGGGCTGGACGCGGACGTTGCCCTTCCCGACCGGCTGGTGACTGGCATGGCCGAGCTCGACCGCGCGCTGGGCGGCGGGCTGGTGGCGGGTTCGGCGACCCTGATCGGCGGCGACCCCGGCGTCGGCAAATCGACGCTCTTGCTCCAGGCCGCTGCTCGGCTGGCCGAAGCGGGCGCACGCGTCACTTACATTTCGGGCGAGGAAGCCGCCGATCAGGTCCGCCTGCGCGCACGCCGCATGGGGCTGGGCAATGCACCGGTCCAGCTCGCGACCGCGACTTCGGTGCGCGACATCCTCACCACGCTCGATACCGGCGCACCGCCCGCTCTGCTGGTCGTCGATTCGATCCAGACGATGCATTCGGACCTGATCGAAGGCGCCCCCGGAACGGTCAGCCAGGTCCGCGCGTCGGCGCAGGAATTGATCCGTTACGCCAAGGACCGCGGCACTGCTTTGGTATTGGTGGGCCACGTCACCAAGGACGGATCGATTGCGGGGCCGCGCGTGCTCGAACATATGGTCGATACCGTGCTCAGCTTCGAAGGCGAGCGCAGCCACCTCTACCGCATCCTGCGCGCGGTGAAGAACCGCTTCGGCGGCACCGACGAAATCGGCGTGTTCGCAATGGCGGAGAAGGGCCTGGAAGAAGTCGCCAACCCTTCCGCTCTTTTCCTGACCCAGCGCGGGGACGAGGTCAGCGGCGCGACCGTCTTCCCCGCGATGGAAGGCACGCGCCCCGTATTGGTCGAGATCCAGGCGTTGGTCGTGCGCCTCGCCAGCGGCGCCACCCCGCGCCGGGCAGTAGTCGGCTGGGACGGCGGACGGCTGGCGATGATCCTGGCGGTGCTGGAGGCACGCTGCGGCCTCAGTTTCTCGACCTGCGAAGTCTATCTGAACGTCTCCGGCGGATACCGCATCGCCGACCCGGGCGCGGACCTCGCGGTCGCCGCCGCGCTTATCTCCGCTCTGGCCGAACGTCCCATTTCCGCCGACACAGTCGCCTTCGGCGAGATCGCGCTGTCGGGCGAGGTGCGCGGTGTCGCCCACGCCCCGCTGCGTCTCAAGGAGGCCGCCAAGCTGGGTTTCGGCAAAGCGCTATTGCCGGCCTCGTCGCGCGACGGCGTCACCGCACTCAAGGCCAGCGGCTTCGCCACGCTCGGCGCGCTCGTGGATCATATGCTCGGGCGTTAGTCGGGAATCACCCAGCTTACCGAGTCCGAGGTGTAGCTCAAAACCGCGCGCCCCTGTTTGTCCCTGGCCGGGGAATAGCGGCCCTTCCGCTGAAAGCCCTGGCATGCCGCCGCATCCATTTCCTTGTTGCCGGTGCTGCCGAACGTCACGCAGCGCGCGACCCGGCCATCAGTGCCGATCGTGAGCAACATCTGGCTGGTGCCCTGCATGCCGCCCTCTATCGCCGTGCTGGGATAGTCGTCGGACGAGAACCAGTTCCGTTCCTTTCCGATCGGCTGTGCCGGGGTTGCGACTTGAGCTTCCCATGCCGGATCGATGGAAAGGCTCTTGAGCAAAAGCGCCTTGCAACCATCCAGGGCCTTCAGGCCAGGCTTCATGTCGGGCAATTGCAGCTGGATCGGCTTCTGGCGCTCGAACGCCAGCGTGAGCTGTTTGGCATCCGCCAAAGCTGCCAAAAGCGAAGCAGGGAAAGTCGCGGAACCCAACCGCTGCCCGTGCCCCACCGAAAACCGCACATAGGTGCTGGAGACAGGCGCGGCGGTATCGATGGCGGCCTGCACATTCCCCCGATCCACATCCATCGCCATGGATTGGGTAAAAGTCACCACGTCGACATTTTCGCCGAGCGGCCAAAGTCGCAGACCCCAGGTCACTTTATCGCCGCCGTCCCCGAAGGGCCTCAGCAGCGCACACATATTGTTATCGCCTTCGATCACCCATTTGCCCGTCGCGGCAAGCGGCGTGGTGGCCTGGGCAAGCATCGCCAACAAGATCGGTGCCACCATATCCTCCCGCTTGATTAAGGGGTTTGTTCGACAAAGCGTTCGCGCAGTCGAGCGTTTTTGCGTCCATCAATCACGGTGTCGTGGCTTCAATTCCGTTGGTTCACGATCTGAAAGTCGAGCGTGAACATATAATAGCCGATGATCGGCTGGCCACGCGCATCCACCGCGGGATGGAAACGACCGCGCAACTCAAACCCCTTGCACGCCGCCGTATCCATTTTCGCATTGCCGCTGCTGCCGAAATTCACGCACTGCGCGATGCGACCGTCGGTGCCGACCGTAAGCAGCATCCGACTCCTGCCCTGCCCGCCATACATCGCCGCCGAGTCTGGATAATCCTTGGACGTGAACCACTTTCCGGGGCTTTCCACCGGCATGGCCGGCACCGCTGTCTTTTCCCGCCATGCAGGGTCCACGCCCAGGCTTTTCAGCAGCATATCGTTGCAATTGCTGAGCGCCTTCAGCGCCGGCTTCATGTCGGGCAGCACCATCTGGAATTCAGGATCGCCACCGAAACTTATGCTGGCTTGCTTGGCGGTTGCCGCCGGCTGCAACGTCTCCTCGGGATAGGTGGCGATCGCGAGCCGCTCATATTTGTTCTGGATCGTATAGCTCTGATACCAGGCCTTGGCGGGCGGGGCGGAATCGAAGCTCACCTCTTCATAACCGTTGACCACGCCCTCATGGCCGTCGGGCCTGAAGAACAGGATGTCCGCATGCCCACCCAGCGGCCAAGGCCGAATACCCAGCGTGACCTGCGAACGCCCTTCGCCAAAGGCATGCATCAGGGCGCACATATTATTGTCGCCTTCGAGGATCCACTTCCCGCTCGGCTGAAGCGGCGCCGCAGCCTGCGCAAGAAAGGCCAAAGTGATCCCAAGCATCTGTTTCCCCCAAAGAATAAGGCTTTCTCGCGCAGCTTTTTGATTCCGTCGAGCCCCCCGAACCAGGTACGGCCGATTGCGTCGATCGCCGCCCCCCGGCGTTGAGGCGGCGATGCTCGTCTTCCTCGACTTCGAAGCCTCCTCGCTTGCGCGCCATTCTTATCCGATCGAGGTCGCCTGGGTGTTCGAGGACGGCGCATCCGAATCGCACCTGATCCGGCCCGCGCCCGGTTGGGATGATTGGGATATGATGGCGGAGGCGATCCATCATATCCCGCGCGAAAGCCTGGGGGGTGGCACGCCGCACGATCTGCTCGCGCGTCGCATGATCGAGCAGCTGTCGGGACACGATCTGACCGCGAGCGCGCCGTCCTGGGACGGCAAATGGCTGAGCGCGCTGCTGCGCGCCGCCGGCCTGCCGCGCCACGCGCTTCGGCTGCGCGATACCGAGGAGGCGCAACGCGACACTGCCCGCGCGATCCTTCGCGACCATATCGCCGGTGCGCATCTCGAAGCCGAGGTCGAACGCCTCCGGCTCTCGGCGATTGAGGCGTTGCCCCAGGAAACCACCGCGCATCGCGCGCTTGCCGATGCCCAGGCCGAACATGCGCGCTGGCGTGCCGTCCGGGATGCAGCGGAGCAATTTCGTGACGCCAACCCCCATGCGGACGACGCATAAATACGAATACATGCTTCCATAATCGCGCCAGTCGGCTAGTGCCCGCGCAGGGCACGAGCACAGTGCCGCACGGGAATGAGACATTGGCGACGAAGCTCGTAACTATCGACATTGGTGGAACCCACGCCCGCTTCGCGATCGCGGAAGTGGAAAACGGGCGCGTCATCAGCCTCGCGCCGGAATCGACCTTCAAGACCGCCGAACATGCCAGCCTCCAGCTCGCGCTCGAGGCCTTCGCCACCGAACAGAAAGAGCCGCTGCCGCGCAACGCCGCGATCGCGATCGCGGGACCGGTCCATGCCGAGGTGATCAAGCTCACCAACAATCCGTGGGTGATCCGCCCGGCCTTGATCCCTGAGAAGCTGAACATGGACCTCTATACGGTGGTCAATGATTTCGGCGCCGTCGCGCATGCGGTCGCGCGCTGCGAGGCGGAGCATCTCAAGCATTTGTCCGGTCCGGAAAAGGATCTGCCCGCCAAGGGAGCTATCAGTGTGGTCGGCCCCGGCACCGGCCTCGGTGTCGCCTATGTCGTGCGCAGCGAGCATGATTATCATGTCGGCGAGACCGAGGGCGGTCATATCGATTACGCCGCGCTCGATCCGATCGAGGACAATATATTGAAGCAACTGCGCAGCCGCTTCCGCCGCGTTTCGGCCGAGCGCGTCGTGTCGGGACCGGGCCTCAACAATATCTATGCCGCGCTCGCGATCCTCGAGGATCGCGCGGTCGCGCCGATCGACGACAAGGCGCTGTGGACCGCCGCGATGGAGGGCAGCGACAGCCTCGCCGCCGCGGCGCTCGATCGCTTCTGCCTGTCGCTCGGCGCGGTCGCGGGCGACATCGCACTCGCGCAGGGCGCCACCGGCGTGGTGATCGCGGGCGGGCTCGGTCTGCGCCTGGCCGACCACCTGCCGCGGTCGGGCTTCGCGCAGCGCTTCGTCGCCAAGGGCCGGTTCGAACGGATGATGTCGGACATTCCGGTCAAGATGATCACGCACCCGCAGCCGGGCCTGTACGGCGCCGCGGCGGCCTTCGCGCACGAGCATAATTTCTGACATGCTGACGCTTTCGCCGGACGATCGGGCAATGCTCGACAGGCTGGCGGACGGCGGCGACGCGATCGTGCGCCGCGCGATCGACTGGTGCGCGATCAACAGCGGCAGCCGTAACCTCGCCGGGCTGGAGGAAATGGCCGCGCCCTTGGTCGCGGCGATGGAAGAGATCGGCCCGGTCCAGCGCCTGCCGCTCGCCGATACCCAGGAAGTCGCCGCCGACGGCACGATCCGCAGCGTTTCGACCAGCGATGCGCTCCGCTTGAGCGTGCGGCCCGATGCACCTATCCAGATCGTGCTGACCGGCCATTACGATACGGTCTACCCCGCCGAGACGCGCTTCCGCGAGGTCGTGACGCGGGAAGACGGTGCGCTTAACGGCCCCGGCATCGCTGACATGAAGGGTGGGATCAGCGTGATGCTGGCCGCGCTCGCCGCGTTCGAGGGCCATCCGCTCAGCCAGCGCCTTGGCTTCACCGCCTTGCTCTCGCCCGACGAGGAAACCGGCTCGCTCGCCTCCGCCCCCTTGCTCGCGGAGCTGGGCGCGGCGGGCCATGTCGGCATGACCTACGAGCCCGCTCTCGCGGACGGCACTCTGGTTTCGGGGCGCAAGGGATCGGGCAATTTCCACGTCCGCGTCACCGGCCGCGCCGCGCATGCGGGCCGCGATTTCGCGAGCGGCCGCAACGCCATCCTCGCCGCCGCGCGCATCGCGCAGGCTTTGGGAGCCTTGAACGGCCAGCGCGAGGGTGTGACCGTCAACGTCGCGCGGATCGACGGCGGCGCGCCCCTCAACATGGTGCCCGATATCGCGGTATTGCGTTTCAACGCGCGCTTGCCCGACGCGGACGCCGAAGCCTGGCTAATGCGTGGAATCGAGGAGGCGCTCGCCGAAGGGCGTGGCGACGGGATCACCGCCGATCTGCATGGCGGCATCACGCGTAAGCCCAAGCCGTTCGTTCCCGCGCAGCAGACGCTGTTCGAGGCGGTGCGCGAAGTTGGCGCCCTCATCGGCCAGTCGCTCAAATGGGGGCCATCCGGCGGCGTATGCGAAGGCAATAACCTGTTTGCGCAAGGCCTGCCCGGGATCGACACATTGGGCGTGCGCGGCGGCGACATTCACAGTGAGCGCGAATATGCCTGGGGCGAAAGCTTCGCCGAGCGCGCGCAACTCTCGGCTCTGGTGCTGGCGAAGCTCGCGGAAGGCTCGATCGACGGCCCTGCTATCCGGAAAAAGCTGGAAGCCGACCGGTCTTAGAGTGCGGTTCAGCATCCGCTGAACCTTGCGCGGCACTGGCCCGCGCCCCCACCCGACCTCCCAAACAGCCTATTCTATGGGAAGTCGGGTGGGGCGCGGGCCGGTGCCGCAAGCTTCGACGGATGTCGAAGCGCACCAAAAAGACTCTGGAGTGGGCTAGTGCGGCCAAGGCCCGAGGGATATCGGGCCGCACCAACAAAGACCTGGCCCCGCAAGGGCCGGCGGATGCCGGCCCGCACAAAAAAACAATGCCGACGGAGGTTTTGGGGACCCTCCGCCGGCAGCGGCTGGAGTTTTGGGGTCTCCAGCCAAATCAGAGTTTGGGGCCTCTGATTATACGGTGACGCGGGCGAGCCTGCGCACGTCCGCGCGACGGGCGACGCCGATCGCGGCGAAGCCCATGATCATCATCATCCAGCTCGCGCTTTCGGGCACCGCCGACGAGGCGAAGGTGCCGGTCGAGCTGACGCGGAAGCTGTTGAGCGAATGTGCGCCGGTGACATTGGTCAGCGTCGGATCGGTCAACGCGCGCGCGATCGCGACCGACGCGGCGTTGCCTGCAATCGCGAAGTCGAAATTGGTCAGCCAGTCCGCGCGACTGAATGTCTCGAAATCCGAGCTGAAGCTGATCGTCGAATCGGGCGTATTGCCCGCCAGGCCGATAGTCTGGCCGCCGGCCGAACCCGTCAGTAGTGCATTGGTGAAGTTGACCGTCAGCAGGTTGGTCAGCCCCGCGCCGACTGCATGGCCAGCCGCGTCCAGCTTATAGAGCGGCGCGGTACGCGTGAACGACAAGCTGCCGCTGAACAGCTGCTCGAACGTGCCGCCATCGAGCACCGGCGCGGTATAGGACACCGCCGATAACGAGAAGAGCGCGTCCTGCGGCTTCGACAGCGCCGACGCGAACGGGCTCGCGTCCGGAACCGACATCAGGAACTTGACCGCGGTCGCGCCCCGCGCAGTCGCGCTGGCGGTCGAGGTGGTGAACAATTCCGCCTTGGGCGTGATCACCGATGATTTGGTGACGACCGTCTTGAAGACGGGCTTGCCTTTGCTGTCGACGCCGGTCTGGACCTTGGTCGACGTGGCCGTCGTCTTGGTCGTGTCCTCGTTCTTGTAATAGAGCGTCTTCGGCGCGCCGCTCTTGCCGGCCACCTGAATGTACGACGCGACCGGCGCGGTAGCGCCCGCCGGATGCGGCCCGGCGACGGCTTGTGTGGCCGCCGCCGCGCCGATCATTACGATACCCAGACGCAACCCACGAACGAACATTACGCAACTCCAAAACCCGGCTTTCGCCACTTGCGCGTCCCGCATTCGCCGAACCCGCTATTTGCAGTCTCAATAATGTTGGTGACGGTGGCGAACCATTCATCGAAGGGTTAGTGAGCGATTATCTTTCGATAGTAGCAGGGCTGAAAATGGCTGATTTGCCAACGAAGCGGACTTTTGCCGCCTTTCTTTTCGACATGGACGGCACCCTGCTCAACAGCATCGAATCCGCCAATCGCGCCTGGAGCGCATGGGCGGAACAGCATGGCGTCGATTTCGAGGAGATGCGCAAGCACATGCACGGCATGCGCGCGGTCGAGACGATCAAGCGCTGGGGCCCCGCGCATCTCGACGTCGAGGCCGAATATGAAGCGCTCACCATCGCCGAAATGGACGACGTCCACGACATCACCGCGATCAGCGGCGCGGAGGCCTTCCTTCAGGCGCTTCCCGACGATCGCTGGGCGTTGGTCACCTCCGCGCCGCGCAACCTCGCGTTGCGGCGGATCGAGGCGGCAGGGCTGCCCGTCCCGCCCTTGCTGGTCACCGCCGACGACGTGACCAACGGCAAGCCCGCCCCCGATTGCTTCCTGATGGCGGCCAAGTTGCTGGGTGTCCCGCCCGAGGATTGCCTGGTGTGGGAAGACGCGCCCGCCGGTATCGCCGCCGCCAAAGCCGCGGGCATGGCCTGCATCGTGATCAGCGCAACCCACGTCCACCCGATTGAAACCGATAACCCCAAGATCCCCGGCTACGACGCGCTTGAGGTATTGGTGGAGCCCGGCAAGGGACTCCAACTTGCCATCAGGGATAACGTACCGGCATAGGCGGGTCAGGCGGCAGCGGAATGAACTCATGCTCGCCGGGCACAGGGGCGAAGTTGCGATCGCGCCAGTCCTGCTTGGCCTGCTCGATCCGCTCCTCGCGGCTCGAAACGAAATTCCAGTAGATATAGCGCTTTTCGGGAAAAGGCTCGCCACCGACCAGCACCAGCCGCGCACCGCGCTCGCTCGCCAGCACGATTTCCGCATGCGGTTTGAGGATCACCAATTCGCTCGGCGCGAACATTTGCCCGTCAACCGTGACTGCGCCGCTAACCAGATAGAAAGCCCGCTCGATCTGCTCCGACGGCACGCGATAACGCGTCCTTGGCGGCATCACGATCTCGGCATAGACCATATCCGACAGCGTCTTCACCGGCGCAGCAAGCCCGTCCATCCGGCCCACGATCTGCCGCACGGTGACGCCGTCCATCTCGCCCGACGGAATCCCCTCCGCGCCGAAATGCTGGAAACTGGGTGCGCTCTCCTCCTGGTCGGCGGGCAATGCCACCCACAATTGCAGGCCGAACAATTTGGAACCGCCATGACGCGCCGCCTCGGGGCTGCGTTCACTATGCGCGATCCCCGCGCCGGCGCTCATCCAGTTGAGTTCGCCGGGCCGGATCGGCTGGACCGAGCCCAGGCTGTCGCGGTGCATGATCTCGCCATCGAACAGGTATGTGACAGTGGCGAGGCCGATATGGGGATGCGGGCGCACGTCGAGGCCCTGGCCGTCGCGCATCTCGACCGGCCCCATCTGATCGAAGAAGATGAAGGGCCCGACCATCCGCCGCTGCGGCTGGGGCAAAGCGCGCCGGACCGTGAAGCCGTCGCCCAGGTCGCGCGACGGCGGCAGGATAACGAGATCGACCGCATCGACCCCGCTATCCCGCGTGCTCATTGGTCGACGCCCGCTACGCGGGCACGGCACCGGCCCACACCCCCACCCGGCCTCCCAACGGCAGTATCATATGGGAGGTCGGGTGGGGTGTGGGCCGGTGCCGCATCGTTCAGCTCTGCTGAACAGCGATTACTTGGGCACCGTGGCGTTGGCCGAATTGTCCGTGCTCGGCGGCGCCTTCAGGATCTGCTGGGTATTCTGGCCCTTGTTGACCACCGTCGTGTCGTCCGCGCCGGCTTCCGAACGGATGCCGGGCTGCGCTGCCGGGCCGGCAGCCTGAAGCAAGGCGGCCTCGCCCTGGCTGACCGGCTTCTGACCGCCGTAAAGCGCGGCGAGCGCCTGGGTCGAGCTGTCGGCCTCCTGCGGGCGCGGCTGGCCGGGCTTCGGCGGCACCAAAGCGAAATCGGGCGGCACGGTCAGCGGCGCGGAGCGGCCGACCGCGAATTCGTCGGGAACGCCCTTGCGCGAGGCGAAGACGCCGCCCTTGGGGCCGCTATGGCACCCGGCGAGCACCAGCATCGCCAGCGGCGCCGCCGCGACCAGATAACGCTTGTTCATTCTATTCCTCCGAGGGGGCGGCCGTGTCGCGCGTGAAAATCGCGCGCAGCACGAGAAAGGCTACGCCAATGCTAATCGCTGCGTCGGCAATGTTGAAGACCAAAAAGGGTGACCATGCGCCGAAGTGAATGTTGAGGAAGTCGGTCACATAGCCCAACCGCACCCGATCGAGGATATTTCCGAGCGCGCCACCGAGGATCAAGCCGAGCGCGATCCGATCCAGAACACGCTTCTCGCGCATCATCCACACGCCCACGAACACCGCGATTCCCACCGTAAAGAGGGTCAACGCCCAGCGCTGCGCGTCGCTGCCCGCGACCAGGATCCCCATCGAAACCCCACGATTCCCGACCCATTGCAGGCGGAAGATCGGCAAAATCTCGAACGTATCGCGCTGCGGCAGCGCGAGCGGCCCGGTCACGTACCATTTGGCGAGCTGATCGAGCGCGAAGACGAGAATCGCGACCAGCCAGCCGATCTGGCGGCGGATCATGCGCCGACCACGTCCGTGCAACGCCCGCACAGATCGCCATCTTCCTCGACTTCCGGCAGCAACCGCCAGCAGCGGCCGCACTTATGGTAGTCCGACCGGTGCACCACCGCGACCGGGCCGTGCGCGACCGTATCGATCTCGGCCTCGGACACGATCAGCAATTCGGCCAGCTCTGCGGACGTCACGTTGGGCAGGCGTCCGTCGGGCAGGCCGATCGCGACCTTGGCCTCCAGGCTGGAGCCGATCACCTTGTCGCGGCGCTTGGGCTCGATCTCGGCGCTGACCACCTGGCGGAGCGACCGCAATTCGTCCCACTGCGCCGCCAGCCGCTCGTCCGCCCAGACCGCATCGACTGCGGGCCATTCGAGCAGGTGGACCGAGCCGGCTTCCGGGAAGCGCGTGCCCCACACTTCTTCGGCGGTGAAACAGAGGATCGGCGCGGCGTAACGGACGAGCGCGTGGAACAGGATGTCGAGCACGGTCCGGTAGGAGCGCCGCTTCATGTCCGTCGGCGCATCGCAATAGAGCGAGTCCTTGCGGATATCGAAGAAGAAGGCCGAGAGATCGTTGTTGCAGAAATCGCTCAGCGCGCGCGCATAGCGATTGAATTCGAACGCATCGACCGCGGTCCTGAGCTCTTCGTCGAGCTTGCTCAGCAAATGCAGCACATAGCGTTCGAGATCGGGCATCGCGCTCACCTCGACCGTCTCGCTCGCGTCGAACCCGTCGAGCGCGCCGAGCAGGTAACGGAACGTATTGCGCAACTTGCGATAGGCGTCCGACGTGCCGGCCAGGATTTCCTTGCCGATCCGCACGTCCTCGAAATAGTCCGTGCTCGCGACCCACAGGCGCAATATGTCCGCCCCACTCTCGGGAATGATCTTGAGCGGATCGACCACATTGCCCTGGCTCTTGGACATCTTGCGCCCCTGTCCGTCGAGCGCGAAGCCGTGCGTCAGCACCGCCTTGTAGGGCGCGCGCCCACGCGTGCCGCAGCTTTCGAGCAGCGACGACTGGAACCAGCCGCGATGCTGGTCCGATCCTTCCAGATACAGGTCAGCCCGCGTGCCCTCGCCATAGCGCGCCTCCACCGTGAAGGCATGAGTCGAGCCGCTGTCGAACCAGACGTCGAGAATGTCCTTCTGCGGCTCATAGTCTGTGGCGTTGTAGTCCGGGCCGAGCAGAGCCTGATGGTCCGCCCCGAACCAGGCATCCGCCCCGCCCGCCTCGAACGCCGCAATGATGCGCGCATTCACTGCCGGATCGCGCAGGTAATCGCCCGTCGTCTTGTGGACATAGAGCGCGATCGGCACGCCCCACGCGCGCTGGCGCGAGATCACCCAGTCGGGCCGCCCCTCGACCATCGCCCCGATCCGGTTGCGCCCCTTCTCGGGCACGAACCGCGTGCGCTGGATCGCGTCGAGCGCCAGTTCGCGGAGCGTCGCGCCATTGCCCGAACCCGTCATGCCAGCGAAAGCTGGCATCTCAGCAGGTTGGGCCGAATCTCCTGAGACCCCAGCTTTCGCTGGGGTGACGCGTGATTGATCGATCTCGAGCGCGATCGGCTTGTCCATCGCGATGAACCATTGCGGAGTCGCGCGGAAGATCACCTTGGCCTTGGAGCGCCAGCTATGCGGGTAGCTATGCGCATAGTCCGCGCTCGCCGCCAGCAACGCGCCCGCTTCCCGCAGATCGGTGCAGATCGGCCCGTCGGGCGCATTGAACTTCGGGTTGATAACCGACCCCTGCCCGCCCAGCCACGGCCAGTCCGCGCGATATTTGCCGTCGCCCTCGACCGCGAACACCGGATCGATCCCGTGCGCCTTGCACAGCAGGAAATCGTCCTCGCCATGGTCGGGCGCCATATGGACCAGCCCCGTACCGCTGTCGGTCGTAACGAAATCGCCGGGCAGCATCGGGCGCGGTTTGGCGAAGAAGCCGCCGAGTTTGTGCATCGGGTGACGGACGATTGTGCCCGCGAGGTCGGAGCCTTTGAACCGTTGGCCTTCGGTGAAAACGACCGCGCCGAAATCATCGAAGTTACGCTGAAAGCGTTGACGGACCGATTCCGCTAGCTCCGAGGCAATAATGAATCGCTGATTGATCCACTTGTTGAACAACGGGCTGATCTCAGGACCGGTTCTTCCAAGGGCAACGACTTCACAAACTACGTATTCGACATCCGGCCCGTAAGCCAAAGCCTGGTTGACCGGGATCGTCCACGGCGTGGTCGTCCAGATCACCGCATAAGCGCCGACCAGCTCCGGCACCGCGCTCTCGACGATCTCGAACGCGACATCGATCTGGGTCGAGACGATGTCCTCATATTCGACCTCGGCCTCCGCCAAGGCAGTCTTTTCGACCGGCGACCACATCACCGGCTTGGCGCCGCGATAGAGCTGGCCGGTCTCGGCGAATTTGAGGAGTTCGCCCGCGATCACCGCCTCGGACGCATAATTCATGGTGAGATAAGGATTGTCCCACTCGCCCATCACACCCAGCCGCTCGAACTGCTCGCGCTGCACCGCGACCCATTTGGCGGCGTAGGCGCGGCATTCGGCGCGGAACTGGTCGACCGGCACCTCGTCCTTGTTCTGCTTCTTGGCCCGATAGGCCTCCTCGACCTTCCATTCGATCGGAAGCCCGTGGCAATCCCAGCCAGGCACGTAGGGCGCATCCTTGCCGAGCAGAGACTGGGTGCGGACGACGATGTCCTTGAGCACCTTGTTCATCGCATGGCCCATATGGATGTCGCCATTGGCGTAAGGGGGGCCGTCATGCAGGATGAAGCGCTCGCGGCCCTTCCGCTGGTCGCGGAGCTGCTGGTAAAGATTGTCGCCCAGCCACTTGGCCAGGATCGCCGGTTCCTTGGCGGCGAGGCCGGCCTTCATCGGGAAGTCGGTCTTCGGCAGGAAGACGGTGTCGCGATAGTCGCGCTTTTCGGGAGAGTCAGACATGTCGGGGTGGGGCTCTAACGAATGAATCCGTCATGCTGAACTTGTTTCAGCATCCATCGTGCAACAAACACCGTCGGTGCGGTCAGCTTGAGGGGCCCTGAACAGGATCAAGGCGACTTTCAGCTATGTAAGCGGCGCTTCGCTTCCTCGCAATCGGCGGCCATCTGCGCCTTGAGCGCGTCCAGACTGTCGAACTTCGCTTCGCCGCGGAGGTACGAGATCAATTCCACCTCGATCGTCCGCCCATAAAGGTCGCCCTCAAAATCGAAGAAATAAGGTTCGAGCAATTCCTTCGGCGGATCGAAGCTCGGCCGGATTCCGAGATTGGCGACCCCGTCGACCACCCGCTTATCGTCAAGCCGCGCACGCACCGCATAGATGCCGTAGCGCGGGCGCAGATAGTCGCCCAATTCCATGTTCGCGGTCGGATAGCCAAGCTCGCGCCCGCGCCTGTCGCCATGCACCACCGTTCCCTGGATCGCGAACGGCCGCGTGAGCAGCCGTTCCGCGGTATCGCAATCGCCCTCGATCAAAGCCGCACGAATCCGGCTCGACGAGATCACGCCGTCGGCATCGGTAACGGCCTCGACGGTTTCGGCGATCAGGCCATGCTTGCGCCCCAGCTCGGCCAGCATCGCCGCCGTGCCCGCGCGCGCCTTGCCGAAGGTGAAATCCTCGCCCGTCACCACGCCCGCCGCCTCGAAACAGCCCACCAGCTCGTCCACGACGAAGCTCTCGGGCGCGAGCGCCGCCAGCACCGCGTCGAAGCGCAGCACCAAAGTCCCGTCCGCGCCTGCTTGCGCGAACAGGGCCGCGCGCTGCTCGAGCGTGGTGAGCCGGAAATGCGCCGCGTCGGGCCGGAAATAGGCCGCGGGATGCGGATCGAAGGTCGCGACCAAAGCCGGTCGCCCCTCGGCGCGCGCACGGTTTACCGCGCGTCCGACCACCGCCTGATGGCCGCGATGGAAGCCGTCGAAATTGCCGAGCGCGATCACCGCCCCGCGAAGATCGGGCGGAAGCGGCGCGCCGCTGGAAAAGAGCGTCATGACGCGCGCGCTATAGAAAAGCGCCGCGCCCCTGTCTCCCCCTTCTCCGGCGCGCGAATAAATCAGATAAATTTGTGTACTGATGTGGACAGTTTTTCGCTTTCGCCTGTTGCCCGGCAAGCGTATCCACGAGTCGCCTTAGTGAAAGGACGAAGCCATGCATGTTCGTCTCGCTACTCTAGCCGCGCTTAGCCTTGCCCTCGTCAGCACGCCCGCCGATGCGCTCAAGGTCAAGAAACGCGATGAAAGCTGGGGCAAGCCCGGCATTACTTTCGCGCAATATCGCGCTGACGCCTTGGAATGCTCCAATCTTACCTATGGCGCGCCGATCGCGCTCCACGATCTTCCCGCGGTCGGCGCGGGCTATCAGGGCGCCTTCCTGCCCGTAAGTCTTGCCTCCAAACTGACGCCCGGATCGGTCCAGATCTGGACGACAACCTTGGTCGAAGGCGTCAAGCACGCCGCCTGGATGGATATCAGCGAGCAGCTCCAGCAGGTGCTGGACACTTGCCTGGTCGAAAAGGGCTATACCCGTTTCCGCCTGACCGCCGGCCAGATGCAGACGCTCGACCGCCTCAAACAGACCTCACCCGAGCGCCAGCAATATCTCTTCCGGCTAGGCTCCGATGCCGCGGTGGTGGTGCCGCAGAAGATCTAGGGCCCGTCTAAAAGCCCCTCCCCGCCAAGGGAGGGGTGTTACCTTCGCTCCAGCGTCACGAACGAGAAAGCGGGCGCATCGTCCACCGCCGGATGCCAGGCGCGGTTCGTCTCGCGCCACATCGTCATGTCCGGCGCGGGCACGGTCGCATCACCCTCCACATCGGCATGGACCTCGGTCAGTTCGATCCGGTCCGCCCAGTCGAGGAACAGCGCGAAAATCTCCGCGCCCCCGATCACGGACACCGTAGTATCGTCCGCCAGCCCCAGCGCGCCCGCCAGGTCATGCGCGACCTCCGCCCCCGGCGCCGACCAGCCCCGGTCGCGCGTCAGCACGATATGGCGGCGGCCGGGCAGCAGGCCGGGCAGGCTTTCGAACGTTCGCCGGCCCATGATCATCGGCTTGCCGCTGGTCACCTCCTTGAAATGCTTGAGGTCGGCCGGCAGGTGCCAGGGCAGTCTGTTGTCGCGCCCGATCACGCCATTTTCGGCGCGGGCCAGCACCAGCACGATCTCGGAAGTGGTCATTTTGGTTTTCTAGCCGCCAGACGCGCTTCACGCGAGAGGCGGATCGGGGTAGATTCGCGTTCGATGGCCGCACTGGATCCGGATCTGCTGTTGCGCGCTTACTCCGTCGGGGTATTCCCGATGGCGAGTACCCGCGATGCCGATGACGTTTTCTGGGTCGAACCCAAGAAGCGCGGCGTGCTCCCGCTCGATGCCTTCCACCTTTCGCGCTCGCTCGCCAAGACGATCCGCTCGGATCGCTATACTGTCACGGTCGACCGCGCCTTCAGCGACGTGGTCTCGCATTGCGCCGAAGCGACCGCGCGCCGCCCCGATACATGGATCAATCCCGATATCGAGGTCGCTTATGCCGAGCTCCATCGGCGGGGTTACGCGCATTCGGTCGAAACCTGGCTGGGCGAGGAACTGGTCGGCGGCCTGTATGGCGTGCGCCTCGGCGGCGCCTTCTTCGGCGAAAGCATGTTCAGCCGCGCCAATGACGCGTCCAAGGTCGCGCTCGCTTACCTGGTCGCGCGGCTGAAGGTCGGCGGCTTCAAACTGCTGGATTGCCAGTTCCTGACCGAGCATCTTGCCTCGCTCGGCACGATCGAGGTCGGGCGCGAAGCCTATGTCGCGTTGTTGGATTCGGCGCTCGGCTTGGGCTCGGCGCCTGCCGCCGGTGGCGAGTTAGCGTCGCCCGCGGATTTCTTCGCGATTGACCGCGCCGGCGCCGCGCCCGACGATGTCGCCGCGACCGTGCCCGGCCCGATATCGGGATGGCGCATTGTGCAGCTCTTGGGCCACACGTCGTAAAGCGGATCCTCGACCACGTTCAGCGACGGGCTCTCCTTGTAGAGCCAGCCCGAGAAAATCCGGTGCCAGCTGCCGTCGGGCGATTTCTTGTCCGCCTGGACGAAGACGCCCGTCAATTGCTCGGGCTCCCAGTCGGCGGTGGTTTCGCACGCGCGTAGCCGCACGATCAGGTCGCCCCATTTCACGCCCTGGCCCGGATGGAGGGTCGCGTCGCGCGACAGGCCGTTGCGCTTGTTGAGCATGCCTATCACCGCGACGCGCTCCGCCATCGGCGTCTCGGTCGTCACGGGGGGCGGCATCGGCGCGGCCTTCTTGACCGGCTTGGCCGGCGCGGCATCGTTGCTGTTGCCGAGCGCGGCGTCGGGCGACAATTGCGCGTTGGGATCGACGGTCGCCTGTTCGGTCTGCGATATCGCGGTCCAGGCGATCGCCCCTGCGGCGACCAGTCCCAGCGCCAGCAAGCCGGCGCGGCGCGGGATCATGGCTTCGGCGCGGCCGCGCCAGCCGGAGCGGCGGAAGCGTCGCCCGCAGCCGGCGTGCTGGGCTTGTTGATGAACTGGCCGATCAGCGCCATCAGGTCGAGCGACCCTTGCGTGTCGGTGATCGTGTCGCCGCTCTTGATCGGGGTCGGGCTGCCGCCCGGCGTGAACGACACGAAATTGGAGCCGAGCAGGCCGTCCGACGCGATCGCGGCGGTGCTGTCTGATGGCAGTTTCACGTCAGGATTAAGCGCGATGGCGACCTTGACCTGATAGCTTTGCGGGTCGAGCGAGAGCCCGGTCACGCTGCCGACCTTGAGGCCCGCGACGCGCACGTCGGTGCCCGCGCTCACGCCGGTGGCGTTGGAGAAGATCGCGGTGAGCTTGATCGAGCCGGAGCGCTGGCCGCCGCCGGTGCGCTGCCAGGCGAAGATCACGAACCAGACCGCCAGGATCACCACAAGCAGGCCGACGATCGCCTCGCCGATATTTTCGCGGAAGAGCGCTTTCATCGGATCAGTTCGGGCTCCACGCCTCATAGTCGCCGGTCGCGGCCGCCCGGTTGCCGCCGCGCTCGAGCGCGCCCAACGGACGGAAGGCGGCATTGGTGCCGGTCAGATTGGGCACCGGATCCTTCACCCACGGCTTGGGCGCGGGCAAATCGGCCGGAACCGTGTCGGTCTGATGATGCAGCCAACCGAACCATTCGGGCGGCACGCGGCTCGCGTCGTTCGCGCCCGCATAGATCACCCAGCGGCGGGTAGTGCCGCCCAGCTGCTTCTTCGATTCGAAATAAGCGTTGCCCAGGCCGTCAGCGCCGACCTTGCTGCCGTTGAAAAAGCTGAACAGGCGGGTGCCGATGGTGGCGCCCTCCCACCAAGTGAAGATGCTCTTCAGAAAAGCCATGCGTTCGCGCTTAGCCGCGAAGGGTGCGCCCGGCAACCGCCGATGCGGCAAAAGACGGGCCGCACGCGCGCAAATCTGGCGCGGCGCGAGACCGCTATGCTAGGCCGCGCTTATGCATCGCCTGCTTTTCCTGCTGATCCTGCTGGTCGCACCGCCCGCATTCGCCGCCGTCCCGATCGAGCAGGCACGCGTACTCCACGTCTTCCCGCACGATCGCGATGCTTTCACCGAAGGGCTGCTGATCCGCGACGGCTTCCTCTACGAAAGTACCGGTTTCGAAAACCGCAGCTTCATCCGCAAGAAGGTGCTCGCGACGGGCCAGGTGCTGCAGAGCATCGCCATCCCCGCCCAATATTTCGGCGAGGGCATCGTCGACTGGGGCAATACTTTGCGCAGCTTCGTGTGGCATGGCGGGAAAGGCTTCATCTGGGACCTGAAGTCGCTGCGCCAGACCGGCTCGTGGAGTTATACAGGCGAAGGCTGGGCGATGACGCAGGATGGCCGCAACATCATCATGTCGGACGGCACGCCCGTGCTCCGTTTCCTCGACCCCAGGTCGATGCAGGTCGCCCGCCGCCTGACCGTCACCCTCAACGGTCAGCCGCTCGCGATGATCAACGAGCTCGAATATGTGCATGGCGAGATATTGGCCAACGTCTGGCAGACGTCGCTGATCGCGCGCATCGACCCCAAAAGCGGCCAGGTGAAGGGCATGATCGACGTCGATGCGCTCTGGACCAAGGCCGGCATGGCCGGCTCCAGCGACGCGGTCCCCAACGGCATAGCCTATGACAAGCAGGCCAACCGGCTCTACGTCACCGGCAAGAACTGGCCTTACCTGTTCGAGATCCAGCCGCCCGCGGTCCGCTGACCGCGCGCCGGACAGTCACATTCAAGAAAGGAGGCGACCGCACAGACAGCCGCCCGACGAACCGGTCTTAGTCGATCGTCTCGATCACCACCGCGAGCGGGCCTTTGCGGCCATCCGCGATGCGCGCCATCAGCGGCTGATCGGGCTCCAGCCCGGCCAGACCGGCACGGCGGACCGTCTCCATATGGATGAAGATGT
>Ga0209148_1000923_pt1 | contig 19487 bp, 18 predicted proteins | sample AraplaCol_mMF_r2_2_FD_184288 | JGI IMG/M metagenome (GOLD analysis project Ga0209148, IMG submission 184288) | Arabidopsis root microbial communities from North Carolina, USA - plate scrape CL_Col_mMF_r2 (SPAdes) (version 2) | ecosystem: Host-associated > Plants > Roots > Endosphere | place... | reverse complement strand
TGCGGCAGGATGTACAAACCGGTTTCAATGCCGGTGCCCGTGGATCGCTCCCTCTTCAGCCTGGTCCGACTGATCGCGCCGAGACAGCACCGGCGCAGCATTTCCTCGCCTGGCTGCGGCGCGAGGCGCGCCTGGGGTCGTAGTGCTGTTGCGGCTTGGCCCGGGCTGCCGGCTGCGCTGTTTTGCCCGGCGTTTCAGCCACCACATGGTGAGGCCGGTCACGGCAAAGAGCGGCAGGCTGAGGCCGGTCAGGCAGATCAGCGCCTGATAGAGCGGTCCGGCAGCGAGGCCGTAATGCAAAGGCCGCAGCCAGACCAGCAGGCCTTCGCCGGCGGTATAGGTCGCCGGATCCTGCACCTCGATGAGATTGCCGCGATAGGGATCGACGAGCACCGTGACCGGGGGAAGATCGGTGCCTTCACCCGGCCGTGCAAAGGCCACGCGCCAGGGCTGTTCCGGTTTCAACGGCAGATAGGCGACGGCGAAGCTGCGACCGGGAGCGGCCGGCTGCGCCAGGGCGATGGCCCGTTCGAGCGGGATGCGCGGCATGCCGGGCGGCACCGCGACCTTGGTTGTCGTCACTGCTTCGCGCAGGTCGCGTCCCGGCAGGATGGTACGGATGCCATCGCCGATGGTCTGGGGGAAGCACATGGAGAGGCCGCTGACCGTCATCAGCAGCAAGAGGGGCAAGGTCCAGAAACCGGCCATGCCGTGGAGGTCACGCTGCAGGCGATAGCCCTTGGCGCCGCGCTTGATGGTGATCGCCTGGCGCCATTTGCCGTTGCGCGGCCACCAGAGATAGAAGCCGCTCACGGTCATGGTCAGCAGCACGGTGCCGAGCCAGCCGATGATGACGCGGCCGGGCCGGCCTTCCAGCAACAGATTGGCGTGCAGGTTATGGACGAAGCGCAGCCATCCATCCTGGGTGCCACGCATGGCGAGGACCTGGAGCGACACCGGGTCGAGATAGACCTGCTGTGCCTCGGCCCGGCTCTTGCCGTTGGCGCGCAAGATCGCCGTGTCACCCGGCACCGCTGGCATGGTCAGACGATTGGCGCTGAGACCGGATGGCAGCGCTTTCTGTCCGGCGGCGAGAATCGTCGCTGGACTCTGCATGTCGCCAATCGTGCGGGCTTGGGGCACCGTGCCGAATAACCGGTCGAGCTGGTCGCCATAGACCAGGATGCTGCCGGTCAAGCCCTGCAGCATGAAGGGCAGGCACAAGGCGACGCCAAGCCAGAGATGCAGCCAGTTTACCAGCTTGCGCAACGGTATCTTGTGCAGCAGCGGACGCGGCATCCGGCTAAGCATTTGGCGCAGGCGGATCACGACTTGCACGGCGCGCCGCGCTGGCCGGGATCGGCGAGGCCCCAGCGCACCGCCGCATCGAACAAACTCATCCCCGCCGGAGTCAGATTGCCGAAGGTATCATTGTCGAGAAAGACGAAGATCCGCCGCGCCGGCGCCAGGAAGTCGTAATCCATGGTGGCGCCGCGCTCGTAGCCGAAGAGCGTCGCCTTGTCGGGCTCGCCTGGAAGGGTGGCGATAATGCTGGCACCAAGCCCAGGCTTGCCCCAGCCCATCGGCGCATCCTTCTGATAGGCGACCAAAGTGCCAGCCGGCTGGCCGGCCGCGAGGGGATGCGGCGCATTGACCATCCACAGGTAGTGTTCCTTCTCCTCGAGGCCGAAATCCGCGTCCTTCTTGCGTCCGGTGAAGCGGAGATCGTCCAGGAGATCGTTCTCCCAGGTGAGCAGCGGCACGGTGACATCGCGATAGGCGCCGCCGAGATCGCGCGACCGCACGCTGGAAGAGAGCACCACCAGATCGTATTTGCAGGCCTCCTTGACCGGGCTCGCTTGGTCGGTCTCCGTCACCGTGAGGCCGAGGCCTTGCAGATGATCGCGGATCTTGTCATCGGTCGCCTGGCTGGGACCGCCTTGGCGGATGACCAGCAGCACGCGCGGGGCATCGGCCGCGCGCGCCGGTGTGGCCAAGTCCGTGGCGCCAAGCAGCGCGATGATGCTGAGAGCAGCACGCCAATGCGGCCTCATCCGGGATTTCTTTGTCGGTGCTATCTGCATGGGTCTTGCTCCGTCGTGATGTTGCGGATCAGAAGCGGGCGCTGATCTTGCCCATCACCGTCAGTGGCGCGCCGGGATAGTTTTCGGTGCGGCTGACCGGTGTCTCGATGTAATGGGCGTTGAGGAGATTGCTGCCGAGCAGCGAGAAGCGCAGATGCTCGTTCACCTCATAGAAGGCGGTGGCGCTGATCGTGGCATAGCCGTCGACCTGGAAGTCGTTGGCGAGATCGCCCTGCCGACGGCTGGCCGCCTGGACACCGCCACCGAAGCCAAAGCCGCGCCAGGGTCCATCATCGAACTGATAGACCGACCAGATGCTGCCGCTGAATTTCGGCGCATTGACCAGTTCATTGCCCGGAGCATAGGTGTTGTCCTTGGTGATCTCCGCCTTGAGATAGGCGGCATTGGCGATGATCTGCCAGCCGGGCAGGATCTCGCCGGAGATGTCGAGTTCCACGCCGCGGGAACGCTGTTCGCCGGTCTGCACCTGTTCGGTCGAATCATTGGGATCGGTGGTGAGCACGTTCTGGCGGGTGAGCTGGAAGACCGATAAGGTCGCCGACAGCTTGTCGGGAATGATGTCGGCTTTCACGCCGACCTCGTATTGCTGTCCCTTTTCCGGCTTGAAAGCTTCGCCATCGGCACTGGAGCCGGCCTGCGGCACGAAGGACGTGGCATAGCTGGCGTAAAGCGAGATCGGTTCGATCGGCTGATAGATGACGCCGACGCGCGGCGAGACATGGCTGCCCTTGGCAACGCTTTCGACGCCGTTGGTGGTGTCGGTCATGTCGAAGAAATCGGCCCGGAACCCACCCACCAGCTTCACCTGCTCGGTGATGGCGAGCTGTTCCTGGGCATAGACCGCATAGCTGTCGACCACCTTGGTACGGGCGGTGCGATGCCGGAAGACGCCGGGCTCGGCGCCGTAATCGGGATCATAGATGTTGATCGCCGACAGGGTTGCCTGATCGAGGTCGAGATTGCGGTAGCCATGGGCGTATTCGCCGCCCAGCAGGAAGGTATGGGCGAAGGGTCCGGTATCGAATTTGGCAATCGCATCGAGGCGCAGATCGGTGGCGTGCGTCTCGTCATTCTGGTCGGTGGCGCGCCGCGTCAGATTGCCATTGGCCTGCAGGGTCTGCGGATCGGCGCTGAGGCGATGTGCCGTGCCCCAGTCGAAATGCGAGCTCTGGCGGATGGTGAGCCAGTCGGCGAGGTCATGCTCGGCGCGGACATTGAGTTCGCCCTTGTCGGCGGTGAATTCCGACCAGGATTCGCCGAGATAGCGCGAGATCGGCAGGGTCACTTCATCGCCGACTGCGACCAGGCCGCGATCGAAGGGCAGGTCCTGGTGGGTGTAGGTGCCGCCGAGGCTGATGCGCGTCGCCTCATTCGGCTCCCAGAGAAAGGAAAGGGCGCCGAACTCGCGCGTGCTGTCCTGGCGGAAATCGCGGAAGGTCTGATCCGTCTGGGCCGAGGCGATCAAGCGCGCCGCCAGCGTGTGACCGGGATCGAGCGGGCCGGTGACATCGATCTCGCCGCGATAGAAGTCGTAGGACCCGGCCTGCACCGAGCCGGCAATGCCGGGTTCGAATTGCGGCTGGCGAGTGACGAGATTGATCATGCCGCCGAGATCGCCCTGACCATAGAGCACCGAAGCGGGGCCTTTCAGCACCTCGACGCGCTCGATATTGGCCATGTCGCGATAGACTTCGCTTGCTTCCAGCGCCGGATTGGTGGTGATGCCGTCGATGGCGTAATCGGAGACACGGAAGCCGCGGATGTTGAAGGTCTCGGAGCGGTTGCCGGTGGTGGTGGCGGGCCGCACATTGCTGACATTGGCCAGCGCGTCGACCAGCCGCTTGTCCTGCTGGTCCTCGATCACCTGGCGCGGCACCACCTGGATCGATTGCGGCACATCGCGCAAGGGCGTGTCGGTGAAGGTGCCGGTGCCGCTGCGGGTGGCGCGATAGCCCTGGACAGGGCCGTCGGCGGTTTCCTGCGGCGCGTCGCCGGTGACCTGGATCGCCGGCAGAACGGTACCACCGGACCCGCTGGCGGTGGCCGGAGCGGCATCGATCGCAACCTGATCCTTGGCGGTGAAGCGGTAGCTAAGTCCGCTGCCGGCCAGCAATTGCACCAAGGCCTGTTCGGCCGTGTAGCTGCCCTGCAGAGCTGCCGCGCTGCGGTCGCCGAGATCGCCCGGCTGCGCGGTGACGGTGATGCCGGTCTGTTTGCTCCAGGCGGCTAGAGACGCGGTGAGCGAGCCGGCTGCCAGATCGAAGTTCAGCTGTTGCGCCGGTGGCACGGCCGCATCGGCGATCTGCACGGCCTTGGCGGACCGTCCCGAACCATCAGCCGGATCGGCTGCGGCCGAGCCTTGCGTGAGCGAGAACAGTGATGCACCGGTGATGGAGACATAGAGAAAGGTTCGCGACGACGACATCCGTCGCCGCGCGGAAAGCCGCACGTTTTTCATGAAGTTCACCCCAAAACGACCGGCCGGGCGACCGGTGTTACCCGGGTGAACTATTAATGATAATGAAAATCATTTGCAATTGAGAAATTGCGGAAACCTGTCGGGCATGGCGTCTTGCCGGTGTCGCCACGTGCTGAGGGGGATGTCAGTGGGGAGGTGCCGCGTATCAGGCCGTCCTATCAATCATCGAAGGGCGCGCCGTTCAGCGCGACCTGCAGGTCCGGCATCTCGAGTGTCCCGCGACCATGTGCGATCAGCGCGGACGCATGATGGAAATGCTCATAAGGCTGCTTGCGATCGAGCTCCTGGCAGAGCAAGTCGTGAAAGCCGCGCTTGAATCCCAGCCGTGGATAGCGGCGGAGGACTTCGGCAACATCAGCGGGATCAAGCTCGGCGCAGGCGACGCCAACCACGTCATGGAGGAGCCCGAGCTGTGTCAGGCGCGCAGTATCGTCCTTGAAGAGATTGATGTCCCAGGTATGGAGCGCGATATTGTCCCAGACCTTCCAGGCCCGATCGTCCGGCACGTTATGTCCCAGGAGAAACTTCCGGGCGGCGTTGGCGCCCTCGATCTCGAAGCGATGCGGACCATCGCTGAGTTCGGTGAAGCCGAGGTCGTGCAAGGTCGCCGAGAGGAACATCAATTCACGGTCAGCCTTCGAACCTTCCCGCTGGGCGAAGAGCTCGGCGAACCAGTAGCAGCGCATGACATGGTTGAAGAGCATGTCACTCGAAGACCCGCGTACCAGTTCCTCGGCCTGCCGGACGATGCGGCTGTCCGGAACCTTGATATCCGCAATCATCTGCTGTCTCCCTGAGAATGTCTGAGGGCAGCAAGCATCGGGTCTGGATCAATTCTCTTCAGGCCGCAGGCGCTGCGGCGGAACCACCGCCTCAACCTTGCCGGTGGCGACATCGTAGACCAGGCCCGACACCGTAAAAGCACTTGAGATCTTCGGGTTGGCCCTGAGCGCTTCTATGTCAACCGCCACTGACTTATAAGGGTCGTTGACGGCCAGTTCATCGAGGCCTGCGGATGCGACGCCCATATGCTGCGCCAGTAGCTCCGGCGCATGGTGATAGCAGTGCTTGATGCCGCAATCGGTGTGGTGCAGCACGATCAGGTTCAGCTCCGGTTCCGTTTTCCCCGTCACCGCCTTGCCTACCACGCGCAGAATGCCCAGCGTTTCGACCAGCGCCGGGTTGACCCGACCGCCGGCGTTGCGAATGACCGCGGCCTCACCGGCTTCCAGCTTGAAAATCTCCGCCGGATCGACGCGGGGATCGACGCAGCCGATGATCAAGGCTTTTTTCGATGGCATCATCTTGAGCGCCGGATTGAAGCTGTCGCTGGCGAAGTCGCCATTCCGCTGCAGCAGGCTATCGACATAGTCCATGATGGCTTTCCTTTCCAAGAGACAAGTCCGTCCACGCGCCGGCCTTTCGGTTGACGCTTGGCATTCGATTGATCGGTATGGCGTTTGGTAAATCTGCCGCTGCTTATCGGCAGCCAGTCACTGCGCCCTTTAGTCCTCAGACGGACCTGCTGGCACGTCGCCGACGGTCATGCCAGCCAGTCCCTGGCGCAAGGCGGTCACCTGTTCCGCCCCGTTCAACTGCTGGAATTGCCGTTGCGCCGCCCGCCAGAGGGGGGCTGCCTCCTCATGCAGGCGGCTTCCTTTCCGGGTGAGCTCGATGATGCGACTACGCCCATCCGTCGGCGACGGCTTGATCGTGACCAGGCCGTCGCGTTCCAGGAAGCCGGCCATCTTGCCCATCGCCGTGCGTTCGATGTCGAGCCGTTCGGCGAGGGCATTGACAGCGGCGCTGCCCAACTCGTTCAAGGCCGCGAGCGTGAGGAATTGCGTGATCCTGAGGCCGGTCGGTTCGAGAAAGCTGTCATAAAGGCGGGATATCTGCCGGGCCGCCTTGCGCATGGTGAAGCAGTTGCACTGATCGATACCGAGTGGTTGCTTGATCGTCTGCATTTTCGCTGCCTCATGCCCTCTGTTGGCTTGCCCGGCCTGCCATCCTGTCAGGCAAACACGCTCCGGTGCTTGTCGATAAAGGCCGGGACCGAGAGTGCCGGCGTTCCGGTGACCTTTTCGACAATGTCATTCGTTCCGGCAAAGATGCCCTCGCGGTAGTTCTGGGCAACCTCGACCAGATGCTGCACCAGGAAGGGCGGAAACTTATACCGGTTTTCCATCTTGTCGCGGAATTCCGCGATCGAGGTCGGGGCATAGGCGATCTTCATGCCCAGCACATCGCTCATGGCAGCAGCGATCTCGCTATGGTTCATCTCGACCGGTCCGTGCAGGGTATAGATCTTGCCTTCATGGCCGGCAGGCTTCGCCAGAAGATGGGCGATGACGCGTCCCTGGTCCTCCGAGCTGATCGGCGCATGGCGGCCGTTCTCGAAGGGAAATTCGATTCTGTTCTTGGCCCGGATCTCCTGCGCGAAATGCGGATAGATCAGCCAGTCGGCAAAGAAAGTAGGACGGAGATGGGTGGTTGCAACACCCGACCAGTCGAACACCCGTTCGGAGACCCAGTGGTTCTGGGCCGCATGGCTCTTCGACTCTCGGCGGGCCGAAATCTGCGACATGTTGACGATTGCCTTCACCCCGGCCTCCTTGGCGGCCTGGGCGAAATAGGCGGCGGCTCCGATGATGCCAGGGGCGATCGGGTGCAGGAAATAGGCCGCGTTGACGCCTTCCAGCGCCGCCCGGATCGCATCGAGATCGGTGAAATCGCCGATGGCAATGTCGACGCCGCGCTGTCGCAGGCCAGCTGCCCGCGCATCATCCGATCGCACATAGGCCCGCACCCGCTTGCCCATCTTGAGCAGTTCGTCGATCGCCGCGCCGCCGGTACGCCCGGTTGCACCGCTGACCAGAATCTCAGCCTTGGACATGACCCGTCTCCCTGCGTATTTAAAAGCATATGCTCTTAAATGGTCAAAACAATAGGAGCATGTGCTCCTATATGTCGGAAGTGGGAGGCCGGTGTCCGCTCTGCAAGGGGCCTGCCGGTGCAAAGCCGAAATTTCTGCAGGCGTGTTTGACGCGCAGAAGGCTGCCGGCCGCTAGTTGTCGACCGGCAGGGTCATCCAGTCCAGGGCCTCGACCGTCTCGGCGCCAAGGCGACGGTAAAAATCCACCGCCATCCGGTTGCTGCGCAGAACAGCCCAGATGAGGCGTTTGGCCCCCCGGTCTCGAGCGTAACCGGCGGTGGCCTGCATCAGCTTGCGGCCGGTGCCGGCGCCCCGCACCGACGGTTCCACCCAAAGATCGATCACCATCACCTGGCGGATGGCGAGATCGACATCGTAATTCGGGCAATGCAGCAGATAGCCGGCCGGACCCGTCGCCGTCTCGGCGAGAAAGCCGCCAAAGGCAGGGTCCGCGCCAAAGCCGTCCTCCAGATAGCGCTCGCGATTGAAGCCATAGGGATCGGTATCGCCCAAGGCCTGGAGATAGAGGTGGAAGTTGCGCGACATGGTCGCCACCACATCGGCATCCGCCGCCGCCAGGGATCTTATCGTGACCGTCATCGTTTGCACTCCTCGGGCATCGCTTCTGCACGCGCGTGATAGGATAGTATCAGGGGCGGATGGTCCAGTGATACGGCGCGGCGATGGCAGCCCCGGTCGTTGGCCTGGCTCGTTGAACCACCACTTTTACCTGCTTGCGAGCAACAGGATGAAACATCGCGCTCTTCTGGGCCTGGCAATCGGTCTCGCCATTTTCATCGGCGTCATGGCAACGCATGACCTGGCGGCGGTGCTGGCTGCGCTGGCGGGCGCCGGCTGGCAGTTGAGCTGGGTGCTGATGTGGCGGATCCTGTCGATCTGTGCCAGTGCCGCCGGCTGGTTCCAGCTCTTTCCGCAGAGCGCGCGGCCAAGCTACCCCTTCCTTATTCTCGGGCGTTGGGTCGCCGAATCGATCAATCATCTGCTGCCAGCCTTGCAGGTCGGTGGCGATGTCATCCGGGCGCGGCTCGCTTACCTGCAGGGCCGCCGGCAAGGCCTGACCTTGCCCGCCACCTTGGCGGCGGCGGTGCAGGTGATCGATATCAGCTGCGCGCTGACGGCCCAGGTCATCCTGGCCGCGATCGGCTTCGTACAGCTCCACGCCCTCGGCGCCCTGAACTGGCCGCTGACCCTATTCGGCATCGGGTTGACCATCCTGCCGCTGGCCTTGCTGCTTTTCATGCAGCGGCGCGATGTCCTGCGCGGCACCGCGGGCATAATCGGCAAGGCCGGCTTGCGCCGTTTCCTGCAATCGATCGACGCGGCCAGCGAAAACCTCGCCGACCAGTTCCGCGCGCTTTATCGTCGTCGCGGATCGCTGGTACTTGCCGCCGGTTGGCATTTCGGCGCCGGGCTGCTGCGGGTCGGCGAGACCTGGTCGGCGCTCTGGGTCTTCGGCCATCCGATCTCGCTCGCCGATGCCTTCCTGATCGATGTCATGACCGGCGCCGTGCGCAGTCTGGTCTTCTTCATTCCCGGCGCCCTCGGCGCCCAGGAAAGCGGCATTCTGCTCATCTGCAGCGTGGTCGGGGTCGATCCCAGCACGGCCCTGGCCTTGGCCCTTGCAAAGCGTGCTCGGGACATCATTCTCGGTCTGCCTGGGCTGGTGAGCTGGCTGCTGGCGGAACGCGCCCTCGGTGCCAAGAGCGGGCCGGCCCTGTCGCATCCGCAGCAGGAGTAACGGGACCTATTTGCCGGCGCGGGGATGGGCGGCGTTATAGACCGCCAGGAGCTGCGCTGCATCGACCTCGGTATAACGCTGGGTGGTCGAGAGCGAGGCGTGGCCGAGCAATTCCTGGATCGCACGCAGATCGCCGCCGCCGGCCAGGAGATGCGTGGCGAAGGAATGACGCAAAGCATGCGGCGTCGCCGTTTCCGGCAGCCCGAGGCGGGCTCGCAACTGCTGCATGGCGCCCTGGATCAGACGTGGCTGCAGCGGGCCGCCGCGGGCGCCGTAAAACAGGGGATCCTCTGCCGCGCTCTTGAACGGGCAGACCGCGAGATAGGCCTGGATCGCCTCGATGACGACCGGCAGCAGCGGCACTAGGCGTGTCTTGTTGCCCTTGCCGGTGATGCGCAGCAACGGCATCGCAGCACTGCCCGCCGGAATATCGCCACGTTTGAGGCCGAGCGCCTCGCTGATGCGCAGGCCGCAGCCATAGAGCAAGGTGAGGACGGCGATATCGCGCTTGCCGATCCAGTCATCGCGCGCATCGTCACCGACGGCCACGACCGCTTCCAGTGCCTCGCCGGCATTGAGCGGCTTCGGCAAGCCGCGCGGCAGTTTCGGCGTGCGCAAGGCGGTGATGCCGGTCTCGGCAATCAGGCCGCACTTGATGGTATGGCGATAGAAGCTCTTGATGGCGCTCAGCGCCCGCGCCGTCGAGGTCGCCTGCAGCTGGCGCCGGGATCTGGCTGCCATCCAGGCACGAAAATCCGCCTTTGCCAGAGCGGCGAGTTCCGCGAGGTTCGGCGGATTGCCGAGATGCTGGGCGGTGAAGCCGAGAAAATCGGTGAGATCGCGGGAGTACGCTTCCAGCGTCAGCGCCGCGACGCGCCGTTCGTCGCGCAGCCAGATGATCCAGCTGCCGACCGCCTGTTTGACGTCAGCGGCGACATTGAGCCCAGCCGCCAGCTCGGCAACAGAAGCGTCAAGCGACGGCGCCTGCGCCGCAGAGGATGGATCGCTCAGCCCTGCGGCAGGTCGAGCCATGAACGGATGCCGAATTCGATGATCTTGCCGAGGAAACTCAGCAATTCGGTGGCCTGGCCGGGATGGAAATAGCCGGGATGGCGGGTGCCGAAAGCGATCAGCCCATGCGGTGCCGCCGGGCTGATGCGCAGGCGCAGCAGCGCGTCGGAGCGCACCAGGTCCGCACAGCCGCCGAAGATCTCGGGATCGCCCTCGACCTCGTCGCGCAGCAGCACGCCTTGGTTATGCCCCATGATGCGGTCGACGGCGCCGGGCTCCAGGATCTGGATGCCATCGATGCTGGAATCGCCAAGTGTCACTTCGGTCATCTCGACGCAGAGATTGACCACATCGACATCCAGCATGAGAACGAGATCGCCGGTCAGGATCTCGATGAACTGCTCGAAGCTCTCCGCTTCCAGCAGATTGAGCACGGAGAGGTGGATGCGTTCCTGGGTATTCAGATTGTCGCGGCTGTTGGCGATGATCTCGTCCTGGTCCGCTCGCAACCGCGCCACATCGCGGCGCAGCTTCTCGACCATCACCTGCTGCAGGTCGACCACGGCCTTGCCCTGATGGCGCGCCGGCGCCTGCTGCGCATCCAGCAATTCCGGATGGCGCAGCAGGAAGTCGGGATGACGCCGTAAATAGGCGATGACCTGCGCTGCGCTGGGCAGAGCGGGGGCGGATTTCTTGCCAACGGTTGCTTCGCTGGCGGCGGGATCACCCTTGTCGGACATGCGTTACTCTAACTCGGCATCAATGACAGTTCGATAAGGCGTACAGACATCCCGACGCCGACGAGGCTTTACTCTTACAGGATAGACTGGCCGGTCTTCGCCCAATCGGCGAGGAAGGCGGTGAGACCCTTATCGGTCAGCGGGTGGTTGAACATCTGCTTCAGCAGGGCCGGCGGCAGGGTGGCGACATCGGCGCCCATCTTCGCAGCTTCGATCACATGGCCCGGATGGCGCACCGAAGCGACCAGCACTTCCGTCTCCAGATGCGTGTAGGAGCTGTAGATGGAGATGATATCGGCAATCAGCTGCATGCCGTCGGTGCCGACATCGTCGAGGCGGCCGACGAAGGGCGAAATATAGGTCGCACCCGCCTTGGCGGCGAGCAGCGCCTGGGCCGGCGAGAAGCATAGGGTCACATTGGTCTTGATGCCCTGGCTGGTGAGCTGCTTGCAGGTCTTCAGGCCGTCGACGGTCAGCGGCAGCTTGATGACCACGTTCTTGGCGATCTTGGAAAGCTTGTCGGCTTCCTTCAGCATGGTGGCGTGATCGGTCGCGACCACTTCGGCGCTCACCGGGCCGGGAACCACCTCGCAGATCTCCTTGACGACGTCGAGGAACTTCTTTCCTGACTTTGCGATCAGCGACGGATTGGTGGTGACGCCATCGACCAGGCCGGTCGCGGCCAGTTCCTTGATCTCATTGATGTCCGCGGTGTCGATGAAGAATTTCATGATCTGGTCAATCCCTTTATCGGAGTCGTTGCTGTCTGGCGGACCGGCTGATCGGCCCGGCCAGGCGGTACCAGGCTTCGGTTCGATCCCATCTCGCGCAACAATGGCGATAGGCGGTCGGCTCGGTTAAAGTCCGGACTTGCGGCCGCCTCTGGCGGGCGATAATGCCAGGGAACCGCAGCGGTCGAATCATCGAAATCGAGTCTAGCCCATGCCGGCGCAAACCGCCAGTTTATCGCCCGACCTTTTAGCGTCGCCGGGGCGCCCCGGACAAGCAGCTTTTCTGCCCGGTGCGACAGCTTTGCCGGGATGGCGCCGGCCCGTCCCCGCCACTGCTGCTGTGGGTCGATGACGGGGCCATGACAACATTGGAAAATCCCACGCAATTGCCCGCGCAACTATCTGACGAAACGGCCGACAGCGTGCCGCGTGTCGGCGTCATGTTGCCGCTGCCGATCGGCGGCGCGCCCGGCGGCGTTTATGATTACCGCCGGCCGGCTGGCCTCGATCTGCAGCCGGGCGATTTCGTCGAGGTACCGCTCGGCCGCCGGTCGCTGGTCGGTGTCGTCTGGCATGCAGGCGAGGGAGATGTCGCGCCCGAACGCCTGAAGGAGGTGATGGCCCGCCTCGATCTGCCGCCCTTGCCGGCGGTCTCGCGCCGCCTCATCGACTGGGTGGCGAATTACTGCATGGCGGCACCGGGTGCTGTTCTGCGCATGGCAATGAGCGTGCCCGAGGCCTTCCTGCCGCCGCGCAGCCTGAAAGCCTGGCGGGTCGCACCGGGTCTCGATCCGGCCCTGTTTGCTCCGGCGGGCAGCGACAAACGCAAGCTCAGTCCCCAGCGGCAGCGTGTGCTGGAGGTATTAGCGCATCAGCCGCCGCTGCAATCGGTCGAACTGGCGCGCGAGGCCGGTGTCAGTCACGGCGTCATCAAGCAGATGGGCGAGAGCGGCCTGATCGAGGCGGTCGATTTGCCACAGCGCCCGTCCTTCGGCAAGCCCGATGCCGCACGCAACGGCCATGACTTGTCGCCCGAACAGCGCCGCATCGCCGACGATCTCTCCGCCGCTGTCGCGGCCGGCACGTACAGTGCTACCCTGCTCGACGGCGTGACCGGTTCCGGCAAGACCGAGGTCTATTTCGAGGCCATCGCTGCCTGCCTGCGCGAAGGGCGGCAGGCGCTGGTCCTGCTGCCGGAAATCGCGCTGGGCGCGCAATGGCTGCGCCGTTTCGAAGCCCGCTTCGGTGCCTTGCCGGCGCAATGGCATTCGGAATTGACCGGATTGGAACGACGCCTCACCTGGCGTGCGGTGCTGCAGGGCGAGGCCTCGGTCGTGGTCGGGGCGCGCTCGGCATTGTTCTTGCCCTATCGCGACCTCGGCCTCATCATCGTCGATGAGGAACATGAATCCGCCTTCAAGCAGGAGGACGGCGTCGTCTATCAGGCGCGCGACATGGCGGTGGTGCGGGCGCATCTCGGCGGCATCCCTATCGTGCTTGCGTCCGCGACGCCGTCGCTGGAAACCCTCACCAATGTGGAGAGCGGCAAATACGCGGCCTTGCATTTGCCGGACCGCCATGGCGGCGCGCAACTCCCGGCGATGCATCTCGTCGATCTTCGCCGTGACAAGCCGGCGCGCAATTCCTGGATCTCGCCGACCCTGCTCGATGCTCTGACGCGGGCCTTGGATCAGGGTGAGCAGGCGCTTCTGTTCCTCAATCGTCGCGGCTATGCGCCGCTCACTTTGTGCCGCAAATGCGGCCACCGGCTGCAATGCCCGAACTGCACCGCCTGGCTGGTCGAGCATCGCTTCCACCAGCGCCTGCAATGCCATCATTGCGGCTTCTCGGTGCCGGTGCCGAACAGCTGTCCGCATTGCCAGTCGACCGAAGGCTTCGCCGCTTGCGGGCCTGGTGTCGAGCGCCTGGCGGAAGAGGCGGCAGAGCGGTTTCCGGATGCACGGCGCCTGATCCTCACCAGCGATACGGTGACCGGTCCCAGCAAGGCGGCGGAACTGGTGCGCCAGATCCAGGAGCGGGAAATCGATCTCATCATCGGTACCCAGATCATCGCCAAGGGCCATCACTTTCCGGACCTGACCCTGGTTGGCGTGGTCGATGCCGATCTCGGTCTCAATGGCGGCGATCTGCGCGCCTCGGAACGTACCTTCCAATTGCTGCACCAGGTGGCGGGCCGAGCCGGCCGTGGCACCAAGCCGGGGCAAGTCTATCTGCAGACCTACGATCCCGACCGGCCGGTGATGCAGGCTTTGGCACATGGCGATCGTGCCGGCTTTCTGGCGGCGGAAGCAGAGGAACGCGAAATCGCCGGCATGCCGCCTTTCGGCCGTCTCGCCGCCGTCATCGTCGCCGGCAGCAAGGAAGGGGAGGTCGATGATCTTGCCCGCGAACTCGCCCGCGCCATGCCGCACCAAGACGGTGTGACGATCCTGGGACCGGCACCGGCGCCGCTCGCCGTTCTGCGTGGTCGGCATCGCCGTCGTTTCCTGGTCAAATGCCGTCGCGACATTGCCCCACAGGCAGTGCTGCGGCGCTGGTTGCAGGGGCGTGGCCGCAAGGGCGACCCCTCCATCCAGGTCGACATCGATCCCTATAGTTTCTTGTAAAGCGATACCCGCCGCGCGATCCTGCATCGCGATGCAACCGGACTGAGAGTGAAATGCCTGACAGACCGATCGATGTCTCCGTCATCATTGCCGCCCATCAGGCAACGGATTTCATCGCCACGGCGGTGCAATCGGCGCTGGCCCAGCAAGGTGGATCGCTGGAGGTCATCGTCGCGCCGGATGACAGCCATGATTATCGCTTCTTGCGTGACCTCGATTCGCGTGTTGTCGTGCTGGATCCATTAGAGACTGATCGGAAACCGACCGGCCCCGCGGCGGCGCGCAACCGGGCCTTGGAGAAGGCGCGCGGATCCTTCATCGCCCTGCTGGACGCTGACGATTACTGGTCGCCGAATTATCTGCAGCAGTTGCTGCCCTTGGCGCAGGCGCAAGGTGTTGCTTACGGGCGCACGGCGATCGCCGATTGGGACGGTACCGAGCGCCGGCCAATTCCCCGCCGGCCTGCCGGCCAGCGCATCGGTTATGCGCATTTCGCCGATGCCTTCGGCTCGCTGCACGGCGTGGTGCGGCGTGACCCGCGCCGCCGCTGGCAGGACATCCTCGCCGAGGACGTGCTCTTCGATGTTGAAAGTCTGGCAGTCGCAGGCGGCACGGCACCCTATGCGGCGGAGGCGGTCTATTGGCTCCGCATCCGGCCGCAATCGGCCTCGCATAGCGACGACTTCATCAGCGGCATCGATGCCGGCTACAGCGCCATCATCGCCCGCATCGCTGCCGGCGAGACGCTGATTCCGGTAGCGGAGAGAGACGCCGCCATCGCCGTCTTCCGTGCCTGGCAGGCGATGAATCTCCGCTTCTCGAAGGACTACGCCACCGATCCCTCGCTGGAGTTCCACGCTTACGTCGCCGCGCTCTGATCGCAGTCTCCTGACATGTCTTGTCAGGAGACTTGGCCGCCCCGTCGTGACGATCCCTGATCAATTCGCCATGCTCATGGCCTCAGATACCGACCGCCAGGGGAGGGCACGTCATGATCACGCTCTATGCCGGACCGCTCAGCTTGTTCTCGCGCAAGATCAGTATCGCGCTCGACGAGAAGGGGCTGAGCTTCGCCGAGGAGCTGGTCCCCTTCACCCAGGAACGCGGCTATCAGCCGACCCATCCGGCGGTGCTGGCGAACAGCCCGAAAAGACAGGTGCCGGTCCTCATCGACGACGATCTCATCCTCTTCGATTCGACCGTGATCCTCGAATATCTCGAGGAAGCCTATCCGGCGGTGCCGCTCTATCCTAACGGGGCGAAGGCCCGGGCGCGCTGCCGGCTGCTGGAGCTGACCGCCGACGAGATTCTTTTTGCCCCGGTGCGGGATCTTCTCTATCGCACCGAGCCGCCGTATGCCGACCCGGCCATCCAAGCCCGGCGGGAGGAGGTCGCTCTTCAGTCCGAGGGCCGCATCCGCCAGCAATTCGGCGCGCTCGGGCAGCGGCTGGGCGACCAGGCTTTCTTCTGCGGTGACCTGAGCGCTGCCGATATCGGCCTCTTCATGACGACATTCTGGGTTCAACGGCTGGCCGGCCCCGGTCTTGGGGACTTTCCCCGGCTCAGCGCCTGGTATCAGCGGCTGTTGGCCCGGCCGGCTTTCGCCAAGGCTGCAGCCCAGATCGCCGCCGCCGACCGCGAACTCTCGCCGGCCCTGAAGTCGCGTTCCTGAGCCACCCTTCCCGCATGGTTAGCGGAAGGTTACCTGCGCGGGAGCAGACTCCCTGGGACGGCTCGTCGCAGCTGCGGCAAAAGGCCTCGGCGGACTCGGGAAAATTCCTCGATTACGGTTATATTTCAAGCCGTTACTTTGCGCGATGCGGTGTTGTTGCAGACCCCGGCAGGTTGTGTTACACACCGCTCGCCTTGCGCGCCCGACAGGTGATCGCGCTGGGCTTGCCTGAGCAACGTCTGAGGGGGCGTTGTCGGGGGAATAAGTGAGCGATTTCAGATCGTTACGCTAATACCACAACCAGGGAACGGGGGCATCATTGGCAGCCCAGAAATCTGAGCAAGGCGGGCTGGCGACGCGTTACGCCGCGGCGCTGTTCGAATTGGCCGAGAGCCGCAACCAGTTGGATGCGGTTGCCGCCGATCTTGGCTCGCTGGCGAAGATGATCGCCGAGAGCAGCGATCTGAAACGTCTGATCAATAGTCCGGTGCTCAGCCGTGCCGAACAGGGCAAGGCCATGGCCGCCGTGATCAAGGCCGCCGGTTTCGGCGACCTCACCCAGAAATTCGTCGGGCTCATCGCCCAGAACCGCCGCCTCTTCGCCATCCCGGCGATGATCGCCGCCTATCGCAAGATGCTGGCGGACAAGCGCGGCGAGTTGACCGCTGAAGTGACCGCTGCCCGCGCTTTGACGCCGGCGCAGCAGGCTGCCGTCAGCGACGCCATCAAGCGCGTCGTCGGTGGCGGCACTGTCGCGGTCGACGTCAAGGTTGATCCTTCTTTGCTCGGTGGCCTGATCGTTCGGGTCGGCAGCCGCATGATTGACAATTCGCTGAAAACCAAGCTGCAGAAGCTGCAGCTCTCCATGAAAGGGGTTGGATAATGGAAATCCGCGCCGCCGAAATCTCCGCCATTCTGAAGCAGCAGATCGAGAATTTCGGCAATGAAGCCGATGTTACCGAGGTCGGCCAGGTGCTGTCGGTTGGCGACGGCGTTGCCCGCGTCCATGGTCTGGACAATGTCCAGGCCGGTGAGATGGTCGAATTCCCCGGTGGCATCCGTGGTATGGCGCTGAACCTCGAGACCGACAATGTCGGTATCGTGATTTTCGGCGACGACCGCGCCATCAAGGAAGGCGACACCGTCAAGCGTACCGGCACCATCGTCGACGTTCCGGTCGGCCGTGGCCTGCTCGGCCGCGTGGTTGACGGTCTCGGCAATCCGATCGACGGCAAGGGCCCGCTGGTCAATGTCGAGCGCAAGCGCGTCGAAGTGAAGGCCCCCGGCATCATCCCGCGCAAGTCGGTGCATGAGCCGATGCAGACCGGCCTCAAGGCCATCGACAGCCTGGTGCCGATCGGACGCGGCCAGCGCGAGCTGATCATCGGCGATCGCCAGACCGGCAAGACCGCCGTCGCCCTCGACACCATCCTCAATCAGAAGACGGTGAATGCGGGCAGCGACGAGTCGAAGAAGCTCTATTGCGTCTATGTCGCCGTCGGTCAGAAGCGTTCGACCGTCGCCCAGTTCGTGAAGACCCTGGAAGACAACGGCGCCCTGGAATATTCCATCGTCGTCGCCGCCACGGCTTCGGAACCGGCCCCGCTGCAGTTCCTGGCGCCGTATACCGGCTGCACCATGGGTGAATTCTTCCGCGACAACGGCATGCATGCCGTCATCATCTATGACGATCTCTCCAAGCAGGCCGTCGCTTATCGCCAGATGTCGCTGCTGCTGCGCCGTCCGCCGGGACGCGAAGCCTATCCGGGCGACGTCTTCTATCTGCACTCTCGTCTGCTGGAGCGCGCCTGCAAGCTGAACGACGCCAATGGCGCCGGCTCGCTGACGGCGCTGCCGGTCATTGAGACCCAAGCCGGCGACGTCTCCGCCTATATTCCGACCAACGTGATTTCGATCACCGACGGTCAGATCTTCCTGGAAACCGGCCTCTTCTATAAGGGCATCCGCCCGGCCATCAACGTCGGTCTGTCGGTGAGCCGCGTCGGCTCCGCCGCCCAGATCAAGGCGATGAAGCAGGTTGCCGGCAAGATCAAGCTGGAGCTCGCCCAGTATCGCGAAATGGCTGCCTTCGCGCAGTTCGCTTCGGATCTCGATGCGGCGACGCAGAAGCTGCTGGCCCGCGGTGCGCGCCTGACCGAGCTCCTGAAGCAGGGTCAGTATCAGCCGATGCCGGTCGAAGAGCAGGTCGTGGCGATTTTTGCCGGTGTCCGCGGTTTCCTCGACACCGTTGAAATCCGCGACGTCAATCGCTTCGAGCATGCGCTGATGAGTGAGATCCGTGCCAAGCACGGCATCCTGCTGGAAACCATCCGCAAGGAACGCGAGCTCTCGAAGGCGACCGAGGACAAGCTGACCGAGATCATGACCAACTTCGTGAAGACCTTCGCCTGATCTGCCGCGATCGGCAGGCAGGCGAGCGTAACAACGAAGGTATCTGGAAGGGTGAGGGATGCCTAACCTCAAGGATCTGAAGATCCGCATCAACAGCGTGAAGTCGACGCAGAAGATCACCTCCGCCATGAAGATGGTGGCGGCGGCCAAGCTGCGTCGCGCGCAGGAACAGGCGGAAGCGGCGCGTCCCTATGCGGAGCGGATGGAGCGGGTCTTGGGCTCGCTCGCCGCGTCGATGGCGGGGATCGACGGCGCACCGGAATTGCTGGCGGGTACCGGCAAGGACCAGGTGCATCTGGTGGTCGTGATGACCTCGGATCGCGGTCTGTGCGGCGGCTTCAACGGCTCGATCGTGCGCGGCGCGCGCAAGTTCATCCGTGACCTGAAGCTGGCCGGCAAGAAGGTGAAGATCGTCTGCATCGGCCGCAAGGGTGCCGATCAGCTGCGCCGTGAATTCGCCCATGACATCGTCGCCAATATCGAGGATGTGGGCAAGCCGCGCCTCACCTTCGATCAGGCCGAGAAAGTTGCCTTGCGCGTCCGCGACATGTTCGAGAACGGCGAGTTCGATGTCTGCACGGTGATCTACAACAAGTTCAAGTCGGCGATCAGCCAGATCGTCACCTATCAGCAGCTGATTCCCTTCACCGTCGGCGGTGCCGCCAACGAGAATGCGGATACCCAGCTGGCGCAATACGAATACGAGCCCGATGAGGGCGCCATCCTCGCCGACCTGCTGCCGCGCAATATCGGCATGCAGATCTACCGTGCGCTGCTGGAGAATGCCGCCAGCGAACAGGGTGCGCGCATGACGGCGATGGACAATGCGACCCGCAATGCGGGCGACATGATCAACAAGCTGACCATTACGTATAACCGGACACGTCAGGCCAATATCACCAAGGAGCTGATCGAAATCATCTCCGGTGCGGAAGCGGTTTGATAAAGGCCAAAAGCGGTCAAAGGAGCTAACTCGATGTCGAAGAATATCGTCGGCAAAATTACGCAGGTGACGG
>Ga0209148_1000922_pt1 | contig 19511 bp, 14 predicted proteins | sample AraplaCol_mMF_r2_2_FD_184288 | JGI IMG/M metagenome (GOLD analysis project Ga0209148, IMG submission 184288) | Arabidopsis root microbial communities from North Carolina, USA - plate scrape CL_Col_mMF_r2 (SPAdes) (version 2) | ecosystem: Host-associated > Plants > Roots > Endosphere | place... | reverse complement strand
CGATGCTGCGTCCACGCCGGAAGACGGCCCCGAAAACAAGGTCGTAGACGGGGGCCCACCGGTCATACGCCGCCGCCACTGCCTGGGTCTGCATCACCGTTTCCATACGCCGGTCTCCCATAATTCCGGTTGCTATGGGTCAGATGCGCGACAGAAGCGCGACGGCTTGATGCCGGTTTTATGACACCTTTGGCCGCTCGCGCGGCATCGGCACCGGCCCGCGCGCCCACCCGACCTCCCATAGAACGCTGTTTGGGAGGTCGGGTGGGGGCGTGGGCCGGTGCCGCAAGGTTCGACGGATGTCGAAGCGCACTATAAGGCTCAGGGCCGTTTTGGCTTCGGGCTTTCACAAGACTGCAACCGAACTGTCCCGGGGACTTCACGGCCCCGCATTATTGGGACGTGCCAACGGAAACGGCGCGAGGAGCGTGTCAGTTGGCTTCCCTCCCTGAAATGCCGCTGGTGGCGTTGCGTAACCCTGGCTCGGGCGCGAAGAAGCCCTTTTCTGCCCCGAACACATTGCCGGCCTGGTTCCACGAAGACGAGGATCCCAAGCCCGCCGGCCCGCGCCAGCGGACGCAGTATCGCACGATCTGGATCTCCGACATCCATCTCGGCACGCCCGGCTGCAACGCCGATCTTCTGATGGATTTCCTGAAGTCGATCGAGTGCGAGACGCTCTATCTGGTCGGCGACATCATCGACGCCTGGCGCCTGCGCAAGGGCTGGTACTGGCCGCCACGCCACAACGACGTCGTGCGCCGCCTGCTCAAGATGGCCAAGCACGGCACGCACGTGGTCTACGTGCCCGGCAACCATGACGAGGTGCTGCGCGATTATACCGGCCTCGCTTTCGGCGACGTCACCGTCGCGGGCGAGGTGATCCACGAAACCGCCGACGGCCGCCGCCTGCTCGTGCTGCATGGCGATCAGTTCGACAGCATCGTGCTTTACGCCAAGTGGTTGGCCTTCCTGGGTGACAGCGCCTACGAATTCCTGCTCAAGGCCAACCGCGTCGTGAACTTCTTCCGGCGCCGCTTCGGCCTTCCCTACTGGTCCTTGGCTGCGCACATGAAGAAACGCGTCAAGAACGCGGTTTCCTTCATCTCCAAGTTCGAAGAAGTCGTCGCCCGCGCCGCTGCGGAGCGCCACGTCGACGGCGTCGTCTGCGGGCACATCCACTCTGCCGAGATCCGCCAGTTCGGCGACATCATATATTATAATGACGGCGACTGGGTCGAGAGCTGCACCGCTTTGGTCGAGCATGCCGACGGCGCGATGGAGATCATCGACTGGGCCGAACGCAAGCGGATCGAAGCAGCCGAGGCCGCGGCGCAACCAGCACGCGCCGCCAACCTCGCTCTGGTGCCGGCATGAAGCTCGCTCTCGTCTCCGACGCCTGGCGCCCGCAGATCAACGGCGTCGTCCGCACGCTCGAGACCACGGTCGGCAAATTGCGTCAACGCGGTTGGACGGTCGGGACGATCACGCCCGATCTGTTCCGCAACATTCCCTGCCCGTCCTACCCCGAAATCCGCCTCGCGATCGGCGCGGGACGCGAGGTCGCACGGCGGTTGGGTGATTTCCAGGCGGACGCGGTCCATATCGCGACCGAAGGCCCGCTCGGCTGGGCAGCGCGCCGCTGGTGCCTAGATCGCGCGATGCCCTTCACCACCAGCTTCCACACCCGCTTCCCCGATTATGTCGCGATGCGCACCGGCCTGCCGCCGAGCTGGTTCTGGCCGGTCGTACGCCGCTTCCACGCGCCCGCGACCCGGATCATGGCCGCGACGCGCATGTTGTCGGACGAATTGGCGGGGCAGGGGCTCAAGCAGACCCACCGCTGGTCGCGCGGCGTGGACCTTGAACTCTTCACCCCCAACGCGCCGATGCTGGCCGCGATGGCGGGGCTGCCGCGCCCGATCCAGCTTTATGTCGGTCGGGTCGCGGTCGAGAAGAATATCGACGCTTTCCTCGAAGCGCCCGTCAACGGCTCCAAGATCATTGTCGGCGACGGCCCGGCGCGCGCGCAGTTCGAACAACGTTATCCGATGGCGCATTTCCTGGGTGCGCTGCACGGTGCCGAACTGGCGTCGGCCTATGCCTCGGCCGACGTGTTCGTTTTCCCCAGCAAGACCGACACGTTCGGCTTGGTGATGATCGAGGCGCTCGCCGCCGGTACGCCGGTCGCGGCCTTCCCCGTCCACGGTCCGCTCGACATCATCGGCGATGCGCAGGCTCGCATCGGCGCGATGGACGAGGATCTCGGCGCCGCGATCCGCAAGGCCTTGACCGCCAGGCCCGCCGCCTGCGCTGCCGAGGGCAAGCGCTATAGCTGGGATGCCTGCACCGATCAGTTCGTGGCGGGGTTGAGCATCCCGATGCTGCCGGACGTGCGCCGCGCGGCCTGACAACAGCGTCCGCCGCCCTCAGCGCGGCCCTTGTGAGATCTTGCGCAGCACCAGCCGCCACAATGGGATCGTGCACAACATCACCTGACCCAGCACGGGCACGAACCAGCCCACTACCGTGCCGAGCCCCGCGCCGAGGATTACCGCCGTGCCGCGCTCGCGTGTCGCGACGATCAGGTCGGCGGGGATATGCTCGTCGACCACCGGCGGCGATGTCACGATCGTCTGCAAACGGCGGTTGGCGACACCCGCGATCGTCAGCCAGGCGCAATAACAGAAGACCGGCACCCGCATCGCCGGATTGGCGCTGGCGAAGGCGGTGAAGAAAGGCATCGCCGCCATCGTCACCGGCAGCAGCAAATTGGGGAATAGCAATCGGGGCGAATAATGCGCGGCAAGGCTGAAGCAGCGGTGATGGCCGGCCCAGAAGAAACCGACCACGAAGAAAGAGATGAAGAAGCCCAGGAATTCGGGTGAGAGGTCGGCCAGCTTTTGCCAATAGACCAGATCGGGCGACCCGAACGGGATGCGCGGCGCGTGAAGATCGATCACCAGCAGGGTGATCACGATCGCGAACACCGCGTCCGAGAAGAACACCATTCGCTCCAGCCCATGTTCGGGCCCGTGCGCGATGGTCGATTCCCTGGCCATATGCCCCCTTCACGCCTTTCTCAGCAGATCATGCCCCTGTCGCGCGTCAGGGCGCAAGCCGTCCGTCGACCGCCGCTTCGGGTACGTAGGGGAACACGATCTTGAGATCGGGCGGGTCGATCGCGGCGACGATGTCGGCGGGTGCGACCTGCTGGATCAGATGGCGGATGATGCCGAGGCGCGCGGGCTTCTTGTGGTCCGCATGGACGATGTACCACGGTGCGATCGAAGTGTTGGTTCGTTCCAGCATCACGTCGCGCGCGGCCGAATAGGCCTTCCATTTCTTCTGCGCGACCGCGTCCAAGTCGGAAATCTTGAGCTTCTTCAAGGGGTCGGTGCGGCGCGCATTGAGCCGATCGGCCTGCTCCTTCTTGGAGATGTCGAGCCACAATTTGACCAAGGTGATCCCGCTTTCGACCAGCATCCGTTCGAAATCGGGCGCGTCGCGCAGGAACTCGGCCTGTTCGGACGGTGTGGAGAAGCCCATTACCGTCTCCACACCCGCGCGATTGTACCAGCTGCGGTTGAAGATCACGATCTCGCCTGCCGCAGGGAGATGCGCGACGTAGCGCTGGAAATACCATTGCGACCGTTCGCGGTCGGATGGCTTGGGCAGTGCCACCACGCGCGTATTTCGCGGAGAGAGGTGCTCGGTGATCCGCTTGATGCTGCCGTCCTTGCCCGCGCCGTCGCGGCCTTCCAGCACCAGGATCGTGCGCGCGCCGCTCGCCACCAGTGCTTGTTGCGTGCGGACCAGCGCTTCCTGCAGCGCCTCCAGCTCTTTCTTGTAATGCTTCATGGCCGGCAGCTTCTCCTCTGCCGGCCATAAGTCAACGCGTCAGCGGCAGGTTCCCGCGACACTCTCCAGGCATTTGCCGTCCACTTGCGGAGTCGGGACGTGCGCGATACCCGCCAAGGTCGGCGCGATATCGACCGTCTCGATCGGCTCCTTGTGGTCTTCCGGCGTCACGCCCGGCCACCAAAACAGGATCGGCACGCGCCGGTCATAATCCCAGGGCGAGCCATGGCCCGCGACCGTGTCGCCCGGCCCGCGCGCCATATAGAGTGTGCTGTTCCGCAGGAATTCGACCTGGATATCGCCGCTGCGCTCCTTGTCGTAGCTCTCGTGGAAGCGCTCGAGCACGGTCAGTTGGTCGACCGGCTTGCCCTTCGGATCCGCGGCGATGGTCTGATCGGCGGTATAGACTTCGGCGACCTCGGGCTGCTGCTTGAGCCACGCCACCGCCGCTTCGCGCACCTTGGCGCGCAGCGCCTCGTCCGGGCCGACATTGATCGTCAATTGCTGCGGATCGTCGCCGACGATCGTCTCGTAATCGACGCCCAATTGCTTGCCGACCGCATCGTTCAGCCGCTTCACGAACGCGACCGGGTCGACGCGATGCGCGTCTACGCCATTCTCCTTGGCGCGCTCTGCTGCGTCGCTGCCGCCATGGTCGGCGGTCAGCGCGACGACATAAGACACGTGCAGGCTATCGAGCTTGACCAGCAAGGCCCCGATCGCCTGGTCGAGCGCCGCCATCTGCACGCAGGTTTCAGCCCCGCCATTGCCGTAACGGTGCGCGATATAATCGGTCGTCGAGAGGCTCACTGCGAGCAGGTCGGTCTGCGGCCCGTGTCCCAGGTGGAGGCGGTCGATCGTCTGGTTGACGAACTCCACCGTCAGCGGATCGAAGATTGGCGAGACGCGCAGCTGATCCTGGAAATCGGTGCGGTGGAGGAAATCGCCCGTTTCGACCGCCAGCGACAGATCGGGCGGGACCTTACCCGACACCTTGAGCTTGCCGAACGTGTGCGGCGCTTCCAGCGCCTGGCAGGCGGCGGAGATATTGGTCGGCCAGAGCTTGGGCGGGCTCGCCTTCCAGCGCGCGAACAGAGCCTTGTCGAACGCTTGCGCAGGCGCGGTCACCGCGGGCGTCGCCGGCCCGGCGAAAGGCGAGGTGGTGAAGCCGACGCCGTCGTTCCACCAATAAACCGCGTCGGGGTGATGGCCCGCCATCATGATCGCGGCGCGGTCCTTGCCCGAGATTGCGATCACGCGCGCCTGCGGCTGCACTTTCTTGAGCCATTCGCCGAACGTCGGCACGCGCAAATTCTGCGGTCCGCGCGCATCGGGATCGGCGGTGCCCCGGACCGACACGCAATAAAGGCTCGATCCGCTCCTGGCGTCGAACCAGGTGTTCGCGACAATGCCGGTCGCGGCTGGGTGGCGGCCGGTCAGGATGGTCGAATGGCCCGGGCAGGTCTCGGTCGCGGCGTGGCTCTGATAGCCGGTGAAGACGATGCCGTCGGACAGGCGCTTCAGGCCACCGGTGAAGCTCGGCCGATAATGGGCGAACAGATCCTCGGCGAATTGGTCGACCGCGATCGCGACGATCAGTTTGGGCTGCGGCGGGGGCGGGCTGGCCGCGTCGGCCGCATCGCTCCATGCGGTCGCCAAGGCACACGCTGCCGTAAAGAATCGTCCCGCCCGCATTTTTTGAACCCTCCCGGAAAATATCTCGATTGCGCCTCTAAGTGTTGCGGTTCGATGACGCGGACGGTTTGCTAAAGTTTTTGAGCGGCCTATGCCCTTGCCATGACCTACCGGACCTGTGCCCTGACGGGTGGCCTGTACGCTTTCCTTTGCGCCTCTTCCGCCCTCGCGGCGCCCGCTGATCTGCTGATCCGTGGCGGCATGATCTATACCGGCACCGATGCGCCCTTCGTCGGCGATGTCGCGGTGGCGGGCGATCATATCAGCGCGGTCGGCAAGCATCTTGCCGTGACGGCCAAGCGCGTGATCGATGCCAGGGGCATGATCGTCGCGCCGGGTTTCATCGACCCGCACACGCATGTCGGCGGCGACCTCGCTTCGGACGATGCGCACGAAAGGTTGGTGCCCGCTTTCCTGATGCAGGGCGTGACCACCGCCTTCGTCGGCAATGACGGCGGCGGCGCGATCGACGTGGGCAAGGTGCTGGGCTCGGCAAAGACCAAGCCGGTCGGCATCAACTATGCGACCTACACCGGCTTCGGCACGATCCGCGAGAAAGTGATCGGAGCCGCCAACCGCGCGCCTACGGGTGACGAACTCGGGCGAATGAAAGGCTTGGTTGACGACGCGATGTGCCACGGCGCGCTCGGTCTTTCGACCGGCCTTTTCTACGCCCCGCAAAGCTTCTCCAAGACCGACGAGGTCGTCGCCTTATCGAAGGAAGCGGCGCGCTATGGTGGCTATTATGATAGCCACATCCGTGATGAATCCTCTTACACCGTCGGGCTGAAAGCGGCGATCGGCGAAGCGATCGAGATCGGGCGCGAGGCGCACCTGCCGATCCACATCTCGCACATCAAGGCGCTGGGTGTGGATGTGCAGGGCGAGGCGCCCGACATCATCGCCAAGATCGACAAGGCCCGCGCGGAAGGCATCAACGTCACCGCCAGCCAATATCCCTGGTCGGCGAGTGGGACGAGCCTGGTCGCCTCGCTGATCCCGCTTTGGGCGCAGGATGGCGGCCGCGAGGCCTTGCTCAAGCGTCTGGACGATCCGGCGCTCTCGCAAAAGCTGCATGCCGACATCGCCGAGAATATGCGCAAGCGCGGTGGCGCCCACAGCTTGCTGATCGTCGAAGGGCCCTACAAGAACCGCCGCCTCGACGATGTCGCCAAATCGATGGGCAAGGATCCGATCGACGCCGCCATCGCCGCGATCCGGATCGGCGACGCGGGCACGGTCTCGTTCAATCAGAGCGAGGCCGACATCGCTGCCTTCATGAAGCAGCCCTGGGTGATGACGGATTCGGACGCCTCGACCGGCCATCCCCGCGTTTATGGCACCTTCGCGCGTAAATATGCGAAATATGCGATCGCCGAGCACGTTATCACGGTGCGCGAATTCATCGAGCGTAGCTCGACGCTTACAGCCGACTGGTTCCATCTTGCCGGGCGCGGGCATCTCAAGGCCGGTGCGTTCGCGGACATGGTCGTGTTTGACCCCAAGACCTATGCCGCACGCGCAACCTACGAACAGCCGACCTTGTTTGCGCAAGGCGTCCAGACGGTGCTCGTCAACGGTCAGGTCGCGGTCGATAAGGGCAAATTGACCGGCACGGCGGCCGGGCGGGCGCTACCGCACACACCCACGGGCACTTGCCGGTAGTTCAGGCGACGGCGTTGCGGACAGCCTTGACGATCTGAGGCGCGGTCAGCGGCTTCTGCAGATAGACGCTGTTGGGTACGCCCTCCGATGGCCAGTCGACTGCGCTGTGCCCGCTGAAATAGATGACCGGCAACGCTGGCTGCAGCTTGCGTGCATAGCGTGCCACCGCCCACCCATCGGGCCCCGCGCCAAGTCGCACGTCCGTGATGAGCGCGGAGACGGGCGCACGCTCGCCGTCGAGAAGTTGAATGGCTTCGCCGCCATGGCCGGCGGTGATAACCGCGAAGTCAGCGTCTTCGAGCGACGTCTGGACCAGGTCGCGGATCAGGAATTCGTCTTCAACCAGCAGAACAAGTTTCTTGTCCGGCATTCATACCTCCCCGCGACGGCAATGCCGCGCGTTGGGCTCAAGCCTAAGCCTCTGTCACGTCAATGAACTTTCGCACCACATTGAACACCAACACGAATTAACTCACCGATAAAAACGTACATTTGATAGCTGCAGCCAGGCTTTCCCGCCGGGTTCGCCATCCAGTTGCACGATCAACGCGCGGAGTTGATCCATATTAAGTTTTGCCGTGATTTCACGGCTTTGGAAAGTTGTGAAAGGTAAACTTACGTTACGCGACTTCTCCTTTGCCGCGAACGACACGCGGAACCATGCGCGCTCGCGCAGGCCGTAGCTGTCGAAAAGCATCTTATAATTGCCGGCGCCGCGTACCGTGAAAGCTACGCCTTTGAAGCCGCGCGCATCCGCCAGCTGGATTGCGCCTTTGGTCAAGGGCAGGATCAGTTGCGCGAACGGGCGCGGCGCCGATCCCATATGCGCGACCAGGAACAGCGGGCGGTCCTTGCCTCTCGTGCGCGTGCGGACATAGTCGAGATGGCTGTGATCGATTCCGGGCTCGGTGCTTTCGACCGGTAACGTATCGAGATCGGTGCGGCCAGGCAGGCCGCGGCCGGTATCGATCGGCCCCGCCATCTTGTGGGTGGGCAGTGGCGTCGGCGCGTCGGAGACGAGCATCGCGCGCATCTTCGCCAGCGATATTTCGCGGCCCGACACAAACACGCGCCGCACGTCCCACAGATCGGCAATCTCCCGATCGGGTCTGCCGCCGGTCAGCACGATATCCGCGCGCATGCCCGGCACGATCCGGCCATGATCCTTGCCCTCGCCGATAATTGCTGCACTGGTGCTGGTCGCCGCGACCAATGCCTCGGCGGGTGTGAAGCCCAGTTTCGCCAGCCAGCCGATTTCGCGCAGCGTCGAGGGGCCATGATAGACCCCGCCGATCCCGGAATCGGTCCCGATCCCGATCGGAATGCCCGCCGCCTTCAGCTTCCTTATATTCTCCTGCATGATCGCCCAGCGCTTGCTCTCATAGGGCGGGATCGGCTCGAGCGGGCGTGCCATGCGCTTCTGCTCGATCGCCTGCTCGGCGGGGCGGAGCGCCCGCCACTCGGCGGGCAGGAAGGTGCGGTTTTCCTGCGGCTCGAACACGACCAGGGTCGCGATGTAGGCGGTGTGATGCGCCTTCATCAGGCCGATCAGCTCGTCGTCGACCAAAGCATCGCCCACGCCATGCCCGACCGAATCCACGCCCGCCGCCGCCGCGATCTTGGCACCCTCTAGCGTCACCGTGTGCGTGATCACCGGAATGTCTGCTTTGTGCGCATCCTCGACGATCGCGGCCAGCGTCGGCTCGTTCATGCTGTTGAGGTTGAGGTCGCGATCATAACGCCAGCCGTCGGCAAACACCTTGATCACGTCGGGATGGTAGGCGAGCGCGGTCTTCATCGCGACATGCGCCGCGCGCGGCGTCGCCACCTGCAGCGTGAAGAAATTGCCCCAGCCGAACTCGGTGCCGTGCCCGCCCGGCACGCCCAGCCGTACCGCCAGTTCCAGATGCGGCGCCGTGACCGCGCCGTCGCCGGTCATCTCGCGGATCGGCGCGATCATCTCGCCCGACACCGAATAATCGTTCACCGTGGTCACGCCCTCGGCGAGATAGCCGGCATAGGATTTCCCGAGATCGTCGGGCGCGCCGAAGGCGGGCGAGCGCAGATGTGTGTGGAGGTCGTGCAGGCCGGGGATCAGGGTTAGCCCTGCCGCATCCACAATCCGCGCATTGGCCGGGACGGGGAGGTTGGCCCCGACCGCAGCAATCCGGTCGCCCTTGATCAGCACATCCTCGACCACAGCCGGCGCGCCCGTGCCGTCGAACACACGCGCGCCGCGGATCAGGGTTGTTGAATCGTCCCTGGGGACAGGGGCCGCGCCGGAAAGCGCGAGAGCGGCAAGTAGGGCAGCGACGCCCCTCATTGCACCTTCTTATTGGCCAACATGTCGTGGAAGAAATCGTCCGCCGCGCGATACGCGGTCAGCCAGTCGCCATAGCGCAGGAAGCCGTGTCGCTCGTTGGGGAAGACCAGATCGTGATAGGGGACGCGCCGCGCGGTCAGCTCGCGCGCAAGCAGTACCGACTGGCCGAAATCGACATTCTTGTCGTCGTCGCCGTGGATCAGCAAAACCGGCGAACGCCATCTGTCGATCGACCCCATCGGCGACGAAGTCCATTGCAGTTCGTGTCCGGCATTCTGCGCATCGGGCGAGAGATTGTTCTCGATCCCGCGCACCATCGCATGCACGCCGTGGAAATCGACGCCCGCCGCGAACAGATCGCTGTTCCGCGCCAGCGCGAGCGCGGTCAGATAGCCGCCCCAGCTTCCGCCCCAGATGCCGATCCGCGTGGGATCGACATCGGCCTGCGCCGCCAACCAGCGCCCGCCCGCATAGACATCGCGATATTCTGTGGCGCCGTCGCGCGCGATGCCGGGCGGGTCGCGGAACGCGCCGCCATAGCCCGTGCCGCTGCGGTAATTGACCGACAGCACGTCATAGCCCTCGGCTGCGAAATGCTGGTTCAGGATATAGGCGTTCGAATAATAGCCCGATGGATGGAAGCCGAGCAGCATCTGCCGCCGCGGGCCGCCATGGACAAATATAAGGGCAGGGTGCTTGCCCGGCCCCTTGGCGCGGAAAAGCTGGCCGTGGACGGTCACCCCATCTTCGGCCTTGAAGGTCACCGGCTCGGGCGCGACGTAGCCGCTCGCCATGGGAGCAGGGCCAAGCGCGGTCAGCGTCCTGCCGACCAGCGCCGGATAAGCGGGGTGGCTTACGTCGGTCGCGGTGACGGCGAGCGTATCGGCGGCGAATACCGGATAGGATTCGATGCCGGTACCTTTGGTCAGTTGGATCGGCGTGCCGCCACGCACCCCGACCTTCCACAGATGATGGCGATCGGTCTCGTCCGCCATATCGGTCGCATAGATCAGGCTCTTGCGGTCGGGGCTCAGCGTATAGGTATCGAGCTCCATCGCACCCGGCGTCAGGTCGTGTGGCAGGCCCGCCCAGGTGTCGATCGCATAAGCGTGGAGGAAGCCCGTCTTCTCCCAGGTGAAGATCAGCCGATCATCGGACGCCCAATGCAGATTACCGCCACGCGTCCCGGCATAACGTCCGCCCTGGCCTTGCGGCGCCGACCACAAGGTGCGCACCGCCCCGGTTGCGACATCGGCCACCCGCAGCGACCAATAAGGCCCGCTATTGGGTGCTGCGCCCGTCGGCGGTTCGATGAAGAAGATGTACGCGACCTGTTTGCCGTCGGGCGAGAAGCTCGGTTCGATCGCATAGCCCAGTTCGGGGCTGAAATAGCGGACCTCAGCATCGCCCAATCGGTACGTGCCGACGAATGCATGGCTGCTGCGGTCGTCGTCGAACAACAGGGTCGTGCCGTCGGGCGACCATTGCAGATTGCCGACCTCGCCCGCCACCTTGGCGATCCGATGCGCCTCGCCGCCGCGCTGCCACAAATAGATCGATCCGCGATAGGTGAAGGCCAATTTGCTGCCGTCGGGCGAGAAGGTCGGCGAATGGCCCTCGCCGATCAGGGTCGGCGCGCTGCCGTCGAGTGCAGTCACGAACAATTGCTGTTTGGGCCAGCTCGCGAAGCTCGCCGGATTAGGAATATCCTCCATGTCCGGGAATTCGGCGTCGCCGCCCCGGACATAGGCCAGCGCCGATCCGTCGCGCGTGAACGCCAGATCATAGACCTCAAGTCCATCGTCTTCGGTAAAAGCGGTCAGTTTGCGCGCCGCTGCACCTTTGTCCGCGATCCAGATATTGCGAACGCCCGCTTCATTCTCGACCCAGGCGAAGCGCGGCGCGTCCCTTGCGCCGATCAGTCCGCCCGCGACGGGCAGCGAAAGCGTCTTTGCGATATCCTCGGCGGGTACGGGCGACCCCGCAAAAAGCGCCGCGCCAAGAGCGAATATCCACGCCGATCGTTTCGTCATCGCGCGCTCTTGTGAAACCGCTTACGTTTCCGCGCAAGCCATTGCTTGCGCTCGCCGATATCCGGCCTAGGGTCGCGCGTATGACCCGGGGGATCGCGCTCTTCGCCGCCGCCTTGCTCGCCTGCGCAGGCGTGCAGGCCGAACCACTCCAGCAACGCGTCGAGGCTGTGCTTCAGGCCGCCGGCCCCGGCCCGCGCTACGGCCTCGTCGTCGCCGACGGAACCGGCAAGGAGATCGTCGCGATCAACCCCGACGCCCGCTTCATCCCCGGCTCCAACACCAAGATGTTCACCACCGCCGCCGCCTTCGCGACATTGGACGGGCTCGATCAGCCCGATGCGACCGGGGGCGCCGCAGTCCGCCTCGAAACCTATCGCAAGGGCGCACCCGACGTCGTGCTCGAGGGCCATGGCGACGCGCGCCTGTCGAGCGCGCCGGATTGCACTAGTGATTGCCTCGCCACGCTCGCAGACGCGGTCGCGGCAAAGACGAAGCGCGTCCATGACGTGATCGGCGACGACACATTCTATCCGTTCGAAAGCTGGCCGCAGGGCATGAGCTGGAACAACATCCCGACGCGATCGGGCACCAATATTTCTGCGCTTACCCTGGACGACAATGAGGTGCCGCTGACTGTCACGCCCGGTGCGGTTGGCAAGATGCCGACGCTCGATCTCCCGCCTTATTACACCGTCGACAATCGCGCGCTAACCGTCGCCGGCGACAAGGTCGAGCTCGGCTATGATCGCGCCCCCAACGGCTATCAGGTGCGCCTGCTCGGTACGATCGGCGTGTCGGCCAAGGCCGAACTGTTCCGCATGGGCGTGGACGATCCCGCGCGCTACGCCGCCTGGCGGCTGAAGGCCTTGCTCGAAGCGCGCGGCGTTAAAGTGACGGGTACTATCGATGTGCGCCACCGCCTGCCCGAATGGTCTGACGATGGCGCACACCGCAACGGTGCCCCGCCGATGCGAAGCCCGCAGCAGCCCGTGTTGGCCCAGCTCACGCCACCGTCGCTCTATGAGGACATGGTCCACACCAACAAGGTGAGCCAGAACCTCCATGCCGAACTGTTCCTGCGCCGCGTTTCCTACAAAGCGGGTAGCGGATCGGTCGCCGACGGCTTGGCGGTGGTCCACGCGATGCTCGACAAGGCGGGCGTCCCGCGCGCCGATTACAATTTCGCCGATGGTTCGGGCATGTCGAGCTATGACCGTATCGCCCCGCGCGGCACGGTGATCTTCCTGCGCTGGGTCGCTGCCCAGCCCTGGGGCGCGCAGTGGCGCGCGACCCTGCCCGTCGGCGGCGAGCCCAGCACGCTCGGCCACCGCTTCCGCGGTACCCCGCTGGAAGGCAAGCTGTTCGCCAAGACAGGCACGCTCAACCAGAGCAACGCCATCTCGGGCTACATGATCGCCAAGAGCGGAAAAACGCTCACCTTCTCTGCGCTCGCCAACGACGTGCCCGACGAAGTCCACGCCACCCGCGCGATCGACGAAGCGCTGAACCTGATCGCGGCGGAGAATTAGGGCAGGGCGCTAAAGCGTCATCATGCCGTGAAAGATCATCACCGCCAACGCCAGCCAGGAAACGCCGTAGAGCGGACCACGCAGTCGCACGATATTGACCGTCGCCTGCACCAGCGAATGCAGCCCGCGCGCGGCGAAGAAAGTCCACGCGCTGATCGCCTGGATCGGGTCGGCGACTCCCGCGACGACAACCGCGAGCGCGATCGCGTAGAACAAGGTCGGCGCTTCCATCAGATTGTTGTAATTGTCCGCGATCTGCGTGGTGGAGCGCGGCAGGACCGCAGGCAGCTCCGACGTCCGCGCGGCGGCCTGCATGCCCATGCCCAGAGTACGCATCGCCCCCATCCGAGCCGCCGACATCCAGAGCATCATGACGAAGGTGAGCAAGCCCATCGCGAAGATGGCCTGCAGAACCGATCGCGCAGACGGATCCATCGCGATCGTCGAGGGAGTTGTCATGCCGGCATTCCATCCTTCGATGTGCGGATGGATCGGCCATCACTGTGGCTTGAGTGAGCAGTACGTGGTGATCGGTTCAAACTTACCCAGCGTGAAATCCGCGCGCAGGGAATGGCATCCGCTAGATCGTGGCGATCACCGCATCGCCCGTGGCCTGGCGCAGCTCCAGGATCCCCGTCTCGCGATGTCGGGTCGGGTGGACGCGGTTGGTGAGCAACGCCCACGCCAGGCCCCGCTCGAAATCGACCCACAGCCCGGTGCCGGTGAAGCCGGTATGACCGATGGTCTCGGCGGAGCAGGCGTCGCCACCGTGCCAGCCGTCGAACTTATTCTCCCAGCCGCAGGTGCGATGGTCGCGCTGCGGCGTGCGGATCTCGTGAAGCAGGAACGGGGAGGCGCTGCCGTCGATCAGCCCCTGTGCGAAGTCCAGCACGCCGTCGAGCGTCCCGAACAGCCCGGCATGGCCCGTCGCCCCGCCCATTGCGAAGCAATTCTCATCATGCACCTCGCCCTTCACCACGCGGCCGCGCCAGCTGCATGACTCGGTCGCGACCGCGGGGCCGGGCGGCGGGCCGTAGCTTAGCCCTTCGCCCAGCGGCCAGTCGCGCAGAGACCTGCCGGTCAGCCGCTCGATCGCGATCCCAAGCAGGATGAAGTTGATGTCCGAATAAACGTGCGGGCCGTGCGCCCATTCGCGCTGGAGCACGAACGCGCGCAACCGATCGGGATCGCCGTCATAGGTGTAGATCGGCTCGACCGCGGGCAGGAAGGTGCGGTGCGCCAGGCAATCGCGAAAGGTCAGCTTGCGTTCGGCGGCATTGGCGACGTCGTACTGGCGGAGGTCAAGGATCGCGTCGGTCAGCGGCCGGTCGAGGTCGATCCGGCCCCGCTCGGCGAGCGTCAGGATCATCGTCGTGGTCGCGATCACCTTGCTCAGAGAGGCAAGGTCGAACCAATGGTCCGCTGTCAGCACCTCCGGCTTGGGCACGATCGCAGCCATGCCCGCATGCCGCATTTCGCGCCGTCCGTCCGCGTATACGATCCCGAGCGCGGCGCCCGGGATACGTCCTTCCGCGATCGCGGCGGCGGCAGGGGCAAAGGCCCGGTCGATCATGCGTCGTCGGGCCGAGGTTTGGCATTGGCCATCAGGGGCAGCAGCAGAATTGCCGCCGCGCTCATCGTGCCCGCCATCAGGAAGAAGCCGTCATAGCCGATCTGCTTCTGCATCGCTCCGCTCGCGCCCGCGACCAGCCGCGGGATCAGGAAGGCAAAGCCCGACAGGAAGGCATATTGCGCGACCGGATATTTCTGGTTCACCAGCATCGACAGATAGACCACGAACACCGTGCCCTGCAGCCCGTGCGCGAACTGGTCCACGCCTGCCGACAGATAGATCGCGAAATTGCTGGGCTGTGCCCACCACAGCCAGGCGAAGATCGCATTGCCGATCGCGGACCCGAACGCACCCACCACCAGCGCCAGCGGCATGCGCCACTTTGCCGCCATCCAGCCGCCGATCGCGACGCCCGCCATGCTGCAAAGTAAGGCCACCGGCCCGTCCGCGACCGCGATCTGGTTGAGGCTATAGCCGCGCGCATTCCACATCGGATGCGACAGGGTCAGCGCCATCACGTCGCCCATGCGATAGATCGAGACGAAAGCCAGCACCGCGAGCACGGTATAATCGTAGCGCCAGAACAGATCGACATAGGGCCCGATCGCAGTCGATCGTCGCGCCGGTGCGTCCCGCCCCATGCGCCTGATCCGGGGCAGCGCCAGCGCCAGGGCTACGAATGGCAGCAAGGCGATCGCGAGCACATAAGGAGTGACGTTGGTCTTGCTGCTGACCCCCGCTTGTGCGGTGAGGTCGAGTAACAGCCAGCCAACCCCGGCGGTCAAGAGTAGTGAGCAGAACAGGATTACTGCGCTCGCGGCCAGCCCGGTCATCAACGCGACCGCGCGACCGCCGCCATGGCCTGGCTCGGGCCGCATCGCGCACAGCACGGGCAGCGGGGCGAACGCGATCGCCGCGATCGCCAGATAGGCCCAGGTCCAGTCGAGCTGCCCCGCGACGAAGGCCGCACCGCTGCCGGCGGTCACCATCGCACTGCGATAGCCCCACAGATTGGCGGTCACCATCGGCCCTTGCTCGGCCTGCGTCGGCGCCAGCTCGATCCGCCAGCCATCCGCCGCTACTTCGAGAGTGGTCGTCCAGAACGCCAACAGGACCGCGAACAAGGCGGTCATCGGCAGGCTTCGGTCGTCGGTAAACGCCATCGCCAGCATCGAAAGGAAGATGCCGATCTGCGACAGCATGATCCAGCCGCGCCGATTGCCCCAGAATCGGCTGAACCCAGGAATCTCGAACCGGTCGACCAATGGCGCCCACAGGAATTTGAACACGGGCAGCAATGCCACCCAGGCGAAGAAGCCGATCAGGACAATGTCCACCTTGTGCTGCGCCAGCCGCAGGAACAGCACCGTGTTGAACATGTAGAAGGGCAGGCCCGCCGACGAGCCCAGCAAAAGGTAGAGCGCGAGCCGGCTGAGCGGCGGGCGGGGTGCCCGTGGCGCGTCAGCCAAGGGGCTTTACCGTCATAAGGGGCTGATCTGCCAACATTCCACGCGCACGCTCGCTTGCGGGGCGCGATCCGTCAACCAGAAGTGTTGCGTCGCTGCAACGTTGTTAATCATGCGATGGAACCGGCTTCATAATCCGCTGGCGCCGTCGGAATCGCGTGTTAGCCTTTCTTTCAATGAGATGAACGATCGACGATATTTTCCATCCATGTGGACAGAAGGGGGCACCGACATGACCACATCCAAGCTTTCTCTGATTTCGAGCACGGCGCTGTTCGCACTGGCCGTTGCAATGCCGTTCACGGCTTTGGCGCAAACCGGTTCCGACCAGACCACGCAGGAGGCCGCGACCCCCACGGGTGCCGCGACTCCGATCGCCGATTCCAGCAATCGGTCCGGTAAGGATGCCGAGGCTGGCGAGGTGATCGTCACCGGTTCGCGCATCCGCCAGAATCCGAACAACAGCGCTTCGCCGCTGCAGATCGTGACGACCCAGGAAATGGAGCGCAACGCGATCGCCAGCCCCGAACAGCTGCTTTCCTTCCTGACCGACAATGGCAATTCGTCGGACAATCTCGCGTCCAACTCCGACGTCGTGACCGCCGAGCGGCGCGGCAATAACGGCGCATCCTACGCCAATTTGCGCGGTCAGGGCTCGGCCGCCACGCTTGTCCTCCTGAACGGCCGCCGCGTCGCCGCGCAGGGCACGACCGGCGCAGCAGTCGACGTCAACCAGATCCCGTTCATGGCATTGGACCATGTCGAGGTGCTCAAGAACGGCGCCTCCGCCGTCTACGGTACCGACGCGGTGGGCGGCGTGATCAACTTCATCACCAAGAAGAATTATCAGGGCTTCGGCGCCTCTGGCGCGTCCGACATCACCCAATATGGCGATGCGCCGATCTACCGCCTGTCCGCGATCGCGGGCTATGGCGATCTCGACCAACAGCATTTCAATATCATGGGCACGGTCGGCTACAGCTGGGTCTACCCGTTGCAGGCCAAGGACCGTAGCTGGATCAACACCTTCCAGCACGACAAGGGCCTGGGCGTCGATACGCGCGGCACCCCGTTTGCGACGATCGTCAATCTTGCCGGCACCGCCTTCCCGTCCACGAGCGCCTTCCCCTTCCTGCCCGGCAGCACAACCCAGCGCGCGACCGGCGGCATCAACCTGCTGCGCCTGCCCGGCCAGGCCGGCTGCTCGGCCGGCACCGACATGGATATTTATGATCAGGACGTGTGGGGTGCGCCCGGCAACGCGCTCGCCTGCTCGTTCGACACCGGCAAGAACGTCTATCTGCAGCAGCAGATCAACACGCTGACTTATTATGGCCGCGCCACTGCGCGTTTCGGCGCGCATGAGTTCGGCCTTGAGGTGACGGGTTCGGACGCCAAGTCGAACAAGAAGTTTTCGCAGGTCCAGATCACGCCGAACACGACCACGCAGAATTACCAGTACAAGCTGGTTCCGGGCGTGAACGACGCGGCTTACGCTCAGGTCTACAACACGCTTATCGGTGCCTTCCCCACGCTGGCGGCGACCGTCCCCTATGGCACCGGCTTTGCCTACCGCTGGCGCTGCATGGAATGCGGCGAGCGTGAGATCGACACGACGACCAAGACCTTCCGTGCCGAACTGTCCGCGACCGGTCCGATCTTCGCCGACTGGAATTATGATGCGGGCGTGTCCTATGCCGACAGTAAGTCGGATTCGACGCTCGGCAGCGGCTACTATTATCAGGATGCACTGGTCGCCGCGCTCAACAGCGGCAAGGTCGATCCCTTCCTCTTCCCGGGACAGTCGCAGAGCCAGGCCGGCCTGGATGCGATCCAGGCTGCCTCGGCTGAAGGACTCACCCTTTATGGCGGCAAATATTCGGTCAAGCAGGCCGATGCGTCGGCCAGCGGCTCGCTGTTCGAGCTGCCGGGCGGCACGGTCAAGATGGCGGCCGGCGTCGACTATCGCCGCGAACAGTACAAGTTCGACGGCGACCCGCGCGCCGTCACGGCTCAGCGCACCGTCATCGCCGCGCCGTACGATAACGGCAACGCGCTCGCTGGTGTCCACCGCGACATCAAGGCGGTTTATGCCGAGTTGCTGATCCCGATCCTCAAGAGCCTGGAGCTCGATGCCAAGGGCCGTATCGACCATTATACTGGCTTCGGCACGACCAAGAATCCGGACATCAGCCTGAAATTCCGGCCGTGGCAGCCGATCATGTTCCGGGCGTCCTACAACACCGCCTTCCGCGTGCCGTCGTTCAACCAGATCTTCAATCCGGACTTCGATTCGGTCTACACCGGCTCGGATTTCGCCGATCCGAAGAACTGCCCGGGCGGCAAGGTCAACGCGACGGCGGGCTGCCCCTCGCTCAACAATAACGTCAATATCCGCAGCGGTGGCCATCTCGACCTCGGGCCGGAAACCGCCAAGGAATATGGCGCAGGCGTCGTGATCGAGCCGTCGAGCCACTTCAGCGCGACGATCGACTGGTGGCGGATCGACCGCAAGAACACGATCCAGGTGCTGCCGCTCCAATATCTTTTCCAGAATTATCAGGTCTTCCAGGATCGCTTCCTTCGTGACGCGTCCGGAACCCTGATCACGGTCGACGACAGCTATGCCAATTCGGGTTCGACCCACACCGACGCGATCGACATCACGGTGCGCGGCAGCTGGCCGGCGTTCGGCGGCACGCTCGGCGCGGGCATCGACGGCACCTATCTGCTCAAGAAGAACGAGAAGGTGAACGCCGCCGCCGCGACGATCGAGGAACTGGGTGTTTACTCGCTCGCCAACGACCTTGGCCTGCGCTGGAAGCACAATCTCTTCGTCAGTTATGCCGCCAACACCTGGAGCGTTTCGCTGACGCAGATCTTCCGCGACGGCTACAAGAACCAGGTCCTGCCAGGCGTCCTGGCTGGGACGTTCGATCCCTGCTGCGACGTCAGCCGGGTCAAGGACTACATCGTCTACAATCTGTCGGTCAGCTATACCGGCTTCGAGCACCTCCGCCTGACTGCGGGCGTGAAGAACCTGCTCAACACCAAGCCCCCATTCGCGATCTCGTATGACTCGAACAACGGCACGGGCAGCAATTGGGAGCCGCGTGTCGCCGATCCGCGCATGCGCAGCTTCAATATCATGGCCGAAGTGAAGTTCTAAGCCTCTTGGCGGGGCCGTGGCTTCGGCCGCGGCCCCGTCGTTTTCGGCCATGCTATCCCTTCTTCTCCTCGCCGCCGCCACCCAGCCCGCCGCCAGCGCGCGTGTGGCGTTCGATCGGCATGGCGAGATTTCGGTCCAGACTTCCGGCTTTGCCGACGTGGGCGCGGGCCGAAAAGTCACCGCCGACGATCCGGTCC
>Ga0209148_1000920_pt1 | contig 19634 bp, 13 predicted proteins | sample AraplaCol_mMF_r2_2_FD_184288 | JGI IMG/M metagenome (GOLD analysis project Ga0209148, IMG submission 184288) | Arabidopsis root microbial communities from North Carolina, USA - plate scrape CL_Col_mMF_r2 (SPAdes) (version 2) | ecosystem: Host-associated > Plants > Roots > Endosphere | place... | reverse complement strand
GAACGACGACTTTCATGCCGGGTAGATGGGCGAAGGTACCGTAGAGGCATTGTGAATGCTGGCCGGCATCGCCGTAGCCGCCACCAACCGACGTCATCAACACCATCGGCACCTTGGCCTGGCCGCCCGAGAAATAGCAGTTCTTGGCGGCAAGATTATAAATGGCATCCATGCAGACGCCGAAGAAATCGACGAACATCAATTCGACGATCGGCCGCATGCCGACCGACGCCATGCCGACGGCGGCGCTGATGAAGGCGGTTTCGGAGATCGGCGTGTCGCGGATGCGGCCCGGGCCGAATTCCGTCAGCAGCCCGCGGGTGGTACCGAAGACACCGCCCAGGGTGCCGATATCCTCGCCCATGACGAGCACGGATGGATCGCGCCGCATCTCGCCGGCGATCGCTTCCGACATGGCGCGGGCGATCGTCAGGTTGCGTTGGGTCCGGTTGGGCAGGCTGGCGCTTGCGACACTCATGATCTCTTCCTCAGATGCCGGCGCGATTTCACGAGCCGGAGCGGTCAGGCAAAAACATGCGCGAAGGCAGCTTCCGCGGGTGGATAGGCGGCGGTCCGGGCCGCCGCGAAAGCATCGGCGATGATGGCGTCGACCTCGCGGGAAAGCGCTGCCTCCGACGCTGTCGAGAGAATGCCGTCTTCGATCAGCCTCTGTTTGAAGCGCGGGATGGGATCCAGGGTCCGCAGTCGCGGCAGCTCGTCGGCAGGACGGTAACCTTCCGCGTCGCCGATGAAATGCCCGGCGAGGCGATTGGTCTCGATCTCGATGAGGGTGGGGCCAAGGCCAGCCCGGGCGCGGGCGACGGCCTCTCCCGCCGCCGCGAAAATCGCCACCGGATCATTGTCCGCGACATGCAGACCCGGCATGCCATAGGCAGCGGCCCGAAGATCGTTATGCGTCACCGCGGTGGATGCCGATTTTGACACGGAGATCCCCCAATTATTATCCTCGATGACGAAGATCACCGGTACCTGCCAGACGGCGGCGAGATTGAGGGCCTCGTGGAAGGCGCCCTGGTTGGCCGCACCCTCGCCAATGAAGGAGACAGCGACCCGGTTTTCGCCGCGCAGCTTGAAAGCGAGGGCGGCACCTACCGCCGGCCCCATGCCCTCGGCGATGATGCCGGAGCAGCAGAAATTGACTGCGCTATCGAAGAGATGCATGTGGCCGCCACGACCACCGCTCAGTCCCGTCGCCTTGCCGAAGATCTCCGCCACCATGGCGGTGAGATCAACGCCCTTGGCGATGGCGATATGATGCGGCCGGTGGGTGGCGGTGACGACATCCTCAGGCGTGAGATGGGCGCAGACGCCGACCGCGCAGGGCTCCTGGCCGTTGGAGAGGTGCATCTCACCGGGAATCGGCCCGTTGGCCATGTTGAAGACCGGCTTCTTGCCCTCGAAATAGGCTTCCGCAATCGCCTCTTCCAAGCGCCGGCTGGTCAGCATGTGGCGATACATCCACAACATCTGCGCGTGCGATGGGGTCATCTGCATCCTCGATCCTGGCGTGATGGACAGGCAGTGGCCGCCCTCAGGCCGCGCGGCTGCGTGCAGCTTCGGCCTGTTTGTCGGCGAAGAACTTCCAGTCGAGCATCATCAGGATGGATTTGTCCGGATTGACGAAGGCGACCGGACCGTGATTGGTGAACAGCAATTCGCTGTCTTCGGTGAAGCTGGTGGATTCGTGATAGACGCCCAGCGGCTCATAGCCGTAATCGCCGGCCTTGGCCGTGCCGGCGCGGTAATCCATGCTGCCTTTCAGCATCAGGTACTCGCCCGCGCCATAATGGAAATGCGGTGCGAAGGCGGTTCCTTTGGCGCAGCGGAAGATCACCGTCCAGACACCGGTCTCGGCGCTGGTGCGCAGCACCCGGTAGTCGATGCCAGGAATGAAATCGATCCAGATAGCGCCGGTGCTGCGCTCCAGGATGTCGGCGGGATTGTCGTCTGTCGCCTGTTCAGTACTCATCGTTTCCTCCCCTGACAGTGTCGCCGCCTGCCGGCCGGATCTGTGTCCCACGCGACATTGACGGACGGATGTTCTGCTGGAACACTGTCGGGCAAGAACAAGGAGAAATCTTGCCCGAGCCTGCCCAAACTCTTGCCTGAGAGTGCGGGGAGCGGCCGCGGCGGATCGCAGCGGGGAGAAAGCAATGCAATCCGGCCAACCTGCCAAGGGTCTCATCGTCGGGAATTCCGGCCATAGCGGAGCCGGTTATGCCGTCAGCAGTTCGCAGGCTGTTGCATCGCGGCGCCAGTATCAATGGTGGCGGGAAACCGTGAGCGATACGCATCTCGGCTGGGATCTGCCGGCGCGGCGCGAGGCGCGGTTCAGCGGTCGCATTGCGCAGCATCGCCTGGGGCAGATGCAACTCCTTGTTTGCAGTTGTGATCCCTGCAACGGCAACCGCGGTAAAGCGCATCTCGCGCGGGCCGATGAAGCCTATTACGGCATTCTCTATCTGTTGCGCGGGCGCGAAAGGCTGGTTCAGGGTGGCGCCGATATCGATCTCCGGGCTGGCTTCTTCACGCTCTGGGACAGCACGCGGCCAATCGATTTCACCGTGCCGGATCTCCTGCAGAAGATCACGCTGCTGATACCCCAGCACATACTGGACGCGGCCCTGCCCGCGGCACGGCATCTGGCCGGCCAGGTGATTGATGGACGCCAGGGTGTCGGTGCCCTCTTCGCGACCCATCTCCGTGCGCTGGTGCGCGAGACGCGGGATGGCGCGCCAGAGGCGACCGACCCGATCTTGCGCGCCACTTTCGATCTCCTGGCGGCCGCCTTCAAACCGGCGGCGGCCGGGTTGGGTGGCGGTTCTGGCGACATGTTGCGGGCGCGGATTCGCGATTTCATTCTCAGCCGTCTTGGCGACCCCGAGCTAGAGCCGGGTATGGTTGCTACGGCGCTTGGCGTGTCCCTACGTCACCTTCACCGTGTCTTTGCGGCAGGTGGCTGCCCGCTGGACCGCTGGATCTGGCGCCAGCGCCTGGAACGATGCCGCCAGGATCTCGTCAACCTGCCACGGGAACCGGTCTCGCAGATCGCCTTCCGCTGGGGCTTCAGCGATGCGGCGCATTTCAGCCGGGCCTTCCGCGACCAGTTCAGCGTCACCCCGACGCAATTCCGGCGGCTAGGGGATATGGCGGTGGCACCCGGTCTTGTGACGAACCTGCCGCATTAAAAGACATTCCCGATAAATCGTACCGCGACCCTGGCGTAGCCTCCCCGGGGGAGGCCGAGCGGGGATGAGCCTTGGACGAGGCCAAATCTTCCTTGACGCCTGCCGGCAGCCTGTTACTGTTTGTATACAAACAGTAAGCCGTAGAAGCGGCAATTGCCCGGCAATGGGAGCGGGCCAGCGGGATCAAGCGACCAGATGATGAGCGTTCGGCGAAAGGCGGCGGTGGAGAGCACGGCGGATGAAGCCGACTGTTTTCCTTTCGCGACTCTAGGGCCCGGTCGCATGACAGGTGCCGGTCGTCAGTGGAACCGCTCGCTGCCGGCGCTGGGCTATATCTTCGTAGCGCTTTTGCTATGGTTGTCGGCCTGCCGATTCTTGAAGCCTGCGTTACTGAAGCAAGGGGAGCGCTTCTTTGGCCAATGTGCATGAACGACGCGCGATCCTGTCGCTGACGGCGCCGGCCTATCTCTGGCTGACGGTGACGATTTTCCTGCCGCTGGCGGCGATGCTTTATTGCAGCTTCCTCGACAAGTCGCCGCTGGTGCCGGCACCGGCCGTGGCGACGCTCGCCAACTACATCTCCTTCTTCACCCGGCCGGTCTATCGCCAGCTCACCTGGTGGTCGCTGGAGCTCGGCGTCTATGTCACCTTCTTCTCGCTGCTGATCGGCTATCCAGTCGCCTATGCCCTGGCGAAGCAGATCAAGGGGCGCTGGCGCGAGGCCTTGTTCCTGATGGTGATCCTGCCTTTCTGGAGCAATGCCCTGGTACGGATCTTCTCCTGGACCATGGTGCTGCGGAATGGCGGCCTGCTCGACCAGGTGATCCATTGGTTCGCGCCCGATGCCGGGCCGCTCGATATTCTCTATTCCTATCCGGCGGTGGTGATCGGCCTCGTCCATTCATACCTGCCTTACATGATCCTCACCTGCTACATCTCGCTGCAGGCGATCGATGACAGCGTCGTCGAAGCGGCGGCGAGCCTTGGTGCGCGCACCGCCACCATCTTCCGCCGCGTCGTCTTCCCGATGAGCCTGCCCGGCGTCATCGCCGGCTCGGCGCTGATCTTCGTGCCGGTGATCGGCTCCTTCATGGAGCCGCGCATCCTCGGCGGCACCAAAGGTGTGACCCTCGGCATGTCGATCGAGGAGCAGTTCATGGTGACGGCGAACTGGCCGTTGGGCGCGGCCCTCTCCTTCATGATGCTGGCGATCGTGCTGCTGATCTGCGCCGTCGGTTATCCCCTGGTACAGCGCAAGATGGATGGTCTGAAATGAGCGCCGCGAAGACCACGTCAGTGAGCAGCTTCAAGATCGGGCCGCTGGTGCTGCGCCTGCATCTCGTCCTGGTGCTGCTCTTCCTCTATGTGCCGATCATCGTCATGGCTGCCTTGAGCTTCAATCAGTCGCAGCTTTACGAGCTGCCCTTCACCTTCGATCTGGTCTGGTATAAATCGCTCGCCGGCGACAGCCGTCTGATCGATGCCGGTATCAACAGCGTGGTGATCGCGGTCATCAATACGGTGGTCGCGACAGTGCTCGGTACCATGGCGGCTTTGGCCTTTGCGCGCTATCAGTTCCGCGGCAAGTCGCTGTTGCAATTGCTGCTGTTTCCGCCGATCACCATTCCCTGGCTCGTCATCGGCACCGCCATGCTGGTCTTCTTCTTCTGGACCGGGATCGGGCGCGGTCTCCATGCTATTCTCTTAGGGCATGTAGCGTTGTCGCTGCCTTATGTGATCATCGTGGTCGGCGCGCGGCTCGCCAACTTCCCGCGCCAGATGGAAGAAGCTGCGGCAACCCTGGGGGCCACACCCTGGCAGACTTTCTGGCGGGTGACGGCGCCGATCCTGGCACCCGGCGTCATCGCCGCGGCGCTCTTCGCCTTCGCCGTGTCTTTTGACCAGTTCGTCATTTCCTATTTCCTGGCACCGCCCGGTGTCACCACTTTGCCGGTGGCGATCTATGCCGCCATCCGCAAGGGCTTCACGCCGGAGATTAATGCCATCTCCACCATCATCATCGTCGTGTCCATGGGCATCATGCTGATCACGGCGCGCTTCTATCGTTTCGGCGGCGAAAGGTAACCGTGAGATCATGAGCCAGGTCGAGATCATCAACGCGGTCAAGCGCTATGGCGAGCTGGCGGCCTTGGATCATGTCTCCATGACCTTCAAGGATGGCGAGTTCTTCGGCCTGCTGGGGCCGAGCGGCAGCGGCAAGACCACCATGCTGCGGGCGATCGCCGGCTTCGTCGTGCTGGATGAAGGCGAGGTGCGGCTCGACGGCAAGAATATCGGTGCGACGCCGGTCCATCAGCGCAATATCGGCATGGTGTTCCAGAACTACGCGCTCTTCCCTCATATGACCGTGGCGGAGAATGTCGCCTTCGGTCTCGATGTGCGACGTGTTTCCTCATCGGAGCAGAAGCAGCGCGTCTCGGAAGCATTGTCGATGGTCCGCCTGGTTGGACTGGAAGCGCGCAAGCCGAAACAGCTTTCGGGCGGCCAGCAGCAGCGTGTGGCGCTGGCGCGTGCTTTGGTGACACGGCCGCGTGTCCTGTTGCTTGACGAGCCCCTGGGCGCGCTCGACAAGCATCTTCGGCAGGAAATGCAGATCGAGCTGAAGCGCATCCAGCGCGATGTCGGCATCACCACGATCTTCGTCACCCATGACCAGGAAGAGGCGCTCACGCTGTCCGATCGCATCGCCATTTTCAATGCCGGCAAGATCGTCCAGGCGGGCAGTCCCGGCGAGGTCTATGCCCGGCCAACCAACCGCTTCGCCGCCGGTTTCCTGGGTGAGGCGAATTTCCTCAGCGGCAAGGTCGGCGGCGTCACCAATGGCTGGGCGCAAGTTGCCTTGGATAGTGGCGCCATCGCCTCGGTCGAAGGCCAGAATTTACAGATCGGCCAGCAGGCGCTGCTGGCGGTGCGGCCGGAACGTCTGGCGATCCATGCCAGCAGCGACACGACGGCTGGTAATAACCGCCTCGCGGGCACGGTCGGCGAGGTGATCTTCTCCGGCAATAGCACGAGCTACCGTATCCATTGCGGCAACCAGATCCTCAGCGTCTTCCGCCAGAATGATGGCCAGGCGATCCTTGCCAGCGGCACCCCGGTCAACCTGACCTGGGAACCGGATGACGCCGTCCTGGTTGCGGAATGATGCGACGGGGCGGCAAGGCAAAGCGGCGATGAGCGCCGGGCTCCATAGCGGCATCGGCGCCAAAGCCTTGCATGTCGTGATCGACATGCAGGAGCTGTTCGACAGCCATCCCGATTGGGGTGTCGCCGATCTGCGCCGCATCCTGCCGCAGGTGCTGCGCCTGGCGGCAGCATATCCGCAGCGCACCGCCTATACCCGCTTCGTGCCGCCGCACAGCCCGGAAGAGGCAGCGCCGAGTTGGCAGCGCTACTATCATTTCTGGCGCAATGCCACCCTCGACCGCAGCGGGCTGAGAGCTGTCGACCTGGTGCCCGAGCTTGCGGCCTTGCCGACGGCGGGCATCATCGACAAGGGCGGCTATTCCGCCTATAGCAGCCCCGACTTCGCGCCGTTGCTGCAGCGGCTGGGCGCCGATACCCTCATCTTCTCAGGCGTCGAGACCGATGTCTGCGTCTGGGCGACGGTGCTTGCTGCCATCGATCACGGTCTGCGCGTGATCATCGCCACGGATGCCGTGACCAGCGGTGATATCAAGGCCCATGAGATGGTGCTGCAGCTTGCTGCCGACCGCTTCTCGCAACAAATCGAACTCGCCAGTGTTGACGAGATAAGCGCCGCCTGGCGGCCCTGACTTCCTTCCCGGTCTCATTTCCTGGTGACGGTCCGACATGTCTGAACACAAGCCCAATGCCCGTACGAATATTGATCCGGCGCGCCACTGGAACACCTGGGATAGCGTCTACCCCCTGCAAATGACGCATCTGCCGAGCGGCATCCGTTTGACGCCCTGCGCCTATGCTGCGAGCAAGGCACGCTTCACCCGTTTCAGTGCGACGGCGCCGGGGATCAGCCTGGGGCCGCGGCGGATCGACGGATCGCTGATCGAGGTCGCGGTGGATCATGCCGGCACTAGATTTGACTGGCGCTATGACAAGCCGGAACCGCATTCCGTGCGCGCCCATTGGTCGGCGAAAAGCTTCGGCGAATGGGGTCTGCGGGTCTGGGTGCTGCTGGTGCTCGATTGGCGTGACGCCGAAAGCGGTGACCTGACGCCCTGGGTCTATGATGCCGAGCGCGAGATGTTGTGGGCGCAGCAGGGCGATCACTATGCCTGTGTGCGCGGCGAAGCGGCACCTTTAATGGTCACCTTCCATGAAAGCATCGATGATCTCGAACGGGAATTTGCCGAGCACGGCTATTTCTATCTCGGCTCGCGCGGCATCACCGGCAAGATCGCGGTTTTGCGGTATAATCTGGATGAGATGCCGGATTTCTCCGTCGGCATCAGCATCGGGGCGACAGCGGAGGCCGCGGCGGACCAGGTGATGACAGCTTTGGCGGCGCCACAGCCGGCGCCCTTGCCGGCTTTGCAGGCAGGCCAGCATGAAGGCGCACTCGACGCGATCCGGGACCTGGTTGGCTGGAACACGGTGTGGGATGCCATCAATGAGCGGCCCTATACCAGCCTCAGCCGCACCTGGGTGGCGCAGAAATTCGGCGGCTTCGGCGTCTGGCTCACCGACATCTTCTATCACGCGATGCTGTCCGGCTGTTTCGACACCGAGCTGGTGCGGGAGAATCTCCGCGCCGTGCTCGCGGCAGCGCAGCCAGTTGGCAACCTGCCCTGCCTCGTTACCGGCCGCGATGCCTGGATCGACCGTTCGCAGCCGCCAGTCTGTTCCTTCGTCTTCTGGATGATGGCGGAGCGTGCCGGTGCGGCCGATCTCATCGATCTCGCTTATCCGAAGCTGCTCGCCAATCACGACTGGTGGTTCAAGCATCGCGACGGCAATGGCGACGGCCTCTTCGAATGGGGCACCAGCGCTGGCGTGGGCGAAGGGCTTTATCGCAGCACCAAGCTCGGCGCCAAGAACGAATCCAGCATGGACAATTCACCGCTGCATGATGAGGCGGTGTTCGACAAGGCGAGCGGCACGCTGGATTGCGCCGATATCGGCCTCAACAGCCTGCTGGTACTGGATGCCGAGATCCTCGCTTTGCTGGCGGAGCGGCGCGGTGATGCCGCGACGGCGAAAAGGTTGCTCGAGCGCGGCGCGGCGCTGGCGACCCGCGTGCAAAAAGAGATGTGGGACGACGAGCGCGCGATCTTCGCCAACCGCAAATGGGATGGCCACTTCATCCGCGCGCTAGCGCCGACCAGTTTCTATCCGCTGCTGGCCGGCATTGCCGATACGCAGCAGGTGGCGGCGTCGTTGCGCCATCTCGCCGATCCGCAGAAATTCGGCGGCGGCTGGGGCCTCCCTTCGGTCGCGCGCGACGATCCCGCTTATCACGACAACGTCTATTGGCGCGGCCGCATCTGGCCGCCGCTCAATTTCCTCACCTACTACGGGCTGAAGCGCCTGGGGCTCGATGCCGAGGCAAGCCACCTCGCCGGGATGAGCTGCAAGCTCTTCGCCCAGGCCTGGGAAAAGCGGCAATGTCCGGAGAATTTCAGCGCCGAGACCGGTCTTGCCGATGACCAGCCGGACACCGATACGTTCTACGGCTGGGGTGGTCTGATGCCGATGCTGGGTGTCGCCGAGCTGATCGACGTGACGCCCTGGCATGGCTGGGAGATCACCCATCAACCCGGCAACTGGTCACTGGGGCCGCTGATCGCGTTTGGCAGACAGGCCGCTTTGCAGGCGAAGGATGGCTGGCTGTCGCTGAGCCTCGACGGCAACGAGGTCCTGCGCACATCGGTGCCGGGCCGTTTGCGGCGGATCGAACTGACGGGCAACGGCTTTGCCTGCCAATTACCGGACCTGTTGCCGGAAGGCAGCGAGATCATCCTGCCGCAGCAACCCGTGGCCGGCATTAAAAAGGCCCTTTGTGCTGCCGGCGATCTTGCGCCGGCGCCATCTGTCGAGAATAGTGGAAGCGTGTTCACATTGCCGGCCAAGGCGGCCGGCGGCGTCTTCCGCGTCGAATGGTGAAGAAAGCCGGACGCGGCGCGCAGCAAGGCAGCTGCAGAGTGGCAGTCGGGGGTAGCGGGTGATCGTCGTTTTCGGGTCCATCAATGTGGACATGACCATTCCGGTCGCGGCACTGCCGGCGCCCGGCGAGACCGTGCTCGGCCCCAGCTACAAACTGGTTCCTGGCGGCAAGGGTGCCAATCAGGCGCTGGCCGCGGCGCGCGCCGGCGCCCAAGTCAAGATGGTGGGGAAGGTCGGTCGCGACAGCATGGCCGATGTCGCCTTGGGCGAGCTCAGGCGTAGCGGCGTCGATCTCAATCTCACCCAGCTCGATGATCAGCCGACCGGCTGCGCCATGATCTGTGTCGATCGTGCCGGCCGCAACATGATCGTCGTCGCCTCGGGTGCCAATCTCAGCGCAATCGAACATCAGGTGCCCGACAATCTGCTGGTGCCGGGCACCGTCGTCGTGATGCAGATGGAGGTCTGGCCGTCGCAGAACTGGGCCCTGGTGGCGCGGGCCGCGGCACGCGGCGCCAAGGTCCTGCTGAATGCGGCACCTGCCGGTCCCATTCCCGGTATCGCACTGGCGGCCCTCGACTGGTTGATCGTCAACGAGCACGAGGCAGTTACAGTCGCCGCGGCACTCGGCCTTGGCGCCTTGGAACCGCGTCAGGCGGCCCGGGTCATTTCGCGCGCCGCGGATATCACCGTGATCGCTACCCTGGGTGGAGCAGGTGCCATTGCCTATAGCCCGGAAGGGGATTGGGAGATCGGTGTGCTGCCGATCGTGCCGGTCGACAGCACCGCTGCGGGGGATGCTTTCGTTGGCGCCTTCGCCGCCGCCATCGATGCCGGGGCGGATCTGCCGACGGCGCTGCAAGAGGCCAGTATTGCCGGCGGGCTCGCCTGCCTGCAGACCGGCGCCCAGAGCAGTCTGCCGGACCGCGCCGCGATTCGCGCCCGGCTCGGGGACCTAGCGCCGCCCCGGCAATTACCCCCTGAACAGTCGCGATAGACGGTCTTCAATCTGCAAGATTTTGTCGGCGCCCGGGATAAAAACCTGGGGCTAATTCGTTTTGTTGTCGTGGCACTTAGCGCCGATCAGAGGCGCTTAAGGGCGGTATGGTTAACAAATGATTGCTAAAGAAAGTTGAATAACTCGTTGCGCGTGCTGAAAAATTGTCATAAATTTTTGCAAAATGCCCATTATGGGGTGAAGTTTAGCGCGTCAGGACGCCACGACAATGATTATCGATGATGGAGCAGTTTTGCCGATGCCTACCTATGGGGATGGAGAGGTATTGTCGGCCAAAGTGACGCCGGGGACGGCCGCATCGTTGGACGACATGAACGTAACCTTGCAGCTATCGGACATGTTGCCCGATGCCAATGGGGAGATCGTGATTCTCGGGGACGGGGGTGACTCCCACCTGAATATCGTGACCGATCTTCGCCTGCTCGAGACTGGCATCGCGTCGACGCATCTGACCGAGGGCGGGGTGCAGGTCGAGGGTCTGACTTATTGGATCTTCGAGGACGGCACCAAGGTTTACCACTCTCATGACGTGATCCTGCACCTGGACCACCAGGTCGGTTGATCCGTACCGATTTCGGGCCCGGATTTCAGGATCCGGGTGGCGCGAACGGGCCGCTTTTGCGGCCCGTTTTCGTTTTCAGCCCCTTTTCCGTCTTCAGCCCTGCCGCCTCGGTCTGTCGCCTTAAGCCAGGACCAGGTCGTCGGCGAGGACGGCACCCCGGGCGGCCATGACATAGAGGCCGATATGATGGGCGAGGTCCTGGGGATGACCGGATGTGGCCGGCAGCCCGATCGCCAGGGCCTGCGCCCGGGGCAGGTCATAGGTGCTGCAGCCCGGACCGTAGACGACGATGTCGCGCAGCGGCTCAACCAGGCCATGATTGCGGGCCGAGAGCAGGGTCAGCACGAAATCGAGGACGCAGATATCGGTGCAGATGCCAACCACGACGACCTGGTGCAGGCGGTGGCGGGCGATCCAATCGCGCACGATATTGCTGCCGTCGCGCTGTTCGGCGCCGATATAGCCGTTGATGCAGTCCTTGCGCATCAGCTGGGCCTGCGGGCAATCCTCCAGCCAAGCGAGGGCCGGGACCAGGTTCTCCTGGCCGGTGCCGATTTCACAATGCGGCGGGTAGGGCGGCTCCGCCTTGCCGGGTTCGTGGCTGTCCAGGAAAGCAAGGATCGGCCAGCCGCGGGCGGAAAAGCTGCGCGCCAGCCGGTCGGTTTCGCTGATCATGCGGCTGACCGCGGGGTTTTCGCGTGGCGGCGCCAGGGGCCCGGCCCCGACGCTGGCGAAACCGTTCACCTCGTCGACAATGACCAGCCCGGTCCCGGTCGCGAGCGCGATCTGCTGTGCCGCAACCGGCATGGCTTCCGCCAACGCCGTCAGAAGCGGCGTTTCGATTGTGTCCATGGACCTTTCCTCCTTTGGCGGCGGTCCGGTTCATTGCCGGACAGCCGAGCTTTTCCTGCAGCTTTACGCAGGTGCGAAAGGAGGTCAACAGCACAGAACTTGCCGAGTCGGTAGGGCGCGTTGGGATCGCGCACCGAAAAGCGGTGATCGGCCGGCCCGCCGCTGGGCCGGTCGCCGGTCAGATGCGGAAGATGCCTTCGTCGTCTTCGGCGGCGAGGGCTTCCGTCAGACTGCTGAAGGAAGAGCGCAGGCGCTTGCGACGCATGAGCTTGTCTTGTGCCGCTTCCGGGAAGTCGGTCAAGACGACGACATGCTTGCTGATCAGGATGTCGACAAGGTCTTCATAGACGCGAATCATCTCGAGATCCGAGCTCGCCATGTCCTGGTGCGGCTCGGCATGGCCATTGGCGGCCCGTTCCGGCGTCATGAAGCGCTGAACCTCGGGATGCGTCGGCGGCAGATATTCGCCGGCCTCTGCCGTCTGTTCGCGAAACAGGGCGCCGATCTCGCCGTTAGAATCACGTTTAATAAAAGGCATGGCTTTCCCTTGGCTGCGTGCCGCTGACAAACGGCTGCAAAAATTGCTTCATCATGGAATCTAGCCAGGAATTGATTATCACAGTATTAATAAAACGTTGATGCCGGTCCTGTCATCCTGATGCCTTGCCTTCTGCCTAGAGTAGAGGGCAAACTACAGGAAGGGACCGAGTTCACAGGATCGCTGGGCGATCCATCGTATATTTGTCGATGAATTCTGCGATTCGAGCGTGATGCGAAGCACAAGTAGCAGCTCATTAGCCCTCTCTTCGCCGACAACGGTGATCGATTCGGACTTTCTGGCAGCCATTGCCGATGAGCAGCGAGTCGTCCACCGGATCATTCAGTGCAAGGGGCGGCGCTATTCTCTGAAGCTTGACCAGGATGTCTGGCAGATCCTGGAACAGGCGGCAGCCCGTCGTAATATACGCATCAATCAGCTGATTGATCTGCTGGCGAATGCCTGCCCGGATGGCGGCAATCTCTCCGCCGCCTTGCGCGCGTATAGTATTGACGAACTCAAGCGCCAGATGCGCGGCCTGCAGGACAAGCTGCGGGAACAAGCGATGAATGCCGGCCAGGGTGTCTCCGCTGCCGTGATCGCCGATGCCTGTCCGTCTCCCTGTTTCCTGGTCAATGCGAACAGTCTGGTGCTGAAGGCCAATGCCGCGGCCCAAAAATGGCTCGGTCTGGACGAGGCGGCCCTGCGCGACAGGCCGCTCGACCAATACATGCAGGTCAAATCGCCGGTGCCGCTGCCGCAAGTGGTGCTGCAATTCGCCCGCGGCCGCGCGCATTCCTTTCCGGCGCGCATCATCTGCCTGCGGCCCGGCCGCCTGATCATGGCCAAGGCCGTGTTGTGCCCGGCCGTGGTCCGATCCGAACAGGATTTGATCTATTTCCTGATGATCGACGCGACGTAACGAAGGCCCGGCTGCTGGCAATGCCGGCAGCTGTGAGTATCGCCCCGTTTTGATTCGCCCATGCAATGCCGCCCCCGCTCGGGGCGGCATTCTTGTTTGCGCTATCATTTGCCCCGCCAGCTCTTTCGCTCATAAAAATAGAATAGGCTTAACCATGTTCGCGTGTTCGGCGCGACCGATCGTCGTGCGGGGCAGCCGGGAAATTTTTTGCAGAAATTAAGAATTACTACGGACAGGTGTATCCCTGGAAATCAGAAACAAGCTGCAACGCACAAAACGGCCTGTCAGCAGCGAGCAAGATTAAGTTGTAATTTAATTTGCATTTTAGCTAACCAATCCAGAAAGGTTCACATCATATTGTATAATACTTAACGTCAGCTTTCTTGTTTCCTCGCCAAAGCCAGCATTATCCTAGCTTCCATAGTTGGGGACTCAGCAAATCGTTAACACGTTGCGGCTGTATTTCACCCGTGCGTCTGACGATTGAGACGGTATGAACCGAGGAGACGCGCGATGGCGACCGATAACACGCATGTGCCGCAGACCGAAGACATGTCCAATGCGGCCGGGCAGGAGTTTAATCCGGAAGTTGTGCAGATTGCACAGGCTGATGGCCAGGGAGCAGGTCAGGGTGCTGCCGGCGGCCAGCCGCAGGGTCCGGTGATCGCCGGCGCGCCGAATGGCGAGGTCCATGTCGAGATCCCGGCCGGCCAGACGGTGGTGCGGGTCCAGGTAGCCCCCGGCGAGACCATCGACCTTCCCTTTGACGGCTCGCTCGCGGCCCGCTTCGGCCAGCAGGGCAACCTGGCGGTCAAGGTTGGCGACCAGACCATCATCCTCCTCGGTTATGCCGAAGCCAACCAGCAGGAAGGCGTCACCCTCAAGAACGCCAAGGGTGAGGCGATCGACGTCGCCTCGGTCATCGCCCAGACCGATCCCAATCTCGACATCCAGACGGCAGCGGGCCCGGCGGCGGGTCCGGCCGGTACCCAGGGCGGCCACCTGTTCTTCGGCTTTGCCGGCGGCAATGGCCTGGGCGGCTTCGGCGAGCTCGGGGTCATCAACCCGACCGAACTGCAGTACAAGCTGATCCAGCCGGATGAGAATATCCTGGTGGTTGGCGAAGCGCCGAGCTTCAGCATCACCTTCGACATCACCAATGGCGTGGTGAACGAGGACGATCTCCATCACCTGCATTTCACCCATCGCGGCGAAGGCAATGGCGACACCTCGGGTGTCCAGGTCGAGAGCTTCTTCAGCGGCTCGGAGAACCCGGCCAGCGCCGGGCTGCAGGATCAGCTGAACAGCTTCTTCGGCGATTACAGCTTCAAGAGCCGGACCGGCAACGATCCCTTCGACACCAATGACAACGAGAACGGCAGCCAGAACACGCCGCCGCTCTCGGATAATACCACCGACAACAAGGGCCACCCGATCGACCAGGATCGCGAGCCGCTCTCAGCGACAGCCCATGTGGCGGTCAACTTCCATAATGGCCCCGGCGGCACAATGACCTTCGATCACAACGGCGACGTGCCGGTGATCGACGCGCTGGTGGCGCAGGGCCTGACCTCGCACGGCAATGCGCTGTCCTACCAGCTGCTGCCGGCGACGGCGACCCATGGCGAGAGCATCGTCGCCTATTACGAACAAGGCGGCTGCACCGTCGTGGTGTTCAGCCTGGAGATCAACCAGCCGAATGGCGCGGCGCAGTCGACCTTTGACGTCACCTATACGATCTATGGCGCGATCGACAATCTGGGCGCCAATGCCGCCGAGTTCGACCTGCACACGGTCTTCTTCCTGAATGCCAATGGTAGCGCGCTGTTCACCGAGAGCGGCCCGAACGACCTCATCTTCCGCGACATCGACGATGTCCCGGCGCTGGGCCATTTCGACTATGGCTGCATCGACACGAATGGTGAAACGAGCGGCGAAGAATCATCCCACGCCTATGGTCCGGTGCACTATGACCCGGCCGATCTCACCATCGGCCTCGACGAGACGCCGGGGGTGCAGCACACCAGCTATGACCGTAACACCGGCACGGGCGATATCGACCCGACCCATGCGCTGGGCCAGCACGACACCCTGTATACCGACGATGTCTGCATGACGCAGGGCCAGGCGAATTGCATCCTGAAGGACGCGATCCACGACGCTAGCCCGGATGACAGCAGCAACATCACCTCGATCCTGGGCAAGGTCGACAGCTCCTATTTCGTCAACGGCGATGCCGCCTGCGGCATCAACACGTTCCTCGGGGCGGCGCAAACCTGCCTCGATGTCAGCTTCGGCGCCGACGGCAAGGCCCAGGGCAACAGCCAGGCCGGTCAGACCCTGTTCCAGCATGACGGCAGCGCCAATTCGACGGCCTTCGAGCTCTATATGCAGGATGGAAAGACGGCCACCGGTGCGCCGGATGGTTCAGCGGCGAACGCGCCGGTCGACAGCCATCTGACGAACGTCTTTATCGAAGTCGATAACGGCGACGGCACCTTCACCAAGGAACAGGTGACCGCCTATCAGCTCGACGCCAACACCATCATCGGCATCGCCTTCCCGGATAAGGGCAGCGAAGGCGGTGAGGGCGTTCCGTCGCTGACCGCGGCGGAGGTCCAGGAAGGCGGCAACGGCATTCCGGTCTTCATGCTGCATCTCGATCCGCAGAGCGGCGAGCTGACGCTGGTCCAGTATCACTCGGTCGACAATCCGGGCACCGGTCCGAACGACCCGTTGGACATTCTGACCGACGGTAACCAGCCGCTGATCCACTTCCGCGCCACCGACTATGACGGCGACCATGTGGATGCGCCGCTGGAAGTCGCGATCATCGATGACGCCCCCGTCATCTGCAAGATCACCTATTGCAGCCCCGGCTCGGAAGACAATTCCAAGGGCTATGTCGACGAGGATTGGCTCTCCAGCGCGACCAATAGCGGCAATGCCGGCAATCATGACCATGACGGCACGCCGGGCGACGGCCCGGGCCATACCCATGTGACCGGCCAGATCCAGGTCCAGAACGAAGTCGACACCCCGCTGCACTTCAGCTTCACGGTGCCCGGCCTGGTCAACGCCGGAGACACCACCGTTTACGACGGCATCAAGACCGTCGATGGCCATGGCGTCACCCTGACGCTGACGCAATCGGGCGAAAATTGGGTCATTACCGGTTCCGACAGCGATAACGGGCATGCCGTTTTCACGGTAACCCTGGATAGCCTGACCGGCCAGTTCAGCTTCGATCTGCTGGGCGCGCTGCAGCACAATGGCGGCCAGCTGGAAGCGGCCTTCGAGGAAAATCTGAACCTCTCCTTCGGTGTGCAGGTGAAGGATTCCGACGGCGACACCGCCCCGGGCACTTTGTCCTTCGTCGTCAATGATGACGCGCCGAAGGTGCATCTCTGCGTGATCGAGAATGCCCATACCTTGCTCGATGAGACAGCAGGTGTGCAGAGCGGAACCAATGACCAGTACGGCCCCGTGCCGCATATCTTCGACGGCCTGAGCACCACGCCGGCCCTGGGCTGGGCGCAGAGCAGCGGCGCCATCGTCTCTACCGCCGGCACGGCCTATGGCGCCGATGGTGCAGGCTCGACTACGATGAAGCTGCAGGTCAGCAGCGCGGGCGTGGATTCCGGACTCACCACGGATAGCGGTGAGCATATTTATCTGTACGAGGAACACGGCATCGTCGTTGGCCGGGTCGGCGGCGAGACCGGGGCGGTTGCCCTGGCGGTTGCCCTCGACACCACCACTGGCCAGATGACCACGGTCGAATACATCGCGCTGCATCATCCGGACGCGACCGACCCGAACGATATCGTGTCGATTAACAACGATGCACTGCAAGTGTCACTCACGGTAACAGATGGCGATGGGGATACCGTCAACAAGACGGTTGGCGTCGGCAACACCGTCCAGTTCCGTGACGATGCTCCGATCGCGCATGACGATTACGCTACGCTGGACGAGACGCTGCCGACCTGGCTCCACCCGGATCACAATCCGCACCAGGTCACCGGCAATGTCGTGCTCGGCTTCAGCAACGACCTGAACCCGTTCAACGATATTGGTGGGCAGGATCACGAGAGCGTCGATCACAAGCACACCATCACCGAAATGAAGTATGGTGATACGACAATCGACCTCGATTTCGGCAACGCCGGCAACGAAGTCTCGACGAATGGCGGCACTGACGCCAGCCATATCGTCTACAATGCTGCGACCGGTGTGCTGTCGTTTGATACGCCGTATGGTCATCTCGATATCGTCGTCAACTCCAGCCTGGTCGATCCCAATCCGACGCATCTCAGCGATTACGTCAACAGTCACGAACTGGGTTATTACGTCTATACCGGCGCCCATAACGCGAATGATACCTATTATGGCGTGCCGCAAAATGGCGATGGCTCGACCCAGCTCCCCGGCGGCGTCACCGAGCTGCTAGCCAGCTTCGGCGCGGTTCAGCTGAGCAACAACAACAGTGACAGCTGGAACTTCAAGCAGATCACCGTCGACGGCAAGACCTACACCGGCCTCGGTGTTGCCGGCGGCCTCGACAATGGCGAGACCGATACCAATTCCGGTCAGCCGGAGCAGATCACGCTGAAGCTGCCCAATGCCGTCCATAATGCGACGGTCACACTGGGTGCACTGTTCGATGGCGATGTGTATGACAACGGCCATCTGGAAGTGGCGCAGTGGCAGGCGCTGGACGCCTATGGCAATGTCATCGCCTCGGGGGCTGTGACCGGCGACCATGACGGCCTGGTCGACATCCATATCGAGACCAGCCGGGACTTCACGTCGATCGTGCTGACGCCGCTCAATGACGGTGCCGGCAATAACGGCAATAACAGCGACTTCCTCGTGGTGGGTGTCAATACTTGCCAGCCGGTCAATGTCTGCGAGCAATTCAACTACACCCTGACCGACAGCGATGGCGACAGCTCAAGCGCCAACCTCAACATCAACGTGATCGACGACAAGCCCTCGATCCCCACCTTCGGCAACACTACCAACGTCACGGTCGATGAAGACGGCCTGCCGGGCGGTACCAATAACGACACCACCTTGCCGAACTCTGACAAGTCGCCGGGCGATGTCATCGGTGGCCATAATTCGAGCTCGGAAGCCAGCTATCATGGTGGCACCTTCCATTATGATGTCGGTGCCGATGGCTTTGGTTCGTTGGCGCTGAACTGCAACACCAATGTCCAGACGATCGAAGGCAAGAATGTCATCTTCGCCTGGGACGATGCCACCAAGCAGCTGATTGGTTATGAAGACGGCGACACTTCTAAGGTCGTCCTTGAAGTGACGCTTCACCCGCTGAACGGCAGCGATTACAGCCGCGGCTTCACCTTCGATGTCGATCTTAAAGAGCCGCTGAAGGATCCGCTGAACTCGGTCGAGGACAGTCTGAAGCTCGACATCCAGGTGCAGGTCGAGGATGGCGATTGCGATGTGGCGACTGGCCATATCCAGGTAACCGTCAATGACGACATGCCGGTGGTCGTCACCGCCCCGGTCATCGATAAGACGACCAGTTCCGATACTAATCCGCAGGGGCAGGGCGTCTGCCTGTCGGAAACGACGCAATCGGTCATCGTCGATACCAACCATATCCCGAATTGGGTCAGTATCGTTGCTGCCAATGATCTCGGTCAGACCGGCCCGAACAAGGCCTCGGTCGAAGTCGTGCCGAATGCCGGCTTCGGCGTCGACAGCAACACCGATGGCGGCTCGGGCGGCCGTTTTGATGAAGTCAACTACGACGGCAACAACAAGTCGGAAAGCCTGACCTTCAACTTCGGCACCCACCTGGTGGAATCTGCCACGGTCGAGGTGGCGCGCTTCTACTCGGATGAGAACGGTACCGACGAAGTGGGCCATTGGGCGGCCTATAAGGGCGGTGTCCTGGTCGCGCAGGGCGACTTCGAAGCCAACAGCACCAGCGGCCAAAATGGCTTCGCTATTCCGACCGTCGCCGGTGGCTTCGACCAGCTGGTCTTCACCGCCAAGAGCGATCATCAGCTCCATGGTTCGGATAATAGCGATTACCTGGTCCAGCAGCTCAACCTGAACCTGCTGCCGACCGATCAGCAGACGGGCCACTTCACCTACAAGTTCGGTGCGGATGGTGGCGTACTGCCCATTGGCAATGCCAGCAGCGAAGCCGGCCTCGGCTTCCAGGCGCATTATACCGGTGGCGCGCTGACCTCCGATGGCCATGCCGTGACGGTCACGGAATCTGTGGTCAACGGTCATATCGTGATCACTGGCACCGACAGCGTCACTCATCTGGCGGTCTTCTCGCTGGACGTCAATCCGGGCACCCCGGATGCCAATGGGCTCTCCACCGCGTCCTATACCTACACGCAGTATGGTCCGCTGGATAATAACCCGGCCGGTTCCAACCT
>Ga0209148_1000919_pt1 | contig 19730 bp, 18 predicted proteins | sample AraplaCol_mMF_r2_2_FD_184288 | JGI IMG/M metagenome (GOLD analysis project Ga0209148, IMG submission 184288) | Arabidopsis root microbial communities from North Carolina, USA - plate scrape CL_Col_mMF_r2 (SPAdes) (version 2) | ecosystem: Host-associated > Plants > Roots > Endosphere | place... | reverse complement strand
CATATCGGCGGCGGCAAGGCGCATCATGTTGAAGGTGCCGATCAGGTTGATCTCGATCACCTTGCTGAATTTCTCCAGCGCCAGCGGTCCGTCCTTGCCGAGGATGCGGCCGGGGATGAGGATGCCGGCGACATTGACCAGGATGCGGGCCGGACCGTGGGCCACCCGTGCCTTGGCGATGGCCGCTTCCGCTGCCTCGGGCTTGCTGATGTCACAGGCGACCGCGACACCGCCAATTTCCTTGGCAACGGCTTCGGCGCCCTCGAGATTAACGTCCAGCACCGTGACCTTGGCGCCGAGCGAGGCGAGATGCCGCGCCACATCGGCGCCGATGCCCGAACCCCCGCCCGTCACCAAAGCTGCCTGACCTGCAACCTGCATCGCCCATTCTCCCCTGTTAACTTTGCATCTTAACTTGGCGTCACGGCAGCATATGCGTGACGAAGCTTGCCTTCTAGCAAAGCAGGTGCTGCTTGGCGATGCCGTTTGTGCACTGCATTCTGATCGGTGGCTGCGACCGGCACGCTGCACCCGCGAAAACGCTGCGCGGCATTTCGCCGGTTTCGTCCTGGCATTTCGCCGGAACGCAACCGGCTCGCCGTCAGACCGGCGATTTGGCTTGGCAAATCCGGGCCCGGAGTTGCATAACTTTGTGTCTGCGTTGGCGAGCGAAATCGCCGGCGCCAAGCGAGAAGAATCCGCGACAGGATTCCGGTTTGGGGTTGCCTGGGCATGGCGCCGAAAGGAGCTGGCCAGGCGGGAGGGAAATGCCAGCCGATGGTCGGTTTTGCCGATGTGTCGTTATCTGTACTGACGTCAACCGGCCTGATGGCCGGCGCAATTCGGCGATCTCTGCATCTGCCGGAATTGCCGTCGACGACTTTTCCCTGGATTATTTCTGCGACAAGCCGGCAGCGCGACATGCTGCCAGCGAATAGTGGCCGCCGCGCTTGGCGATCGCCGTCGGCCGGCCGATTTCAATCGATCGCTCAATGCTAGGAGGCATCACGTGAATAAAATTTCCATCCTCATGTCGGCGGCTTTTCTCGCTGTGACGGCGGGCCTCGCCCATGCTGACGGCGAGAAGATCATCATCGCCACCGAAGGCGCCTATGCGCCATTCAACTTCGTCGCCAGCGACGGCAGCCTGCAGGGCTTCGACGTCGATATCGCCAAGGCTCTGTGCGAGAAGATGAAGGCCGATTGCACCATTGTGAAGCAGGATTGGGACGGCATGATCCCGGCCTTGCTGGCGAAGAAGTTCGACGCCATCGCCGCCTCGATGTCGATTACCCCGGCGCGCGAGGAGAAGATCGCCTTCTCGGATAAATACTACAACACGCCGGCGGTAATCGTCGCCGCTAAGACGGCAAAGATCACGCTGGGTGCCGACGGCAATCCGACGCCGGATTCCTTCAAGGGGCTGCGTATCGGCGTGCAGCGTTCGACCATACATGAGAACTATGCCCGCGCTCACTTCCAGGGTGCGGAAATCGTCGTCTATGACACCGCCGACAATGCCAATCTCGACCTCACCAATGGCCGCATCGATGCCCGTATGGACGATATCCTCGCCCTGCAAGAGGGCATCCTGAAGCAGACTGGCGGTGACGCCTATCAGGTTTGGGGCAAGGGCTATGTCGGCGGCGAGCTCGGCAAGGGCGTTGGCGTCGGCGTGCGCAAGGAAGACACCAAGCTGAAGGAAGAATTCAACGCCGCGATCAAGGCGATCATCGCTGATGGCACCTACAAGAAGATCAACGACAAATACTTCAACTTCGATGTTTATGGCGGCCCGTCTTCCTAAAACGGCGTAACACGGAATGGCCGCCGGTATCTGGGACGACCGGTGGCCATTTTTACGCGTGAGCGACTGACCAAGGATACGGACGATGCCAGATTTCTTCGACCTGAAAGGCTACGGCCATCTGCTATGGGAAGGAGCCATTGTCACCGTCGAAGTGTCGATCTGTTCATTCTTTGTCGCGATTGCCTTGGGATTGCTGGGTGCGTCCGGCAAGCTTTCGAAAAATCCCGTTGCTCGCGGTCTCGCCAATATCTACACGGTCGTCATTCGTGGCGTGCCGGAACTGGTTCTGATGCTGCTGATATATTACGGCGGCACGGTCCTGGCGCAGCAGATTGCTTCGATGATCTCGGGGCAAGAAGAACGCATCGACATCAACAGCTTTGTCGCTGGCGTTCTCGTTGTTGGCTTCGTCTATGGCGCGTTTGCCACTGAGGTTTTCCGCGGCGCCTTTCAATCGATCCCCAAAGGGCAGATCGAGGCGGCAATGGCTGCGGGTATGAACAAAAGGTTGGTGTTCTGGCGCATCAAACTGCCGCAAGTCTGGCGTTTCGCCATTCCCGGGCTCGGTAATGTCTGGCTGGTTCTCGTTAAAGCCACCGCGATCACATCGGCCATCGGGCTGACTGAACTGACCCGGCAGGCGGATGTGATCAAGAATCCAACGCATAAGGCCTTTTCGGTCTTCCTCATCGCAGCGGTGCTCTATCTAATTTTTACAATGATATCGGATTTCGGACGTCATCGTCTTGAGCGGCGATCGGCTATCGGTATTCGGCGCGCATAAGGGGATAGAAATGGATTTCAATTTTCCCCTCATCTGGCAAAGCCTCCCTGCTCTCCTTGGCGGATTTCTGCTTACCTTGCAGTTGACGATTATCTGCGTTCCGCTCGGCCTGCTACTCGCTATTCCGCTGGGTATTATCCGCGCATCCGGCAATAGCTGGGCCGCGCGCATCGTCTACGGCTACACCTATGTTTTTCGTGGCACGCCGTTACTGATTCAACTGTTTCTGATTTACTATGGCTTCGCGCAGTTTCAGAGCGTCCGAAGCAGCGTTTTCTGGGTCTTCCTGCGCGACCCGTATTGGTGCGCGCTGCTGGCCTTTGTGTTGAACACGGGGGCTTATACGACCGAGATTATCCGTGGTGCAATTCAAAACGTTGCCTTTGGCGAGATCGAGGCCGCACGTGGCATCGGCATGCCGCGGCTCTTGGTCTTGCGGCGGGTGATTCTACCACAGGCTTTCCGCATCATGTTGCCAGCCTATTCAAATGAGGTCGTGCTCATGTTGCAGGCAACATCAATCGCGAGCTTAGTGACCATACAGGACTTAACCGGTGTCGCCCGTGTTATTGGCGCCAAAACCTTCGCCTACTATGAGCTCTACCTCACCATTGCTGCGATGTATCTTGCTGCTACCTACGCCCTCATCTGGTTGTTCAAGATTTGGGAACAGCGCTTGATGCGCCATCTCGGCGAGCGCCCGTCGGTCGACATCTTGCAGGAGGGCGCCCTGGCGGCGCGCTGAGGGCCGCCGGCCTCAGCCCTTCGGCATCAACTCGCTGAGCTTTTTCTTCTGCTGGCCGTTGGCGTCGAAATTTTCCGGGGCCAGCCAAGTCTCGAAGGCGGCCTTGACGCCCGGCCATTCCTTGTCGGTGATGGCGTACCAGGTGGTGTCGCGGTTGCGGCCGCGATAGATCGTCGCCTGGCGGAACAGGCCCTCATATTTGAAGCCGAGGCGCAAGGCGGCGGCGCGCGACGGGCCATTGAGTGCGTCGCATTTCCATTCATAGCGGCGATAGCCGAGTTCGTCGAAGGCGCGCCGCATCATCAGATACATCGCTTCGGTGGAAGACGGCTTGCGCTGCGCCAGCGGCGAGAGATTGATATGACCGACCTCGATCACGCCGTTGGCCGGATCGATGCGGAGATAGGAGGCGACGCCGACCGCCTTGCCGGTGGCACGGTCGATAACGGCATGGAACAACGGGTCCTCGCCGCTGCAGGTCTGGCGCATCCAGGCCTTGTATTCCTCCACCGTGCTGAAGGGCCCGTAGGGCAGATAGGTCCAGTTGCGGCCCTCGGTATCCAGGAGATTGGCTGCATGGATATCGGCAGCATGGGCCTCGGACAGGATTTCGATGCCGGCGAAGCGGCCGGCGATCGCGGTCTTCGGCGGTCGTGGTCGCGCCGTCCAGCCCGGCACCGGGAAACCGATCTGCTGGCCGAATTGATTAGTCTGGGTGCCGGCGCTGGGCGGTGCGGGCTGGTTCTGGTCGGTCATGATCCCCTGCTGCTGTGAGCGGTCGGTGCGGCTTAGGAGGGCGGCGCCGGCCCGGTCTGTTTCTCACCAGCTTATTAGAAGATCGCCGGAGCGGCGACGAGAACCGGAATCCGCTGCGGCCCGGTCCATTCCCTGCCGTCAGTCAAATCCGCCGGGCGGTGAGGTGACTCAACGATCGGGTTTGCCGGGGACGGTACGGGGGACTCTACGCGCGGGCTTGCGCACATAAGGCAGCGGCCGCTCGTCGCGCGCCGAGAGCTTGTGGTCGATCTCCCAATCCTCAAGAGCGATGCATTGCCCGTCGGCGCCCGGCTCTTCGACCGGGAAGATGGCGAATTCGACCAGATATTCCGCCCCGGACGCGGTCGGCCAACGATAGCTGCCGTAAGCCGGTTGCTGGCTGGTCCAGACCTGGTGATAGGCGGCAATGCCCTGGGCGGTGAAATTGGCCCCCTCATCATCCAGGCTGTCGAGATAGCGCCCGGTCAATTCGATCCCGTTCATCTCCACGACCTTGGTGCCGGCGAGGCGATAGAGCACGCGGAACGGCTCCGGTTTGATCTCCACGACCAGCATCCAGGGTAGGATCGGCTTCAGTTCTGCGGGATCGATGTCTTGGCGCCAGGGCATCGTCCGGTCGCCGCGCTTGGCCTGCCAATAGGCCTCGAACCGGCGGATATGCCGAGATTTTACCTGGTCGAACGGGATCAGCTTAAACATTACCGGAGCCTATGGGCGGCTTGCCGCCAAATCCTCTTGCCGCCAATTCCTCTATAGCTGGCATCGGCAGGAACGATCCCGGCCAAAGGATGCGTCCTGGGTCTCACCCTTGGAGACATACCGGAGCGGCCAGCCGGCCCGGTCACTTTCATCGCTTAGGGCTGGAGAGATTAACAAAGTATGAAAATTACAAAAATCACCCTTTGGTGATAGCTCGTTCGGTGATTCGTACGCCGCGGCGTTGATTTTGCTTGAATTCCACTTAGCTTAATATAAGCTAGCTTATATTATATGAGATCAGATAACATGCAGCCCCCAGAGAAATCCTTCGGCTTCCTGCTTTACGACGCGGCCCGGCTCCTGCGCCGCGATTTCGAGCGCCGGGCAAAGCAGCTCGGCCTGACCCGTGCCCAATGGTCGGTGCTGGCCCATCTTGCCCGCAACGAAGGCACCAATCAGGCGGCTGCGGCCGATGTGCTGGAAATCGAACCGATCACCTTGGTGCGCCTGCTCGACCGGCTGGAATCGGCCGGCTGGGTGGAGCGTCGCCCGGATCCCAATGATCGCCGGGCGCGGTTGCTCTATCTCACCGAGAAAGCCCATCCGATCCTGGATCAGATGTTCGCCCTGTCCCTGGAAACCCGTGACCTGGCGCTGATCGGTATCAGTGAGCCGGAACGGGACGCCATGATGGCGATGCTGATCAAGATCCGCCAGAACCTCTCCGGCCGTGAACCGGCCGGCGATAACACGGACCGCGACGCGATCGCGGCGAAAGCCTGACATCATGCCCGACAGCCACGACACTTCTGACCAGTCCGCCCCCCCGCTTGCGCCCGCTTCGGACGAAGCCGCCCATCATCTCCAGCGCAGCCTGCGCCGCCGTCGCTGGCGCCGCCGTTTCTTCCTGCTGCTGGGGCCGATCGTGGTGGCGGTCGGTGCGGGCTATTTCTATCTCAGCGGCGGGCGCTATGTCGGTACCGATGACGCCTATCTGCACAGCCATAAGATCCAGGTGAGCGCCGATATCTCGGCCCGCGTGGTCGCCGTGCTGGTGCATGAGAACGAGCCGGTTAAGACTGGCCAGGTCCTGTTCGAGCTCGATCGCGAGCCGATCCAGATTGCCATTGAGCAGGCCAAGGCCGACCGTGACACGGCGCGCAACGACATCAAGGCCTTGAAGGCGAGCTATCGCCAGCGCCAGCAGGATCTGGGTGCCGCACAGGCCAATCTCGCCCTCGCCACCACCGAGTTCCACCGCCGCGATGCGCTGGTGAAGACCGGCGCCATCTCGCAATCGGATTACGACAAGGCGCGCAACGAATATAACGTGACGGTGCAACAGGTCGCCGGCATCCAGCAGGATATCGGCCGCATCCTCTCGCAACTCGCCGGCAATCCCGATATCGATCCCGACGAGCACCCGGCGGTGCGGGCCGCCCAGGCGAAGATGGACCAGTACCTGCTCGACCGGCGCCATGCCACCGTCACCGCGTCCAGCGACGGCATCGTCACCCAGGTCGACAATCTGCGGGTCGGCGATTATCTCCGCGCCGGCACGCCTGCCTTCATGCTGATGACGACACAGGATGTCTGGGTCGAGGCCAATATGAAGGAGACCGACCTCACTTATGTCCGCTCGGGCCAGAGCGCCACGGTGGAGATCGACACCTATCCCGGCCGCGAATTCACCGCCACGGTGGACAGTATCGGTGTCGGCACCGGCGCCGAATTCAGCGCCCTGCCGGCACAGAACGCCACCGGCAACTGGGTCAAGGTGGTGCAGCGCATCCCGGTGCGGCTCGTCATCCATCCGAGCCCCGATCAGCCGATCCTGCGGGCAGGCATGAGTGCGACAGTGGAGATCGACACCCATCACCAGCGCGAATTGCCGGGCATCGTCAAATCGGCCATGGCCCTGGTCGGTGCGGCACCGAAGACAGACCAGCCGGCACTCTCGACGGCCGAGAGCGGCAACTAGGCCGCGGTGCGGGACATCCGGTCGCGGACAGGCAGCGATGAAGAAGCCCAATGCATCGCCGGCATTGATCACCATTCCGATCATGTTGGCCACCATCATGCAGGCGCTGGACACCACCATCGCCAATGTGGCGCTGCCGCATATGCAGGGCAGTCTTGCCGCCACCCAGGACCAGATCTCCTGGGTGCTGACCTCCTATATCGTCGCTGCCGCCATCATGATGGCGCCGAGCGGCTTCATCTCGGCGCGGATCGGCCGCAAAAGGCTCTTCATCATTTCGGTGGTCGGCTTCACCATCGCCTCGATGCTGTGCGGCATCGCCACCTCGCTCGACCAGATGGTACTCTATCGCCTGTTGCAGGGTGTCTTCGGCGCCGCCCTCGTGCCCCTGTCGCAGGCGACCCTGCTCGACATTTATCCGCGCGAGAAGCATGGCTCGGCCATGGCGATGTGGGGCGTCGGCGTCATGCTGGGGCCGATCCTGGGCCCGACCCTCGGCGGCTATCTCACCGAATATTACAACTGGCGCTGGGTCTTCTTCATCAATCTGCCGATCGGCATCTTCGCCTTGCTCGGCATCGTCGCCCTGGTGCCTGAAACCGAGATCGACCGCAACCGGCCGTTCGACGCTTTCGGTTTCGCCTGGCTCAGCCTGGCGCTCGGCGCCCTGCAGATGATGCTCGACCGCGGCGAGCTCAAGGACTGGTTCTCCTCGACCGAGATCGTCGTCGAGGCTACTTTGTCCGGCCTCGGCTTCTACATGTTCATCGTCCATATGATGACGCATGCGCATCCCTTCCTGACGCCGCGCCTGTTCAAGGACCGCAACTTCGTCATCGGCCTCCTCTTTATTTTCGTGGTCGGCATCATTCTGCTGGCGACCATGGCGCTGCTGCCGCCTTTCCTGCAGAACTTGAAGCACTACCCGGTGGTGACCACCGGCTATGTGATGGCGCCGCGCGGCATCGGCACCATGATCTCGATGCTGGTGGTGGGACGCCTGCTGGGCAAGTTCGATGTCCGGCTGATCATCCTCGTCGGTCTCGGCCTCGCCATCATCTCGCTCTGGCAGATGAGCAACTTCAACTTCGACACTGATATCTCAGCGCTCACCATTTCCGGCATTATACAGGGCCTGGGTCTTGGCGGCATCTTCGTGCCTTTGAGCGCCATCACCTTTGCGACGCTGGAGCCCAGCTTGCGCACAGAAGCGACGGCGCTCTTCAGCCTGATGCGCAATCTCGGCTCCGCCATCGGCGTTTCCATCGTCAACTGGCTGCTGTCGCGCAACACCCAGATCAATCACGCCGAACTGTCCCAGCACATCACGGTCCTCAATCCGCTGCTGAAGGCACCTTACGCCCCCGACATGTGGTCGCCGACCGAACGCAGCGGCCTCATCGCCCTCGATCAGCTGGTCAATGCACAAGCCAGCATGATCTCCTATCTGAACGACTTCCTGTTCATGATGTGGATCACCATCGCCGCGATCCCCATGCTGCTGCTGTTGCGCAAGCCGCGCAAAGCACAGAGCAAGGAAGAGGCGGAAGCCGAAGCCGCAGCCGCTATCGCCGATTAGCTCGACTTCAATATCGCCCTGAACTGAGGGTCGAAGGTGCGTGAGATCGGCGCCATGGCGGCACCTTGCGCCACCGCCCAGAGATCGGCGGCGCCCAGAGTGAGGCGCGGCAGGTTGCGCGCGGCACGATCGGCGACCGAGGGCATCAGCGGCTCGACATGGCGCACCAGATCGAGCAGCAGGCCATGCGGCAATTGCCCGCCGAGCACCACGGTCTGCGGATCGAACATCGCCTCGATGATCTGGATCGCCTGACGGAGATAGAAGCCGGCCTCGGCGCTCCATTGCAGCAAAGCCGGTTCACGTGCCGCCAGCAGCTGGTCGAGCTTGCTGAACAGGCCGGACATGCCGGGATCGAGGCCGAGGCTTCGGCAGGCCGCCAGCATCGAGACGTAGTGCTCCAGCGTATGCGGCTCGCGTGGCTGCGTTTCCGCCTTGCGCGATCCGTTGCCATTGCCGCCCACCCAGCCACCATTCGGTCCGATCGCCGGCAATTGGCCGATCTCGCCGGCATTGCCGACGGCACCGGCATAGAGTTCGCCCTGGATGATGAGGCCGGCGCCGAGACCATAGCCGAGGAAGAGATAGACGAAATTGTCGAGGCCGCTGGCAACGCCATACATCTTCTCGGCGATGGCGGCGGCCCCGGCGTCATTCTGCAGGCCTGCTTCCAGGCCGGTCTCATGTTCAAGGCGCGCCAGCAGCGGAAAATCATGCCATTCCTGCATCACCCAGGGATCGACTAGTAGATCCTCCGGCGGATGCTGCGGGTCGAGGCGTTGGCCGAACGGACCCGGCATGGCGATGCCGAGGCCGAGCAGCCGGTCATCGGCGCGCGGATCGGCGGCAACGAGGTCGCGGCGGATGGCGGCGATCAGGTTGAGCACGATGGCAAGGCCGCGCTTCGGCCCGCCTTTCGGCAGGCGGTGCTGCTGCCGGCTCAAGGTGCGGCCCGCGAGATCGGCGCCGATCCCCAGCACTTGGTGGCGGTCGATCTGGATGCCAATCGAATAGGCGCCGGTGGCGACGATGCGATAGGGTGTCGCCGGCTGGCCGCGTCCGCCGCGCACGGGGGCATCGGCGGCGACTAGGCCGTTTTCCGTGAACTGGTCGATGATGTTACTGACGGTCTGGGCGGTGAGCTGGGTTGCCCGGGCGATCTCGGCCCGGGAAAGTGCTCCATTCAGACGCAGGGCATCGAAGACGACACGCCGGTTATGGGCGCTCGCACCGCCGAGATTGGTGCCGGCCGTGGCGATGATCGGACGCTTCACTGACCGTTTCCCCCGCGCATGATCCCCTCTCACCCGTTCCGGTTTATCCATTCGGTCCTGCCCTGTGCCTCCACGGGCAGAGGCCCGGATGGCCCGCGGACCGCCATTGACAGGGTGGACAAAAAGCCGGAAACTCATTAAGTCAAACAAATTGATTTAATTCGTCGGACGATGCAAGCTTTTCGTACCGACGGCGTTGAGAAGACCAGCAATCCGCCGGGTCCATGAAGGGCCCGGTTTACCTTGGGAGGAACGGATGTCAGAGAAACTGCGTGGAATGATGGTGCGAGCCATGCTCGCCGGCACGGCGATGGCCGCGCTACAGGGTTTCGCGGCGCATATGGCGGCCGCCGATACCACGATCAATGCGCTCTTCATGAGCCAGGCGGCCTATAGCGAGGACGATGTCCGCGCCATGACCAAGGATTTCGAAGCCGCCAATCCCGGTATCAAGGTGAAGGCCGAATTCGTTCCCTATGAAGGCCTGCACGACAAGATCACCCTCGCCCAGGGTGCCGGCAGCGGCTATGACGTGGTGCTCTTCGACGTGATTTGGCCGGCTGAATTCGCCGCGCACAAGGTCCTCACCGATGTCAGCGACAAGATCACCGACGAGATGAAGAAGGGCGTCCTGCCGGGTGCCTGGACCACCGTCGATTATCAGGGCAAGGCCTATGGCATGCCCTGGATCCTCGATACCAAGTATCTCTTCTACAACAAGGAAATGCTGAAGAAGGCCGGCATCGCCAATCCGCCGAAGACCTGGGCGGAGCTGGAGAAGGATGCCGAGATCATCAAGCAGAAGAAGATCGTCGAATTCCCGATCGTCTGGAGCTGGGCGCAGCAGGAAGCGGTGATCTGCGACTACACGACTTTGGTCGCCGCCTATGACGGCAAGTTCCTCGACGATAGCGGCAAGCCGGCCTTCCAGACCGATGGTGGCGTCGATGCCCTGAAGTACATGGTCGATACCCAGGAAAAGGGCCTGAGCAATCCGCATTCCAAGGAATATCTCGAGGAAGACGTGCGCCGGGTCTTCTCGGCCGGCGAAGCGGCTTTCGCTCTGAACTGGACCTATATGTATGCCATGGCCAATGGCGATCCCAAGGAATCGAAGATCGTCGGCAAGGTTGGCGTGGTCCCGGCGCCCGGCATCGATGGCAAGAGCAAAGCCTCGGCCGTCAATGGCTCCATGGGCCTTGGCGTTCCGGCCACCAGCACGCATCAGGACGAAGCCTGGAAGTACATCACCTACATGACCTCGCAGGCGGTGCAGAACAAGTATGCCAAGCTCAGCCTGCCGATCTGGGGCTCGTCCTATAGCGATCCCAGCGTCACCAAGGGCCAGGAGGAACTGGTGAAGGCGGCGAAGACCTCGCTCGGCCTGATGTATCCGCGTCCGACCACCCCGACCTATACCCAGCTCTCGACCGCGCTGCAGCTCGCCATCCACAACGCGCTGCTCAAGCAGGCGACGCCGGAAGACGCGCTGAAGACGGCGGCCGATACGGCCGGCGGCGGCGGTCTCTGAGGCTCGGTTCATAAATCTAAGCAAGAGCTCCACCTGGACGGCCGATGATGAATGGAAACTGGATGAGTCTGCGGAGCTGGCTGTTGCTGGCCCCTCTCCTCGCCATCATGACCTTCATCATCGGCTGGCCGATGGCGAAGACCGTCGCCGTCAGCTTCACCGATGCCCAGCTGCTGGGCGGGGATGTGAACTGGCTCGGTCTCCATAACTACCAGCGCGTGCTGGCTGCCCCGGCCTTCTATGCCGTGGTCTGGACCACCATCCGCTTCGTGCTCTATTCGGTCGGCGCCGAATTCCTGCTCGGCCTTGGCACCGCTCTGCTGCTGGACCAGAATTTCCGCGGCCGCAACCTGCTGCGCGGCCTGATCATCCTGCCCTGGGCGCTGCCGACCGTGGTCAATGCCACCATGTGGCGCCTGATCTACAATCCCGATTTCGGCGCCCTCAATGCGTTGCTGACGCAATTCGGCCTGATCGACGCCTATCGCTCCTGGCTGGGCGAGCCGCAGACCGCTTTGCTTGCCGTCTGCTTCGCCGATGTCTGGAAGAATTTCCCCCTGGTGACGCTGATCGCCCTTGCCGCGCTGCAATCGGTGCCGCGCGAATTGAAGGCCGCCGCATTGATCGACGGCGCCGGCCCCTGGTCGCGGTTCCGCGCCGTGGTGCTGCCCTACCTCCTCGGCCCGCTGACCGTGGCGATCGTGTTGCGCATCATCGAGGCCTTCAAGGTCTTCGACATCATCTGGGTGATGACCCAGGGCGGGCCGGCCAACAGCACCAAAACGGTCGCCATCCTGGTCTATGAACAGGCCTTCAAATTCCAGAATGCCGGCCTCGGCGGCTCGATCGCCTTGCTCATGGTGCTGATCAGCGCCATGCTGATCGCCGCCTATGTCACGCTGCTGCGCAAGCAGGGCGAGCTGAAATAGGACAGAATGATGGAACGCCAATCGCCCTGGTTTCAGGCTTTCATCTATGTCGCCGCCGTGCTGCTGGCGATCTTCATCCTGACGCCGATCCTGTGGATGCTGATCATGAGTGTGAGCAGCACCAATGACCTCACCACCAAGCCGCTGAACTGGCTGCCGCAGGTGATGGACTTCCATCGTTACAGCGAATTGCTGACGCTGGCTGAGAATACCATCGGCCAGGCCTTCCTCTCCGCCTTGCGCAACAGCCTGCTGGTTGCCGGCATGGGTACGATCGGCGCGCTGCTGGTGGCGATTCCCGCGGCTTGGTCGGTGTCGCGTTCGCCCGGCCAGCAGAAGCTCGCCCTCTATGCCGTGGTTGCCACCTATATGCTGCCGCCGGTCGCCCTGGTGGTGCCGATCTATTTCGCCTTGAGTGCGCTCGGTGCACTGAACTCCGTCTTCAGCCTGGCGGTGGTCTATCTCAGCATCCTCGCCCCCTTCACCACCTGGTTGATGAAGAGCAGCTTCGACAATATCCCGGTCGAGATCGAGCTTGCCGCCATGATCGATGGGGCCCGCCTCGACCAGATTCTGCGCCGCATCACTTTGCCGCTGGCCGGCCCGTCGCTGGCGACCGCCGGTCTGTTCGCCTTCCTGCTGGCCTGGGATGAATTCTTCTATGCCTTGCTCTTCACTTCCGATCAGCGGGCCCAGACCCTGCCGGTGGAAATCGCCGCCCTCGCCGGCGGCCGGGTTTCCGATTACGGCCTCATTGCCACGGCCGGCGTGCTGGCGGCGGTACCGCCGGTGCTGATCGGCTTCTTCCTGCAACGTTCACTGATCGCCGGCCTCACCGCCGGTGGCGTCAAAGGATAATCGTCATGACCAAGACTGCTGCAACGGGCCAGGTCGGCCCCGGCCTCGCCGCTCTCCGTTTCGAAATGTCGAAGCAGCACCAGGATTCGCTGGACTCCTACCGCAGCAATGGCGAGGTGGCGAAGAAGATCGCCACCTCGGTGCGCCGTACCGGCCGCCTCATCCTGCTCGGCATGGGCGGATCGCAGACTGTCAATCGCATGGCCGAGCCGGATTACCGCGCCTTGAACGTGAAGGCGCTCGCTGTCTCGCTTTCGGAGCAGCTTTATTCGCCGCTGCCGCTGGAAGATGCGACCGTGATCATCACCTCGCAATCGGGTGAATCGGCTGAGGTGCATCGCCTGTTCGAGAACTTCAAGCCGCATGCCGATACCTTCGGCCTCACCATGGAAGATACGTCGACCCTCGCCAAGACCTGTACCTCGCTGATCGGTCGCGGCGGTTCGGAAAAGGCGTTCTGTGCGACGCGCAGCCTGCTCATCAGCCTGACGCTGCACCAGCTGGTGCTGAACGAGCTCGGCGTCGACAGCAAGGCGGCGCTTGCCGTGCTGGAGCAGCCGGAAGATCCCGATCTCACTGCTGCCGCCAATCACCTGAAGGATTGCACCGCCGTGGTCTTCTCCGGCCGCAACCTGCGCGGCCTCGGTGAGGCGGCCGCCTTGGGTGCGATGGAGCTTGGTCGGATGCCAGCCTATGCGCTGGAAGGCGGCCAGTTCCGCCATGGCCCGATGGAAATCCTAGGCGCCAAGGTCGGCGTCGTCATCTTCCGCGCGGATGAAGCGGCCACGGCCCTCGGCGATGACCTCGCGAGCCAGGCGGTCGCCGCCGGTTCGCCGACCGTGCTGTTCGATGCCAGCGGCACCGCCAGCAAGGCCGCGCAGGCCGGTGCAGTCCATGTCACTTTCAAGAAGGCCGGCGGTCTTGCCGCCAGCCTCGCCATGTTGCCGGCCGCCCAGCGCCTGGTGATCGAGCTCGCCGGCCAGCGTGTCGCCGATGTCGGCACGCCGGTGCGCAGCGGCAAGGTCACGCGGGTCGAATAGGCAGCTTGAGGATCGGGGCGAGGCTCGGCCGCGGATGACCGACAAGACAACAACATCGGAAATGCGACCGGGCGCGATGCGGCCTTTGGCGGTGATCGGCAATGTCAATGTCGACATCATCATCGGTGCTGCCGATCCCTGGCCGCGGCCGGGCACGGAGATCCTGGTCGAGCATGGCGAAGTGCGGGTCGGCGGGGCCGCCGGCAATACCGCGCTTGCCTGGCAGGCGGTGAATGTGCCCTACCAGATCGCCGGCAATACCGGCCGCGATCAGTTCGGCGACTGGCTGCGTCAGAGCTTTCCGGGCCATTGCGACCGCTGGCCGGTCGAGGAAACCGCGACCACCTTCTCGGTTGGCGTCACCCATCCCGATGGCGAGCGCACCTTCTTCACCATTCCCGGCCATATGCCGCATCTCGATTTCTCGACGGTGCAGCGTTCGCTCGATATCGAAACCCTGCGCGGCGGCATCGCCCTCATCTGCGGCTGCTATCTGACCGATCGCCTCGCCGCCGATTATCCCGAGCTCTTCGCCTGGCTGAAGCAACATGAGGTCGAGATCGCGCTCGATACCGGCTGGCCGCCCAGCGGCTGGACCCGCGAGACGCGGCGGCGTACCCGCGACTGGCTGCCGGAATGCGATCACCTGCTGCTGAACGAGGTGGAGATCACCTCGCTCACCGAGACCGATACGGTGGAGACCGCGATGCAAGCTTTGACCTCCGTTCTGCCGACCCATGCCACCATCGTGGCCAAGCAGGGCCCGGCCGGGGCGATGGGACGTCGCTTGCGGGCCGATGGTTCGGTTGAGGCGGTGACGGTGGCGGCGCCGCAGGTGACGCCGGTCGATACGATCGGCGCCGGCGATGTCTTCAATGCCGGTTATCTGGCGGCGGCGGCGCAGCGTCTCGATCTCCGGTCTTGTGTCGCGGCCGGCGTCGGCATCGCCTCGCGGGCGGTCTCGACCTTGCCGCGGCGCTATGACGTAGCGGCGGCGTAACGTGTTCAGGGACAGCGCGGTGCACGCGATCACCGCACGAGTAGGATCAGACTGATGGCAACATTGACGATTAGCGGGGTCAAGAAGCGCTATGGCCAGGTCGATACGCTGAAAGGCATCGATCTCGACCTCGCCGATGGCGAATTCCTGGTGCTGCTCGGCTCCTCGGGCTGCGGCAAGTCGACCCTGCTCAACATTATCGCCGGCCTGCTGGAGCCGAGTGACGGCGATGTCAAGATCGACGGCCAGTCGATTGTCCGGGTGCATCCCAAGGACCGCAACATCGCCATGGTGTTTCAGTCTTACGCGCTCTATCCCAATATGACGGTGGCGCGCAATCTCGGCTTCGGCCTGGAGATGCGCGGTGTCGAGAAGAAGGCCCGTCAGGCGGCGATCGAGAAGGTGGCCGGCATCCTGCAGATCGATCACCTGATGGAACGCAAGCCGGGCGCCCTCTCCGGCGGCCAGCGCCAGCGCGTCGCCATCGGCCGCGCTATGGTGCGCGACCCCAAGGTGTTCCTGTTCGATGAGCCTCTCTCCAACCTCGATGCGAAACTGCGCGTCGAGATGCGCACGGAACTCAAGAAGCTGCATCAGCGCCTGGGCACCACCATCGTCTATGTCACCCATGACCAGATCGAGGCGATGACGCTCGCCACCCGTATCGCCATCATGCGCGACGGCGTGGTGCAGCAATTCGCCGCCCCGCAGGAAATCTATGAACGCCCGGCCAATCTCTATGTCGCCGGCTTCATCGGGTCGCCCGGGATGAATTTCATCCACGGGTCGCTGGCGCAGGAAGGTGGCCATATCGGTGTCGCGTTGGCGGCGGATGGCGCCGGCAAAGCCGGCTTCATGCCCCTGCCCGCCGATATCATCGGCGCCGCCCAGCCGGGCCAGAAGGTGGTGCTCGGCATCCGCCCAGAGACCATCGCCCTCGCCCAGCCCGGCACCGCGCCCGATGCGCGCCATGCCGATTTCGATGCCTTGGTGGAAGTGCTGGAGCCGACCGGTGCCGATACCCTGGCATCGCTCAAGCTCGGCGATGATGCGATCACCGCGCGGTTGCGGCCGAGCGATCTGCAGCAGGCCGGCAGCGTTGCCCGCTTCCGTGCCGAAATCGCCCGCGCCAGCCTGTTTGATCCGGAGAGCGGTCGGCGGCTGGGGTGACGGCTTCTGAGTGCGACTGTTACGGCGCTGGTCATCTCGACTAAGTGAGCAAACTTTCTCTAACTGTCATGCCCGGACTTGATCCGGGCATCCATGGCGGCCATCGCACCCTCGTTTAACATGGACCCTCGGATCAAGTCCGAGGGTGACAGTTAAAGATGAACTCGATCTCTCGAATAGAAGCGCCGCTCTCCTACGGCAACGGACGGCTTTATGTCGGTCCTGCACCAGCTTGCCCCCTGCCCTGCCCGTCTATGATGCGATGATCCCATCTCGCAGTTTCGGCAGAGGCATCCCGCCCTTTCCATCATGAGCGATCAACCGACCGCCGCGCGCAGCCTCGCCGTCACCTTCTTCTTCACCTGCTATCTGGCGGCGGCCTACGGCCTCGGCCTCTATCTGTTTGCCGTGCTGTTGCCGGATATGCGGGCGGAACTCGGTTTTGATTACGGCGCCGTCGGCCTGATGTCGGGCCTGGCCCAGGCGGGCTATCTGGTGGCCGCGCTGATCGCCGGGCCGCTGACGCCGCGGCTTGGCGGCATCCGGCTGGTCTTCCTCTCGATCGTGGTTTCCGGCGTCGCGCTGGCAGCGATCGCCGGGGTGCGATCGGTCTGGCTGCTGGGTCTCGGCCTGGTGGTGCTCGCGGCTGCGGCTGCGGCGATCTGGGTGCCGATGGTGGAAGTCGTCAGCCGCTTCATTCCCGAGCGTCGCCGCGCCATGGTCTTCGGCATCTTCTCCAGTGCCGGCGGCTATGGCGCGCTGATCAACGGTCTGGTGGTGCCACCTCTATTGCTGACGATCGGCTGGCGTCAGGTCTGGCTCGATCTCGGTCTCGTCACCCTGCTGCTGGCCGCGATCGGCTATCTGGCGATGCGTCGGCTCGGCATGGCCCGCCGTGCCGGCACGACGGCCGTGCGTGCGCCCTCGATCTTCAAGCGCGCGGCTTTGGTGGCCTTGCTGGGCTCGAAGCGGGTGCGGCTGTTCTGGCTGTTCAATTTCTGCATCAGCATCGGCTATCTACCGTTTCAGACCTATCTCGCCGCTTATCTCCGCAACGAGCTTGGTTTCAGCATCACCGCCACCGGCCATCTCTGGACCGTGTTCGGTGCGACCGCCGCTGCCGGCGGCGCGGTACTGGGCCTGTTGGCAGACCGCATCGGCATCCGCCGGACGATGATGGTGAGCCTGGCCTTGCTGTTCGCGGCCGGCGTGATCATGGCTTTGATGCCGATGAGCCCGCTGCCCTTCATCGCCGCCGGTTGCTTCGGCGTCAGCTATGGCTCGATCTATGGCCTGACGCCGGCCTATGTGGCGAAGATGCTGCCACCCGAACACGGCAGCACAATCTTCGGCTTCAGCAATGTGATGGTTGGGATCGGCGGGATCCTCGGCAATCTGCTCGGCGGCTACAGCCAGGATCTGACCGGTGGCCTCAAGGCGATCTATGTCGGCGTTGCCGTGGCGGCCGCCATCTTGATCAGTCTTGCCTGGCGCATGGACGACGATCGCATCGCGGAAGATCGTCGCCTGTAACCAGAGGCAGCCTTCAGTCTTCGCGCTGCCAGGTGATGCCGAGTTCTTCGCGGAAGGCGAAGCGCTCGAGATGGCTGGCTATCACCTGTTCCAGCCGGTCAAGGCCTTCCGGCGTTGCCGCGCTGTTATGCAGGCTCAGTTCCTCGTCATTGGCGGCAAGGTGGCAGCGGCCGAAATCGAAGGCGATCCAGCCATGGTCGCCTTCGGTCGAGGCCGGCACCTTATGGCCGAAATGCTTGCAGATCTGGCCGAGATAACGCAAAGCCGATTTGGTCGCCACGCTGGCGGTCGAGCTCACCGTGATCGCGTCAGTCGGCGCAGTGGCGTTTGTCGGGGCGAGGGATGTCGTTTCAGTCATGAGCGGTTCCTTTCAGTCGTTTCAGGATTGTTGTTTCAGGCACGTTCGATTTCCTGCGCGGCCGCATCAAGCGCCGTGGTGATGTCGCGGATCTGCGTTTCATTGAGCGGGCCCTGGGCAAGGCGGAAGCGGATCGCCATCTTCAGGTTCTCCATCGCGCGCAGGATCTGCGGGGCGGGACCACCTCCTTGCGCGGCGCCGGCTTCGGCAATGCGGCTGAAGATCGCCTGCACGGTCGGCTGGTTGCTGGCGAGGAAGGCCTTGCCCTCATCGGTGATGGCATAGAGCTTCTTGCTGCCTTCGGCATTGCTGACCGTGGCGTAGCCCAGTTCCTCGAGCAGGGTGAGGGTCGGATAGACGACACCGGGGCTAGGGCTATAGGCGCCGCCCAGGCGTTCCTCGATCTCCTTGATCACCTCATAACCGTAGCGCGGCTTATCGGCGATCAGCTGCAGGACCACGAAGCGCAGGTCGCCGTGATCGAAGAAGCGACCCATGCGACGGCCGAACTTGCCGCCGAAATGGTGATGGCCGCGGCCGAAATGGCGTCCGCCACCGAATTCGTCCCGGGCATGCCGCCGGTCCCGGCCACCATGGCCCCGGCCTTCATAATCATGGTCGTCTCGACACCGGCCTTCATGGAAGTGTTTGAAAAACATCGAATTTTCTCCGTTACAGTTTCGATATATCTGTAATTAGATATATCTAAATATACTCGGAGTCAATGCCGGGAAAAAAGTGCGCAAAAAAAGAGGCGGGGATATCCCGCCTCTTGGTGATGCCAAGGTTTAGGTCCCCACCATCAACTCCGGCGCAGCCAACTCCTGAGCGACAGCGCGAGTGCCAGGAGGGCGGCAATGAGGGCGCCGGCCGAGGTCGCTTGCCAGCCACCCCATGCCCAGGCGGCACCCGCCAGCATCGAGCCGATGGCGCCGCCGATGAAGAAGCCGCCGGTGAAGAGACCGTTGAGGCGACCGCGCGCCTCGGGCCGGATCATGTTGATGGCGCGGCGTCCCAGGGTCTGGTCGCCGATGACGCCGATATCGAGGAGGAGAGCGGCGATCATCATCACGGCGATGGCAATGCCTTCATGCGCGGCGAAGAAGTCGCGGGCGAAAGTGGCGTCGCCGGCGATCCAGGCGATCGCAATCGCGAGAATGACAGCGAGATGCATCAGCACCGTGGCGCCTTTGGTCCAGCCACGATCGCCGAGCCGTCCGGCAACCGGCGCGATGATGGTGCCGCCGGCACCGGCCAGAGCGAAGAGCGCGATGCCGTCGGCGCCGAGATGGAAGGGTGCCGTGGTGAGACGCAAGGTCACCACGGTCCAGAAGAAGCTGAAGCTGGCAAAGCAAAGTCCCGCTGTGGTGGCGCGCAATTGCAGCACCGGCTCCCGGCGTAGGAAAGTCCACAGCGAGATGACGAGATCAAGATAGCGCGGTGCCGCCAGCGGTCGATGCTGTGGCAGTTTGAGGAACAGCGACACGGTCAATGCGGCAATCAGCACGCCGGTGCCGCCGAAAACAACCCGCCAGCCGAAATGCTCGGCGATGACGGTCGCCAGCGGCCGCGACAGCAGGATGCCGAGCATGACGCCGCCCATGATATTGCCGACCACGCGACCGCGATGGGCTGGCTCGGTCAGCGAGGCGGCGAGGGGGA
>Ga0209148_1000917_pt1 | contig 19810 bp, 17 predicted proteins | sample AraplaCol_mMF_r2_2_FD_184288 | JGI IMG/M metagenome (GOLD analysis project Ga0209148, IMG submission 184288) | Arabidopsis root microbial communities from North Carolina, USA - plate scrape CL_Col_mMF_r2 (SPAdes) (version 2) | ecosystem: Host-associated > Plants > Roots > Endosphere | place... | reverse complement strand
CGGAACAGGTTGTCCGGATCGTAGCGCTGCTTGACCTGCACGAGCCGGTCCCAGTTCGGCCCGTACGCCTCGTGGATGCGCCCGCCCTCGTCCTGCGTGAGGAAGTTGATGTAGACGCTGCCCGCCGCATACGGGGCCACGGCCGCGAAGAATTCGCGCGCCCAGGCGACGCAGCGGGCATCGTCGTCCGCGTCGTTCCAGCGTCCGTGCACGTTCATCGCATACGTCACGTTGCGGTGCGGGTAGGCCGTCGCATCGGCCGCGGGTTCGTTGGCGCGGCCGCCGATGAGGCCCAGGAAGATCTCGCACTGCGGCGTCGGCACGCTGCCGGCGTAGCGCAGCACGACGTCGATCGCGGCGTCGGACAGGGTCGTGAAATTGTGCGACTTCCAGTAATTGCGCGCGCCCGGCGCCAGCAGCGGGTCGAAGATCTTTTGCCACGCCGCGTAAGGCATGGCGCCGACGTGCTCGCCCAGCACGTGGCCGAACGCGCGCACGGGGGCGAGCACGGACGCCGCGTCTTCCGGCGCCCGCGGCGAGAACACGGCCAGCGCGACGATGTCCTGGCCGTGCACGGGCGGCGGCAGGAACGGCAGCGGCGGCGCCTGGCGCAGCACGGCCCAGATCGCGACGTCGTTCGGCAGCGTGTCCACATAATCGCGGTAATGGCGCAGCACGTCGCGGCCCTGCGAGGCAGGGAACACGACCAGCCCGGCCGTCACCTGCGGCCCGACGGCGTGCAGCGCGAATTCGAAACGCGTGACGACGCCGAAATTGCCGCCGCCGCCCCGGAGCGCCCAGAACAGGTCGGGCTCCTGGCGCGGCCCGACGTGGCGGCGGCGCGCGTCGGCCGTGACGATTTCCGCGCCGACGAGACTGTCCACCGTCAGCCCCAGCATGCGCGACAGCCAGCCGAAGCCGCCGCCCAGCGTCAGGCCGGCGGCGCCCGTGGTCGAATTGATGCCGAGGGGGACGGCCAGTCCGTACGCCTGCGTCTCGTGGTCGACGTCGGCCAGCAGCGCGCCGCCGTCGACGTAGGCGAGGCGCGCCTCCGGGTCGACGTGGACGCCGCGCATGGCGGACAGGTCGATCACGAGCCCGTCGTCGCAGACGGCATTGCCGGCGATATTGTGGCCGCCGCCGCGCACGGCCAGCGGCAGCCCGTGGTCGCGCGCGAACGCGACGGCCGTGCACACGTCGGCCGTGCCGGCGCAGCGCACGATGAGCGCCGGCCGGCGGTCGATCATCGCATTCCAGATCTGGCGCGCACCGTCGTAGTCCGGGTCGCCCGGCTGCAGCACCGGTCCCCGCAGGGCGGCTCGCAGGCCGCCCACAATTTCGCTATTCACCTGCGTCATCGTACACCTCCGCACGTTGCTGACCGGGTCCGTGCGACGCCTCGGCCGGGCTCCTCGCACCACCCTGTTATCCAGCATAGGTGACGGCGCGTGATCCGCAAGCGTCTTCGGCGTGACGGCAGCCGATCCGACGTAGTCGTTCCGTACTGTTCCGTCGTCCAGAAATAGGCGCTTCGCCTAGCAATTCCACGACACTCGGCTGATGTCCGGATCGTTCCGGGGGAATAGACTTTTTCCCAAGCGTCGTCACTGAAAAAACAAATATTTGTCCTGAATCTGGCTGGGAGTAATAACAATGAGTGAACTGAATGCATTTCTCGAACTCGCCGGAATGCTCGTCACCGACCCGCGTACCGTCGTGCTGTTCTCCCTGCTGGTCGCGGCTGCCGCGATCGACGTGCGTCACGAGCGCATCCCCAACTGGCTGACGCTCGCGGGCCTCGGTTTCGGCCTGGTCTACAGCACGTTCGTGCCGTTCTGGGCCAAGCACGGCGTCCTGTGGTCGCTGGGCGGTGCGGGCATCGGCTTCGGCGCGCTGTTTCCCCTGTGGCTGATGCGCGTGACCGGCGCCGGCGACGTCAAGCTGATGGCAATGACCGGTGCCCTACTGGGCGTGCATGCGATTCCGATGGCGCTGCTCGGGTCGCTCATCGCCGGCGGCTTGTTCGCCATCCTGTTCGCAGTCCGGCACGGCCAGCTGCGTACGATGCTCGCCAACCTCGTGCGGATGATGCACCTGGGCGGCATCGCGGTCGCGGCGGGGGGCTCCCTCCGATTTGCCACGACGGGCTGGCTCTCCGTGGGCAAGGTGCCATTCGCCGTCCCGATCGCCGCCGGCACCATCACGACCGTCGTCGCCGTGCACTTCGGCTTCCTTTGAATCCCTTTTCTGGTTGACATCATGAAGAACGTCAAGGCATTCGCCCTGCTGTCGCTCGCAGTCGTCCTCGGCCTGGTCGCCGCGGTCTACGCAAACTCCTGGATCGGCCAGCGGGCGCATATCGCGGCCAACAAGGTCGTCGTTGCCGCAATCGACGTCCCGGCCGGCAGCCGGCTCGAACCGGAGATGCTGGCCACGATCGACTGGCCGAGCACGGCCATGCCCCCGGGGGCGGTCAGCGATCCGGCCACGCTGAAGACCCGCGTCGTCAAACTGGACGTCGTGCGCGGCGAAGCGATCATCGAAGGCAAGCTGGCGCCCACCGGCACGATGGGCGGCCTGTCCGCCGTGATCGCCGACGGCAAGCGCGCCATGACCGTGCGCGTCAACGACGTCGTCGGCGTGGCCGGCTTCGCCCTGCCCGGCAACTACGTCGACATCCTCGTCCATGCCCAGCGCGACGAGGGCAAGGGCCAGACGCGGCCGATCAGCAAGACGGTGCTGGAGCACGTGCTGGTGCTGGCCGTGGCGCAGGAAGCCGGCCGCGACGACACGAAGCCCAAGGTCGTCAACGCCGTCACCCTCGAACTGTCGCTGGCCGACTCGGAAAAGCTCGACCTGGCACGCAGCATCGGCACCCTGTCGCTGGCCCTGCGCAACCAATCGGACGAGGCGACCGTCAGCACGGCCGGGATCACCCGCAACGACTTGCTGGGCGAGGCGAAGGTCTTCAAGGCGGCGGCGCCGGTACGGGTGGTGAAAGCGCCGGCCGCGCGCGCCCCGACCGGCCACTGCGTCGAGGTCATCGAGATGCCGGACGGGTCGAGCAGGGTGAGCTGCTTTCACTAGACCGACACGAATTCCACCTGGACAGGAGTAAAACCGTGCGCCGAACCGCCCTCGCCACCATGCTTGCCGCCTCGCTGTGCGCCCCGTGCGCCGGCGCCGCCGCAGCCGCAGCCGCCGCCGCCAAAGATCCGCGGCCCGACTCCGCCCTGCTGCGCCAGTGCAGCGCGGCGCAAGTCGAGAAGCCGTCGTACGCCACGCTCGGCAAATCGACCATCGTGATGCTGCCGTATGCCGTCGTGCGGATGGCCGTCGGCGGCGCCCAGCCGGGCCAGCGCGCGGGCATGGCACAGCCGACAGCGAATCCCGCCGCGTCGCCGGCACCGCAAGCCGGGCTGTCCGGCGCCCAGGAGCAGGACGGCGTGTCGGAAGTGCGCATCACGCTGCTGGCGCCGAACGAATTGTTCGTCCTCGGCCGCAAGGCGGGCGCGATGAACGTGATCCTGCAGGACGCCGATGGCCGCTGCCACCTGAAGGACATTGTCGTCACCATCGACCCGGAAGCGCTGCAGGGCGTGCTGGCCGACCTGATGCCGGAAGAACGCGGCATCAGGGTGAAGGCGGCGGAAAACAGCCTCGTGCTGACCGGCGAGGTCAGCGACACGGCCGCCCTCGACCAGGTGATGGCCCTGGCTGCTGCTTACGGCGACGACAAGAAAGTCGTGAACCTGCTGCGGGTCGCGGGCGCCCAGCAGGTGATGCTGGAGGTGAAGATCGCCGAGGTCAGCAAGACCCTGCTGGACAAGCTGGGGGCAAGCGTCGGCGTGAACCGCAGCCGCGACGGCGGCCGCGACACGTTCTCCCTGTTGTCGAATTTCCTCAGCCAAGGCGGCGGCCTCATCGAAGCGATGCGCGTCGGGCGGACCGCGATCCAGGTCGACGGCCAGAAGGACGACGGCCTCGTGCGCGTGCTGGCCGAGCCGAACATCATGGCCGTCAGCGGCCAGCAGGCCAGCTTCCTGTCGGGTGGCAGGATCTTCATCCCGGTCGCGCGCGATCCCGGCACCAGCGGCTTCGCCACGATCACGCTCGAGGAAAAGGAATTCGGCATCGGCGTGAAGTTCACGCCCACGGTGCTAGGCTCCTCGCGCATCAACCTCAAGATGGTGTCCGAGGTCTCCGACCTGTCGCAGACAGGGTCGCCGTTCGCGACGATCAACGGCGTCACATCGGTCCTGCCTTCGTTCACGGTGCGGCGCGCCGACACGACGGTGCAGTTGAACGATGGCCAGAGCTTCGTGATCGCGGGCCTCATCAAGAACAACATGACGGAAACGATCAAGCGCTTCCCCGGCCTTGGCGAGGTGCCCGTCCTGGGCGCCCTGTTCCGCAGCAGCGAATTCCAGAAGGACCAGACGGAGCTGATGTTCGTCATCACGCCGCGGCTCGTCAAGCCGCTGGCGGCGGCGCCGCGCCTGCCCACCGACAACCATGTGCCGGCGCCCCGGGCCGGCGTCTACCTGAACGGCAGCGTCGAGGCTTCGGCCCGCGCGGCCGGGGCCGAAAGGAAAGAGCCATGAAGAACGTGACGATATTGGCGGCGGCGCTGCTCGCCGCCGGGTGCGCGGATACGCCGACCCCGAACTACGACGCGCAATTCGGCGCGGCGGTGCGCGATGCGCGCCTCGCGATGACGATCGATCCGGCCGCGGGCAGCCGCGCCGACGAGGCCAAGGGCATCGACGGACCCGCGGCGAAGGAAGCCGTCAAGCGCTACCACGATTCGTTCAAGGAGCCGCCGCCGGCGACGAACGTGATCAACATCGGCGGCGCGCTGGGCAGCACGAGCGGCGGCATGAACAAGTAACCGGAGACCGGTCCGGTACCAGAAGGGGCAGAGGAGATACCCCGTTTCAAAGCAGCAGCAGACCGGGTCAGGCGCAAGCCGGCCCAAATTTCATCCACCGATGTCTTGAAAGGAAAGTGAAAATGAACCTCATCAACGCCACCAAGGAAGTCCTCGTCACCTTCGCCCGTGAAGAAGACGGCGCGCAAGTCGTCGAATACGCGCTCGTCATCGCGCTGGTCTCGATCGCGCTGGCAGTCGGCCTCAGTGCCGTTGCCGGAGCCGTTCCGTTCTCGGCACTGGCCACGCGCATTGCTTCCTGCCTGAGCGGTACCGCGACCTGCTGACCGTAGCGGGCGAACGCAGTGCCGCGCACGCGGCACTGCGTTCGCCCGGCCGCCGGGACCGGTTCTTTCGACATCTGATCTTTCACCTCCAACCTAGACAAAGGCCCGCCATGCTACCCGTGCCGCTCCCCAGGACAAAGGAACAGGGTGCCGTCGTCGTGACCGCGGCCCTTCTCATGCTCCTGTTTTTGGGATTCATGGGACTGGCACTGGATCTCGGCCACCTGTTCGTCATCCGAACCGAATTACAGACCTCGCTGGATGCGTGCGCACTTGCCGCCGCCCAGGAATTGAACGGCCAGCCCGATGCGCTGACACGGGCGGCCAATGCCGGCGTGGCGGCCGGGAACGTCAACCGGGTGGACATGCAATCGGCGACATGGGGGGGCAAGTCCAAGGTCGCCATTGACGACATATCGTTCCGCGACCAGGCCCATCAACCGGGCGCCACGGCTGCCACCGCCCGTTTCGTACGCTGCACGCATACCCAGCGAGACACCGCGACCCCGCTGCTGCACATGGTGAGCCTCGTCTCCGGCACGTCCTCCTTCGGCGCGACGATGAACGTCGGCACCCTGGCGGAAGCAACGACCACGCCATCGCAATCGACCTGTCCATTGCCGCTCGCATTGAAGCCGAAGGCCGGCGGCGCCCATCCCGACTACGGTTTCGCCAAAGGAGAATGGGTCACCCTCTTGAGCAAGGCTGGCGCCGTCGGCGGCCAGATCGGCTGGGCCAACCTGGACGGCACCACCAGCGCCTCGGAAACCGAAGCCGAGTTGCGAGGCTACTGCGGCACCAAGATCGGCAACCGGATCGGCACGCCCGGCGTGGAGGGCACCCTCGCCGACACCTGGAATGCACGCTTCGGCATCTACAAGAACAACAGCGGCCCGGCCGTCGCCCACCCGGACTTTACCGGCTACGTCTATATCAAGAAGACCTACCCGCAGCAGAACAATGCGTATCCGGACTTCGTCGCCAAGCGCCAGCTGTTCGCCAACTGCGCGGCGACCGTCTCGGGCTGCGAGACGGCCACCGGACTGAAGCTCAACCAGTTCAAAACGGTCGCCACCGGAGGCGCCGGCGGCGACCTCAATACCTATGGGGCGAATCGCCGGCTGGCCCCTGTCCCGGTGGTCGACGCCGGCAGCCACGTGATCGACTTTGCCTGCATGCTCATGCTTCAGCCGATACCCTCGCCATTCGACGACGTGCAGCTGGAATACCTGGGCAATGCCTCCGATCCGTCCAGCCCCTGCATCGGCAGCGGCCTGCCCGGCGGCGCCGCGGGCCCGCTTGTACCCGTACTCGTACGCTGAGGAGCGCGCCATGAACCGCCAAGAAGGGGCCGCAATCGTCGAATTCGCACTGATCCTGCCGATGCTGCTGATCCTGATCTTCATCACGACCGAATTCGGCAGGGCCTACAACCAATACAACACCCTCACGAAATCGGTACGTGAGGCGGCGCGCTACATGTCGGTACGTGCGCAGGGCGTGGACATCGCCAAGGCGAAGAACATCATCATCTACGGCAACACCGCCGGCAGCGGAGCGCCGGTCGTGCCAGGACTTGGCCTGTCCAACGTGCCGGATCCGACCTGGACCACGACCGGCACCTATCCGGTCCTGAACATGGTAACGGTGAGCGTGACCGGCTACAGGTTCACGCCGATTACGGGGAATCTGTTTGGCATCAACCTCGGCAATATCACGTTCGGTCCGATCCAGGCCACCATGCGGAGTCCATCATGAAAAACAAGCAGCGCGGTGCGACCAGCGTCGAATTCGCCCTGGTCTTCCTGATGTTCCTGACATTCGTACTCGGCATACTCGATTTCGCGCGGATGCTCTATACCTGGAATGCCGCCGACGAGGCCACGCGCGCCGGCGCCCGCTATGCCGTCGTCTGCGCGAATCCCAGCAGCAACGCGCGGATCCTGGCAACCATGCAGAACCTGATGCCGCAGATCAGGTCGATCGACGTGGCCTGGGTGCCGGCCGGCTGCAACGCCACGAACTGCGAGGCGGTCTCGGTATCGATCACGGACCTCAGCTTCGCATGGACGGCACCGATTCCGGGCGCACTGGCCCGGCCGCTCGTCATGCTGCCCGGATTCTCGACCTATCTCCCGCGCGAGATGATGACCTACAACCCCCTGATCTGCTAGCTGATCGACGAGGACCTCATGAAAATCGTAATCGTTTCCGAAGACAGGACCCTCCTCAAGCACGCGGCGAGCGTGCTCGCCGGGACGGGCCACGACATCACGACGACGCCCGGCGACGCCACCGAACTGCGCGCCCTGGCCAGGACGCTGACGCCCGACCTGCTGCTGCTGGACGGACGCAACAAGGACGCGCTCGACCTCGCCCAGGTCGAGCGCACGACGCTGCAGTTTCCCGGTGTCTCGATATTGCTGCTGTCCACCTTGAGCTCACCCACGTTCCTGATGGACGCGATGCGCGCGGGCGTGCGCGAAGTGCTGCCGTCGATCCATCCGGGCGAGCTGCTGGCGGCGGTGGGGCGCGCCGCCGCCAAGCTGTCGGCCTCGCAGGCGACCGGCCTTGGCAAGATCCACGCCTTCATCGGCACCAGCGGCGGCAGCGGCACGACCTTCCTCGTGACGAACTTCGGCTACCAGCTGGCGCAGACGCACAAGGTGCTGCTGGTCGACCTGAACCTGCAGTTCGGCGATGCGCTGAGCTTCCTGCAGGACGGCAAGGTCACAAAGACCATCGTCGACCTCGCGCGCGACATCAAGCGCCTGGACGCGCCGCTGCTGCAGGCCAGCACCATCAAGATCACGCCGACGTTCAGCATCCTCGCTGCCCCGGAGGAACCGGGGCAGGCGACCGACGTCCGTCCCGAGCATGTCGATGCCATCCTCAAGCTGGCGGTCACGCAATACGACTTCGTCCTGCTCGACATGCCGCGCATGGTCGACGTCATGCTGATGAACGCGCTGGACCAGGCTTCCTCGATATTCCTCGTGCTGCAGGCCAGCGTGCCGCACCTGCGCAATGCCGACAAGCTGCTGGCGGTGTTCCGCTCGCTGGACTACTCGAAGGACAAGGTCGAGCTGCTCCTGAACCGCTACGACAAGCGCAACGACATCACGGCGGAGCGGATCCGGCGCACGCTCGGCCCCTACGAGATCCACATGGTCGCCAACGGCTGGCGCCAGGTGAGCACCGCGATCAACCAGGGGATCCCGCTCGTGCAGCTGGAACGCAAGAACGGCGTCATCCGCAACCTGAGCGAGCTCGGCGACACCGTGGTCCCGGCCGCTGAGCATGCCGCCGGCCTGTTCGAGCGCCTGTTCCGGCGCGCCTGACGTCACGTAAAGGAGGAATGCCATGTCCCTGCGCGAACGACTCAACACGACCGCCACTGCGGCGGATGCCGGCAAGACGGCGTCCGGGCAGGCGGTCCAGCGCGACGCCTACAAGCAGTTGAAGGAGCAGATGCACCTGGAACTGCTCGATCGGTTCGACCTCACCGCACTCGAGAACCTCGCGCCCGAACAGCTGCGCCAGGAGATCGCCACCGCGATCGACGGCCTGCTGCTGGACGAGGAAGCGCCGGTCAGTGCACTCGAGCGGCGCATGCTGGTACGCGACATCCAGAACGAAATGCTGGGCTTCGGCCCGCTGGAGCTGCTGATGGCCGATCCCGCGGTGTCGGACATCCTCGTCAACGCCTGCGACAAGATCTACGTCGAACGGCGCGGCAAGCTGGAGCTCAGCGACGTCACCTTCACGGACGACCGGCACCTGATGCGCATCATCGACAAGATCGTGTCGCTCGTCGGCCGCCGCATCGACGAAGCGAGCCCGATGGTCGACGCGCGGCTGCCCGACGGCTCGCGCGTGAACGTCGTGATCCCGCCGATCGCGCTGGACGGGCCGATGATGTCGATCCGCCGTTTCGCGCACATCCCGCTGAAGATGGACAACCTGGTCCACGACATGCAGAGCCTGACGCCGGAGATGGCGGAAATGCTCGAGGGCCTGAGCCGGGCCAAGGTCAACATGCTGGTGTCCGGCGGCACCGGCGCCGGCAAGACCACGCTCTTGAACATCCTGTCCGGCTACATCCCGGCAGCGGAGCGCCTGGTGACCATCGAGGACGCGGCCGAACTGCAGTTGCAACAGCCGCACGTGGTGCGCCTGGAAACCCGTCCGCCGAACATCGAGGGCAAGGGCGAGGTCACGGCGCGCGCCCTCGTCAAGAACGCGCTGCGGATGCGTCCCGACCGCATCATCATCGGCGAGGTGCGCGGCGCCGAGGCGGTCGACATGCTGCAAGCGATGAACACGGGCCACGAAGGGTCGCTGACGACGATCCACGCGAACACGCCGCGCGACGCGCTGTCGCGCCTGGAAAACATGATCGGCATGGCCGACCTGAATTTGCCGCACAAGGCGTCGCGCCAGCAGATCGCCTCGGCCATCACCGTGGTCATCCAGACGCTGCGCCTGACCGACGGCAAGCGCAAGGTCACCAGCATCCAGGAAATCACCGGCGTGGAGGGCGACGTGATCACGATGCAGGAAATCTTCGCCTACCACCAGACCGGCGTCGACGCCGACGGCAGGATCATCGGGCACTTCCAGGCGAGCGGCGTGCGGCCCAGGTTCGCGGACCGCCTGCACACCTTCGGCATTACCCTGCCGGACCGTATGTTCGATCCGTCCCTTCGCTATTCCTGAGGAGATCCGCCATGCCGGACAGCGCCACCAACGATGCCATTCCCATCATCCTGCTGCTGCTCGTCTTCGTTTCCGTCGTCCTGCTCGTCGAAGGCGCCTTCCTGCTGTGGCGCGCGCGCCGTGGCGCTACGGCCCTGCGGCTGCAGCGGCGCCTCGACCTCGTGGCGAGCAAGTCGGGCCAGGCGGCTCCGCGTCCCGTGATGAAAACCCGCCAGCTGAGCGAGCTGTCGGCAGTCGCCCGCATGCTCTCCGGCGTGACGCTGGCCGCCCGCCTGGAACGCCTTGTCGCACAGGCCGGCCTGCGCTGGACCGTCGCACGCCTCCTCCTGTCCAGCGCGACCGCCGCCGCCGTCGGATTCTGGCTCGGCATGCTTGGGGCGCAGCCGGCCGTGTTCGATCTGCTGATCGCCGCCCTGCCCGGGTCGCTGCCCTGGGCCTACGTGATCTGGAAGCGCCGCCGGCGCCTGCGCCGGCTCGAACTGCAATTGCCGGAGGCACTGGACCTGATCACGCGCGCCGTGCGCGCCGGCCATTCGCTCCCGCTCGGCATCCAGCTGCTGGCTGAGGAAATGCCCGACCCCATCGCCAGCGAATTCCGCCTCGTGCACGAACAGGTCAGCTTCGGCATCGCGTTGCAGCAAGCCCTGGCCGGCCTGTGCGAGCGCGTGCCCCTCACCGATTTCCGCTACTTCGCCGTCTCCGTCCTCATCCAGCGCCAGTCGGGCGGTAATCTTACCGAAGTGCTCGGCAATTTGAGCAAGCTGATCCGCGAACGGCTCAAGCTTCTCGCGCGTATCCGGGTACTGTCGTCGGAAGGCCGGATGTCGGCGTGGACGCTCGCGGTGCTGCCGTTCGTCCTCGGCGCCCTCCTGTACTACGTCAATCCGACATTCATGCGCCCACTCTGGACCGACCCGATCGGCACCGGCATGCTGCGCATCCTGCTGTCGATGATGTTCGTCGGCATCGTCGTCCTGTCCCGTATCGTCAGGATTCGCGTCTAACCGGAGAATGCCATGTTGCTGCCCATCGTCGTATTCCTCGCCGTCAGCTCCGGATGCATCGGCCTGTACATGTGGCTGGCGCCCGACCGCACCGACCAGCGCCTCAACGCATTGACCGGGGACGACCCGAAAGCGCAGCGCTGGGGCGCACGGATCGTCAACGCCGTTACACCGTTTGCCAAGCTGTCGACGCCGGCGGGCGAATGGGAAACCTCGCCGCTGCGGATGAAATTCATGAACGCCGGCATCCGTCATCCGAAGGCGCCCCACGTGTTCTTCGGCCTGAAGACTTTGCTGCCGGTACTGGCGGGCGTGCCCACGTTCCTGGCCCTGCGCACCCTGCAGAGCACGACCGGCATGCCTCTGCTGCTGTGGGTCCTCGCCGCGGCGACGCTGGGCTGCTACCTGCCGAATATTGCGCTGGCACTGGCCGGGAGCAGCCGCCGGCGTAACATCTTCGACAATTTCCCCGACGCCGCCGACCAGTTGCTCATCTGCGTCGAGGCGGGCCTGGGCCTCGACGCCGCGCTCACGCGCGTGGCCGAGGAACTGCTGAGCAAGAGTCCGGCGCTGGCCGAAGAGCTGCAATTGACCAACCTGGAAATGCGCGCGGGCGGCACGCGCGAGAAATCGTTACGCAACCTTGCCTTGCGCACGGGCGTGGAGGAACTGACTTCGTTCGCGACCATGCTGACACAGGCCGACCGCTTTGGCGTCAGCATTGGCGACTCGCTTAGGGTTTTTTCCGACGATTTGCGCCATAAGCGTCAAAACCGGGCCGAAGAGAAAGCGGCGAAAGTGCCGACGAAAATGTTATTTCCATTGGTACTATTTATATTTCCATCAATCATCATGGTCGTGCTCGGTCCGGCCGTAATCCAGATCATTCGTACGGTTGGACCGATGCTGAAGCACTGAACGTCGACATTCATGTCTCCGCTAAGCCATTTCCGTTGAATTTGTAACAAAATGGCTTTGCGCGTACACATATAAATCGAGCTTATTACTCACGCCGAGTTTCTGATATATCGCCGACAAATGATTCCTCAGGGTGGATTCCGAAATAAAGAGCTGTTTTGCCAGATCCTTATTCCTGCTGACCTTATTCGCGATAATCGCTTGCAAAACCTTATGCTCACGGCGCGTCAATGCATCAAGGGTGCTCCGGGTCGTTTGGGCGCGCTGGCGTTCGCCCGCGCCCCGCAGCACGTTGAGCGCAATGCCGGTTGCCTCTCTTCCGAACCAGAACTCGCCCTGGTGGGTTTTCTCGATCGCCTTGATGATCTCGTCGGCGCTGGACCTGCGGCTCAGCATGCCATGCGCGCCGCAGCACAGGCTCGTGGCCACCATCTCCGGCCCGAGTTCTTCCATGTACAGCAAGGTTCGGCGGCCGCACGTCAGCGCCTCCGGCAGCGCGGCCTGCGGCGACAGGACGGCCAGTTCGTGCTTGATCAGCACGACGTGGGGCTCCGCCACCGGCACCTGGAGAAGCGCATCAGATTGCGTATCGGCAATACTCACCACTTCCATCAGCGGCCGGTGCCCGTTGATCAGCTTTATCAACGCCCATAATATCAACTGATGGTTCTCCACCACCATGACACGAATAGGCGCGGGTAACATTGGGGGCAATTGAGACATCGTATTTTCACCTGAAAGATAAATAATATTTGCCTGCAATGTATTACATGCGCTCGCGATGACTTCTCGGCGTCCGATGTCTTGTTTTATTTAACAATATAGCTTGTAAAAATAGTACTCAAAACCATTGCCACCAGTTCATGTGTATAACCAAACTTTGACGGACACGGGCATGCTGTCAAAGATTGTTGCGAACGCCCAACGAAGGATTTCATCAACTTTCAAATTGCTCCCCACGATTTTACTTTTTCGCGTAATAGTTACTTAACGGTACTAATATTTCGGCCCGCCGGCACGGAAAATCGGCGCCTCATTCGCTTATAATCGGTATTTTGACCACCGGAAACATATGCGCGTCGAACGCGGCTCTTCGCTGTCACTGCGCCACCTGCTGATTCTGCTGACGGCGATCGGCCTGCTGCCGCTGGCCGCGCTCGGCGCGTGGAGCGTGCACCTGGCCGCGCAATACCACCAGAGCGGACAGGAACGCGCGCTGCTGGACCTGGCGCGGGCGCTGTCGAGCGCCGTCGACGCGGAACTGGACGGCACCGTCGCCACGCTCGCCAGCATGGCGCGCACCCCGGCGCTCGACGACGGCGATGTGCGCGCGTTCTACCCCATCGCGCGCGACCAGGGCATGGCGCAGCAGGATTGGCTGGGCGTGATCCTGGCCGACGGTATGGGCCGCATGCTGTTCCGCACGACGGCGCCCTTCGGCGCGCCCGCGCAACCCATCGCCGATCCCGCCAGCCTGCGCCTGGCGCTCGTGCTGCGCCGTCCCGTGATCGGACACGTCGCGCACGGCAAGGGCGGACGTCCCGCCGTGCCGGTGCGCTATCCGGTGATCGACGCGGCCGGCCGTTCCTACGTGCTGACGGCCGTCGTCCGGCCCGACCGCATCATGCGCGTGGTCGAGCGCCAGCAGGTGCCTCCCGGCTCGATGATCACGGTGCTGGACAGCGACGGCACGCTCGTTGCCCATTCCCGCGGCGGGCAGGACGACGTCGGCGCCCTGCCGGCTCCGACGCTGGCGCGGCTGACGCGATTGAACGGACCGGAAGGCGTCGGGCCCACCGTCACCGGCGAGGGCAATGCGTTGACAACGGCCTATACCCGGCTGTCGCGCTACGGCTGGACGGTGGCCGTCGGCGCGCCGCCCGCGGGCTGGGCCGGCGGACCCACGCAGGGATTCATATGGTACGCGGCCGGCATCGTGCTGTCGCTGGCGCTGAGCATCGGCCTCGCGTCCCTGCTGGCCAGACGCATCGTGCGCCGGATCGCCGCCCTCGAGACGGGCTTTGCCGCCCTCGGCGCCGGCGCCGACGTCGCCGTGCCGGCGTCGCGCATCCGCGAGATCGACGCGATGGGCGCCGCATTGCGGACGGCCGGCGCGCACCGCGCCTTGCACGAGCAGGAACGGGGCCGCCTGATGGACATGCTCGCCCAGGTCCTCGCCACGCGCGAGGAAGCGCTGGAACAGGCGCGCCGGGCCGGCCGCGCCAAGGATGAATTCCTCGCGGTGCTGGGCCACGAACTGCGCAATCCGCTCGCCCCCATCGCCGGCGCGCTCGACCTGATGGACCTGCGCAACGACGAGGGCAGCCGGCGCGAACGCGGCATCATGCGGCGCCAGGTCGCGCACCTGAAGCACCTCGTCGACGACCTGCTCGACGTGTCGCGCATCGCTTCCGGCAAGCTGCGCATCGACCTCGAACCGGTCGACCTGGCGGCCGTCGTGCGCCACGTCGTCGCCGCCCTGCCCGACCAGCCGATCCGCCTGCAGGCGCCGGACGCGCTGTGGGTCAACGGCGACGAGCACCGGCTCACGCAGGTGCTGGGCAACCTGCTGTCGAACGCGGCCCGCTTCGGCAGCACCGACACCCGCATCGTCCTCGACCACGTCGACGGCGCGGCGCGCCTGGTGGTCGGCGACAACGGCATCGGCATGCAGCCCGGACTGGCCGAGCGCGTGTTCGAACCGTTTTACCAGGCACCGCAGCCGCTCGGATACCACAACGGCCTGGGCCTCGGCCTCGCCATCGTGCGCCGCATCGTCGAGCTGCATGGCGGCCACGCGAGCGCGCACAGCGACGGTCCCGGCATGGGCAGCCGCTTCGAGATCCGGCTGCCGCTGGGCACGCCCGCGGTGACCGCCGCGCCGGACGTCGTCCACGCGCCCGCGCAGCCGCTGCGCGTGCTCGTGGTGGACGACAACGAGGACGCGGCCGCCCTCACGGCCGCCGTCCTGCGCCACCTCGGGCACGACGTGAAGACGGCGCACACGGCGATGGCCGCGCTGGACGTGCAGGCCGCGTGGCCGCCGGACGCGGCGATCCTCGACATCGGCCTGCCCGACCTGGACGGCTATGCCCTCGCCGCCGCCATGCGCCGCGCGGCGGGCAAGCCGCTGCGGCTGGCGGCCCTCACCGGCTACGGCCGCCAGGCCGGCGTCGCGGCGCACTCGCCGGCCGACGCGGCCGCGTTCGACCAGCACCTGACCAAGCCGGCGAGCGTGGACGATTTGCGGCGGGCGCTGGGGGCGGCGGACGCGGATGCGGATGAGTCCGCCTAAACAGGGATGCACCCGCCACACAGACGAGCAACGAAGATCCTAGGCTTTCTGGAGCATTAACTTCGGCCAACTGGATATCAGCTGGCTGCCGGATCGATAGCGAAGTTAAGCTCGGCTGCTCTCCTGAGGAAACGCTCAATGTTGCCAATGCCCCAACCGCGCGAATGAACTCGTCAATCAGCGCGCCGAGGACTTCGCTTCGGACCGTCCCATCGGCCTCAAGCACGTTCAGTCAAGTCAACGCGGCCGTTCTGATCTCTTTACCATCCTGCACTCCGTTCACGACGTCGAACATGTGGCGTTCCAGCTCTTCGAAAACGGCACGAATCTCTTCAGCGCTTCCCGCCATGAGCATCCTTAGGTTGAATTGTTAGCGTACGCTTCTGGCCGCTTGCCGGCGTCCGGTGTACGGCAGTTGTCGCCCCGAAGCGGACGTTACTTGCTGGCTATCGCAACTAATGAAGCAAATCTGCATTTAGCCGATAGTCACCGTCGCTCTTATAAGGTATTAGTTGGCGTTCATTTTTTAACGGGCCTCATTTACACCTGTCCGCGCCGGAGGCGTTACTGGCGTCCAGACGGTACCGATGGCGATCTTGCCGAGTTTCTTCTTGCGGCCGTACCACAGGTTCACCACGCCGCGCGAGACGAACACCGCCGAGAACATCGAGGTCAGGATGCCCAGGCAGTGCACGATGGCGAAGCCACGCACCGGGCCTGAGCCGAACACCAGCAGCGCCAGGCCGACGATCAGGGTGGTCACGTTCGAGTCGAGGATGGTCGCCCAGGCGCGCTCGAAGCCGGCCGCGATCGCAGCCTGCGGGGTATTCCCGTTACGCAGCTCCTCGCGGATCCGCTCGTTGATCAGCACGTTCGAGTCGATTGCCATACCGAGCGCCAGCGCGATTGCCGCGATACCCGGCAGGGTCAGCGTTGCCTGCAGCGTCGACAGGATGGCCAGCAGGAACAGCAGGTTGCAGGCCAGCGCCACCACGCTGAAGAAGCCGAACAGCTGGTAGTAGATGATCATGAAGACCGCTATCGCAACAAAGCCCCACACGGTCGAGTGCAGACCCTTGGCGATGTTCTCGGCGCCCAGTTGCGGACCGACCACGCGCTCCTCGACGAATTCCATCGGCGCCGACAGCGCGCCGGCACGCAGCAGCAGGGCCAGCTCGGCCGCCTTCTCGGGCGTTCCTAGACCGGTGATCTGAAAGTGCGACCCCAGTTCGGTTGTGATGGTCGCGTTGGACAGGACTGCGTACTTGCCTTTTTCCTTTAGCAGCACAGCCATTTGCTTGCCGACGCGCGGGCGGGTCGCTTCGCGCATCTTGCGGCCGCCATCACCGTCTAATCCCAACAGAACGATTGGCTGCTGGTTCTGGTCGAAGCTCGCGGTGGCGCTCGAGATGTAGTCGCCGGTCAGGAAAATGTCTTTCGACACCACAGCAAGCGCACCCGGACCTTGAGTGAAGAGTTCCGAATTCAGCGGGATCGTCGAGGTCGATTCCGTGCCGCGGGTGATCGAATCGTCGACCATGCGGAATTCCAGGGTCGCGGTGCGGCCAATGATGTCCTTCGCGTGGGCCACGTCCTGCACGCCCGGCAGTTCGACCACGATGCGGTCACGGCCCTGCTGCTGGATCACGGGCTCAGTCACGCCCAGATCGTTGATGCGCTTGCCGAGGGTGCTGATGTTCTGCTTCACGCCCTCGTCGACCACGCGCAGCAGCGCTTCCGGCTTGAGGGTGACGACCAGCTTCAGGTCGCTGCCGTCGGCGGCATCGGCGAATTGTAGGTCCTGGTTCTGGCGCGCCAGCACGTTGCGTGCCTGGTCGCGGGTGGCGGCGTCGCGGAAGTTGATCACGATGCGGTTGCCGATGCGGTCGATGCCGACATGGCGCACGTTCGCCTCGCGCAGCTGGCTGCGCGCCGCGGCCTGGATGCCCTTGATACGGGTTTCCTGGACCGCATTCGCGTCCACCTGCAGCAGGAAGTGCACGCCGCCGCGCAGGTCCAGGCCGAGGTTCATCGGCTGGGCGCGCAGCTTCTGCATCCACAGCGGGGTGTTCTTGGACAGGTTGACGGTGACGACGTAGTCGGGGTCGGCGGGATCGCGGTTCAGGTCGCGCTCGAGTGCGGACTTGGCCTTGAACTGGGCGTCCGGGGTGGCGAAACGGGCGCGCACAGAGGCGCTGTCGCCCGCGCCTTCCAGCACCACGTCCTCGGCCGGGACACCGTCACGCCTGAGCGAGTCGGCCACCTGGGTGACGGTGACGCTGTTGACGCGCACCGTTTGCTTGCCGGTCGTGACCTGCAGCGCCGGCGAATCCGCGAAATAGTTAGGCGCCGTGTACAGCAGGCCCAGCAGCACCGTCACCAGGATCAGTATGTATTTCCAAAGAGAGTAGCGGTTCATGTTATCCCGGGAAGATTTATTAGTACCTTTAAGCTGCACGCCATTAATGAACGCAAATGTGTACAACTGTCAATGTTCTTATTGACACCTCATCCTAAGTCGTTCTTGGCGAAAACGAACTACGTCATTTGTCTGCCTACGACCCATAGCGGACTTGGCAGATATCCTTGTCGACTCCGTGCCGCCATGGGTCGCGTTTCTTAATGGCTTCGTGCAGCCCTTGGGAACTACAAGCGCGGTAAGCCCTGTTTTTCCAAATAACGCCTGTATTGCCATTCCATGGGATACCACGTCGCGATACCAAACAAGGCACCGCCGGAAAGGCAAAGCGGCAAATACAAAATGAGTGTGTGCATAAGGTGAGCGGGATCATTCAGTCGCGGAAGCACGAACGTGACGCACATCACCAAGCCAAACCCGAGTACCCCTCTGCGAACAACCCACTGCGCCAGCCCAGCTTCACGTATTTTTTTCCATCTACTTGCGTGTATTTCTTTCATCGGTTCATCCTCGATTTTCTACGTACTCTTCGATTGTTGAACGGCCGCTTCTGGCCGGTCTCGGTCGCTCAGTGTACGGCAACTGTGCAATCCAGAGCAGACACCGGCTAATACATGTTGGCGATCCAGTTCTCAAATTCCTGCGTTAACCCCGGTGGATTGGCCGATCGCGTACGGCAGTTCTCGACCCATTGCGGACTGGTCGCTAAGGCTTCTCAATCTCTGCAAGCCAGCACTTCAGTGCTGCCGTCATAGCGATACTCGGCACGCCAGTAGTGCGGACTATGCAACTCTTGGAAGGTCACTTCAGGCGGAACAGTTTCGTTAGCCCTAAAGTGGTGCTCAAGAATTACGAGCAATCTGCACTTAGGCAGCCAGCTGGAAACCTCAGCGATACGGTTACCCGCCCGAAGCTCGGCGTCGAGCAAGCGCTGCAAAGGTGCTGCCATCCTCGGACTTTCGTTCATAAGGGTGTCCAGTAAGGAAATTGAGAATGCCGATGACTGCTCTTGACCGACTGCCGCCTGTCGTGACCGGCTTCACCCGACCCAGAGCGGACATTGCTAATCACAGCCTTTGCTGTTGACAGTCCGGGTTAAAACCAGCTACGTCAAAGTTAAAACGCTTCCGTATTGCTACTCTGACGTGTTCGCAGCGCTGCCGGATGTGCACTCAGTGACACGCCCATCATGCAGTGGCCTCGAGTGCAATAGATAGGAACACGAAGCCCTGTAACTCACCTGTCGATTTATCGACTTCGTGTAAACATAAATCCGACTCATCCTATTTACACGGCCGTTTGCTTCTGTCTAACATGGCATCGATTTCTGCCTGAGTGAGCGTCATTGGCATCGGTTCAGCTGTAGGAAAACCATCTGCACCCATTCGCGCTGGCTTGCGCAGCACCTCGTTTGGGCATGCAGGCACCGAGGGCGGCAGCGACGCCGCCAGCGCGAATAATTGCTTGCGCAGCGGCGTGTCTACTACATTGGCGTCGATCCAGAGCTCGTAAGCACGTCTCCGCTCGACCCAGGACAGGTGCGAGATCGCGCTGCCGGAGGGTGCCTGAAACACGCTGAGCCGTGCCGGTATGCCGTTAATGCGTTCGGGCTCATCCTCCGGGGCACGCCAGATACTGGTGCCGTCAACCGACATGTCTTGTTCGAATAGCGTCACAGTATGACCGTCGGGCATAAGAAAGCCGCGGTACAGGCGGGTATGCGCAGTATTGTCGGGCTCGATCATCGCACCTAAGCTCTTGAAATGGGCGAACTGCGTGCCAGAGAGGTTCACCGGCTGGAACGGCAGATTTGCCATGATCGGGGCAGACGGTCGGAACGCAATGCGGTAGCGCTCTAGGTTTGCTTCGCATACTTTCAGATAGCCGTTCGTTTTTGCCTCGAGCGCTAGCTGCGCTTGAGCTTCAGCAAAGCCGGGAGCGCCAGGCGGCAGGCCGAGTCCACAGGACGTGCCACCTGAGGCGGGCCTAGCGTGGGTGAAGGCCGCGGGCAGCGCGACCGCGATCGCGACAATAGCCCGACTGATACGTCGGTTCATTGTGTTTGCATTCATCCTTGCAGTGAATCGCCACGAGTTTTCTAGACACTCGCGAGTCGCTGGAAATACTGCTTTTCATATTCGACCGGCGACAAGTCATTGCTGAAGCTGTGCCGGCGCTTCGGATTGTAAAACATCTCGATGTAATCGAAGACATCCTGCTTTGCTTCTTCCCGAGTAC
>Ga0209148_1000915_pt1 | contig 19903 bp, 15 predicted proteins | sample AraplaCol_mMF_r2_2_FD_184288 | JGI IMG/M metagenome (GOLD analysis project Ga0209148, IMG submission 184288) | Arabidopsis root microbial communities from North Carolina, USA - plate scrape CL_Col_mMF_r2 (SPAdes) (version 2) | ecosystem: Host-associated > Plants > Roots > Endosphere | place... | reverse complement strand
CGATCCCGGTCAACGTGAGCTGATCGGGGCGTCTCCCGCCGGGGCGTTCAGCTCTTCGCGCCCGACACCGCGAGCGCGCCGCCCAGACCGATCATCGCGACGCCGCCGACGACGCCCAGCTGTGAGACGCGCCGGGGCGAGCGCGCGAACCAGCGCCGGGCGGCGCCCGCGGTGAACACCCAGGTGCTGTCCATGACGAGAGCCAGGATCACGAAGATCAGGCCGAGCTCCTCGAGTTGGAGCGGGATGCTCCCCGCGCTGGGCACGATGAACTGCGGCAGGATCGCGACGAAGAAGATGATCGACTTGGGGTTCGTGATCCCGACCACGAACCCCTCGCCGAGCAGCCGCAGAGCCGAGCGGGGTGGGGCCTCCAGCTCGGGCGTCGACTGCTCGCGCCGGTGGCGGATCGCCTGGATGCCGAGGAAGACCAGGTAGGCGGCCCCCGCGAACTTGATCACGGTCAGCACCACGATCGACTGGGCGACGATGGCGCCGACCCCGAGGGCGACCAGCCCGGTCTGCACGAGCATCCCCAGCTCGTTGCCCACCACGCTGAGCAGTCCCGCGCGACGCCCGAAGGCGAGCGTGCGCCCGATCACGAAGAGCACGCTCGGGCCAGGCAACGCGATGAGCAACGCGGCCGCGACGACGAACGTCAGCAGGTGCGAGACCGGGACCATGCCCCGATGTTAGGGCTTCGCGTGCTCTACAGGAGCGAGATGCCGGCCGTGCCCGGTCTCGGCGATGAGCCGGCCGTCGTGCAGTTGGAGCGTGCGATCGGCGAAGGCGCCCAACTGCGGATCGTGAGTGCTCACGATGGCCGCCGCGCCCTGCCCGTGCACCAACTCGGCGATGAGTTGCATCATGGCCAGGGCTGTCCGGCTGTCCAGCTGGCCGGTCGGCTCGTCGGCGATGATCACGTCCGGCCGGTTGGCGAGGGCCCTGGCGATTCCGACGCGCTGCTGCTGGCCGCCCGACAGCTCGTCGGGGCGCTGGTTGGCGTGGCCGGCGAGTCCGACCAGCTCGAGCAGTTCGCGCACCCGCTCAGATCGCGCCTCCGGCTCGGTGCTCACGACGCGCAGCGGCACCTCGATGTTCTCGGCCGCAGTCAGCATCGGCAGCAGCGCGAACGACTGGAAGACGAACCCGAGACGCGTGCTGCGCAACGCCGCGAGGGCATCGTCGTCCGCCGTCGACAGCTCGAGCTCGCCGATGCGCACCTGCCCGGCCGTCGGACGATCGAGGCCGCCCAGCAGGTTCAGCAGCGTGGTCTTGCCCGAGCCGGATGGGCCGCGCAGCACCACAAGCTCGCCGGCCTCGACATCGAGGTCCACGTCGACCACGGCATGCACTTCGGCGCCCGGGCGCCCGTAGTCGCGGCTCAGGCCGCGCGCGCTGAGGATCGGCGGCGTCATCCCTGCTCCTTCTCGTCGGCGACGGTCTCGTCGTCTGCGGCGGATCGGACCGGGGAGACCGTCACGTGATCCTCCTCGAGGCCCAGCCGCACCCGATCGCGCATCGCGAGCTGGGTGATGTAGTCCTGCGGCAGCTGGAGGCGCCCGACGCGGTCGAGCACGGCGAACTCCTCGGCGACCTCGTGCTCGCGGCCGGTGTGATCGGTGCTGGTGCGCCGCAGCACCTCGGTGGAGGTGCGGCCGTCCCGGATCTGCACGGTGCGACGAACGTGATCCGAGACCCCGGCATCGTGCGTGACGATGAGCACCGTGGTGCCGAGGGTCTCGTTGACCCCGCGGAACGCCTCGAGCACCATCTCGGAGTTGGCCTCGTCGAGCTCACCGGTCGGCTCGTCGGCGAGCAGCACTTCGGGCGAGTTCGCCAGCGCGACGGCGACGGCCACGCGCTGCTGCTGCCCACCCGAGAGCTGGCCGGGCACCCGGTCGCGCAGCTCCCCGACGTTCAGCAGCTCGAGCAACTCGGTGATGCGCGCCGAGCGCTTGGCGCGCGGGTAGCCGGCCATCACCAGGGGCAGCAGCACGTTCTCGGCCGCGGTGAGATAAGGCAGGAGGTTGCGCGTCGTCTGCTGCCAGATGAACCCCACGGTGTTGCGGCGATAGCTGAGACGCTCGCGGCCGCCCATCGCGAGCAGGTCGTGGCCGGCGACCCGGGCACGGCCGGCCGAGGGGATGTCCAGGCCCGAGAGGATGGTCAGCAGCGTCGACTTGCCCGACCCCGACGCGCCGATGACCGCCGTCAGCTCTCCGGTCTCCACCGTGAGGTCGAGACCCTGGAGGGCCTGGACCTCGACGCCGGTCGACGAGAAGATCCGCACCAGCTCGTGACATTCGATGATGGCGGTCATCAGGCTCCCATCTTGAGGGTGGACGAGGGGTTCACGCGATTCCCGACCGCCACGGCGATCGCGCCCGAGATCAGCACGACCAGGCAGAATGCGCCGAGGACCAGCCCGAGCAGTGCGGGATCCAGCACCGGGACGGGTCGATGGCTGCCTCCCGTGAAGGGACGCAGGTCGACCGCCGCCGTGACGACGAAGGGCAGCAGGCAGCCGAGCACTGCGCCCGCCGCGAGCGCGACCCCAGCGACCGGGACCAGCTCCCAGGCGATCAGGATCCCGAGGCGGCGGCGGGGCATCCCCAGCGTGCGCAGGATCCCAGCGGTCCTGCCCCGCGCCGCGGCGGCCGCCGCCGTGGCCAGGACCAGGGCGAGGATGCAGAGCAGCGTCGATAGGACGGCGCCTGAGACCAGCCCGATCCGCACACCCGCGATCACCGGTTCGTCCTCCCGGTCGGCGATCGCCTGCGGCACGGTGGTCACCGTGATCGCCGAGAGGAATCGGTCGTTCGGCGAGATGCCGAGGGCCTTCTGCAGCGGGGCGATCAGGTGGTCGAGCTTGCCGGGATCCGCCGTGATCAGCAACGTGGCGGGCAGGAAGGTGCTGGTGAACTTCGTGGTGAATGCCTCATCCACCATCATCCATCCCTCATCGACGCCGAGTCCCGATGCCGCAGGCAGGCTGCCGATCACCCGCACCTTGACCCCCTGGACCGTCGCGGTGCGCTGCGATCCCATCGCGGCCAGCACGTCGGCCGACACGACGGCCGGCACGCGTCCGCCCACCAAATGCGTCAGGCCGCCCGGCAGCGGACGCATCGTCGAGAGCTCGTGGGTCTGAGCCAGCAGCACCGACACACTTCCGAATGCACTGTCCGTCTCGGTCAGCGACGACAGGTAGTCGATCGCGGCCACGGTGCGGACCCCGGCGACGGAGCGCACGGCACCGACCTGCTCGGGAGTGAGCACGGCGGCGTCGACGCGCGCATCGGCCCCGACCGTCTCCTGTGCGGCTCGGGTGACGCTCGACTCGAAGGTGGTCAGCAGCACCGTCGAGAACAGCGCGACCGAGATGCCGACGACCAGCGCCAGGACCCCGGCGAGTCCCACGGTCGGCGCGCGGGTGGCCCGGACCGCGCCGATGAACGCCGGGAGCCCGCGGCCCCGCACGGCGATGCGACGAGCGAGACGCATCGGCAGCGGATACCCGCGCAACACCACGATGCCGACCGAGACGGCCAGCAGCAGGGGCGCGACGGACAGCAGCGGATCGACGCCGACCTGCTCGGTCGCCTGCGCGAGTCCGCGCCGGGCCAGCAGGAAGACCGACAGCGCAGCGAGCAGCACCACGGCGATCTCGGCGATCCCGCGCAACTGGCCCAGGATCGTGGCCAGCGGGCCCGGCCGCTCGCGGGTGGTGGCGAGCGCCGCGAAGAGCACCGGCGGCAGCGCGGCGACGAGCGCGGGCCAGACGAATCCGCTGGGTTCGATCCGCACCGGGATGAGAAGGGTGGCGACGGTGGTGACGACGACCGCCGTCGGGATCGACAGCAGCGCTCCCTCAAAGGCGAGCTCTCCGCGCAGCTGCCACGCGCTGCCGCCGCGGGCGTCGGCGAGGATGAGCTCGCTGCGGCGCGCGCGTGCGACCACCTGCGCGCCGAGCGCGAGCACCGCGACGAGCAGGCCCAGAGGGGCGGCTACCAGCAGGGCGAGCAGGCCCGCCAGCAACTGGCTCCGCTGTTCCGCGGTCTCCACCGCCTGCTGAGCCCGCGTCGACAGGGGCAGCGGCGAGGTGCTGTTCTCGAGGGCGGCCCCCGTCGTCTGAGCCTGGGCGAGCTGCCGGGCGAGCACGGCGGCATCCGCCCCGTCGGCTCCCGTCGCGCTCAGCGGGTACCACACCGACAGGCGGGCCGCTCCGAAGGTGTTCGACAGCCGGCCGACGCTCAACGGCGCCACGAACGCGGCTACCGAGGGGTACGCGACGCCGTACTGAGCGAGCGCCGTGGTGACGGGCACCAGCGATCCGTTCTGCTTCCAGTAGTCGTTCGACGGATCGATCGGCGCGAAGAGTCCGCTGATCCGATAGAGGCGCTGCGGCACCCCGTCGAAGAGGTCGGTGCCGACCAGGTCGCCCACCGCGAGATGGAGCTGGGCGGCTGCGGCGGCCGAGACCGCGACATCCACCGGGATCGTGCGCGTGTCGTCCGCCGACCGGGTGTCGCTCGCCGACCACGGCTGGGGAGCCGCCCCTTCGACGATCCGAACGCGCGAGAGATACTTCGGATCGGCGGTCAGCTGCAGGCCGAGGAACGGCCGGGTGCCCTGTTGCGGAACGCCCTGGATCGGCGTCGTCTGCACGATCCAGCCCGGCGCGCCTACGAGCCTGCTGAGCGGCTCGGGCAGGTTCTGACGCGTCCACTCGAAGTTGCCGTCGATCCCCGAGTACAGCTGCGCGAGGTCGGGCGGGGGGTCGGGTGACCAGTACTCCGGGAAGTTCCCCGCTCCCTGCAACGATCGGCCGAGCGGTCCGATCGCCTGCAGTTGGGAGGTCAGCTCGGCCGTCGCCTGGCGCTCGATCAGGCGCGGGACCACGGCCGCCATCGTCACGGCGAGCAGCGTGATGACACCGACCAGGATGGATGCCGCTGGCGCCACCCGCAGCCGTCGCGCCACCAGGCGGCCGGCGCCCCATCGCTCGGCGCCCCCTCCTCTGGCACCCCGTCGCGCGCCCATCAGCGCTCCGCTCCGGACGTGGAGTCACCGAGCGCGCTCGCCGAGCGCTTCGCCTGCACGCGCACGGCGCGACGCACGATCGCCAGGAGAACGACGACCGTCACGAGCACGCCGGCCACGGCCAGCAGCGCCCCCGGAACGTCGACGTTGAGCATCGTGCGAAGTTGATCGATGGCGTTCGGAACCGCGGTGCGCGCGAGGCTCGGCACGACCAGCGCACACACCACCAGGCCGTCGACCGCCCCCACCACCACGCCGGCCCCGAGCAGGAGCGCCCACTCGCGCGCACGAACCCTGGTCTGCATCCGCGGAGACGCTCCCACGGCGCGAAGCACGTTCACCTCGGCTTCCCGCGAGCGCAGTTCCGCCACCAGGCCGGACGCGATCGCGAGCAGGGCCAGCAGGGCGGTGGCGACGCCGGCGATCCACACGACGACGCGGGCCGATTCGAGAACCTGCTCGTCCGCCGAGGCGGTGGCCGTGACGATGCTCGCACCGGGCAGAGCCCTCTTCTCGGCGGCGGCTGCCACCGCGGGCGTGGTCGTCGCGATCCACCACTCGCCGCTCGAGACCTGCAGCAGACCCTCGCGCGACGCCGCATCCTGGAGCGCCGCCAGATCGGCGAGCACACCCTCCCCGGATTGAATGCCCGGGATCACCGGCTCGATTCCGACCACCCGCACCGGGACGCTCCCACCCCGGGTGACCAGCTCCATCGGCGCGTCGGCCCCGACCGAGAGTCCCGACGAGTCGGCGAGCGTCTGCGAGATCACCACGGGCAGCCGCCCCGATCCGTGCACCGACTGGATCAGCACGTATCCACCCGGAATCGGCCCGATCGATCGCAGCCCAGCGCGACCGCTCAGCGCGGCTGCCACCGCCGAGGCGCCCGCATTTCCGACGGGGGCCCACGACGCGTCGAGCGGGATCGACGCCGACGAGCCACCGGTCGCGCGCAGCTCGAGCGGCAGCGTCGTGCCGGCCGGCAGATCCGGCAGCAGCAGATCGAATCCGTGGACGGTCCACGGCGCCGCTCCCGCCGGGACGGTGCCGATCAGACCGTCTGCGCCGGGAAGAAGGTTCACATGGGTCTCGAACCCCGACGCATCCACCGCGATCAGGGAACCGCCGATCGGACGCAGCTCCTGGGGGACTCCGGGGAAGCCGACGTCGACGCCGGTCGCACCGGCCGGGATCGCCGGACGGTCCGCGTGCACGGCGACCAGGCGCGCCAGGGTCGCAGGCGCGACCGCGTTCGGCACCGGGGTGATCGTGCCGGCGATCCGGCTGGACGGGATGCCGATCACCGCCACGAGGTCCTGACCGATCTCCGCATCCTCGCGGGCGACGGGTGCCGCGCTGGTCTGACCCGGCGCCGGTCGGGTGACCGACTCACCGAGGGGCGGCGACGAGGTGACCCGGACCGCGGCGCCCACCTGCACCAGCCTCGTCTCGCGCGCGGACACGCTCCAGGTCCCGGAGTAGCAGGCGCCGAGGAGCAGTCCGCTGACCGCGAAGGCGAGGACCAGGATCGGGGTGAGGCCCGCCCGCGAGCGCCGCGCCAGCTGGCGAAGAGCCAGGGCGTCGAGATCTCGCGCGCGTCGGGACCACCGCTCCAACCCTCGGGCGACGAGCGGGAAGGCGGCGATGCCGAGGAGTCCGATCGCCGCGATGGCCAGGGCGGGTGCCGACACGGCCAGCGGGTCGACGGCGACGCCGCCGCCGGCGACCGGTGCGAGAGGAGACCCGTACAACAGGAACTGCGAGACGGACACCACGGCGAGCAGCAGCAGGAGCAGCAGCGATCCCAGAGCGAGCGTCGACCTCAACCGGGTCCCGCCGCGGATGAGCGTGCGTCCCGCCCGCCGGGATCCCAGCAGCCGATCCCGCGAGGATCGGGCCGCGCCGGCGGCCAGCACCGCGACCGGAACCACCACCGTGCTTGCCACCATCACCCAGGCGGATGCGGGCACCTCGCCCGCCTGGCCGACGAGGCTCGAGATCCCCACGGCGGCCGCCGCTCCGACCGCTGCCGCCGGCACCGCCGTCACGATGCCCTCGACCGCACTCTCGGCCACGAAACGCCGAGAGCTGGTGCCGCGAGCACGCAGCAGGACCGTCTCGCCCGCCCGGAACTGGCCGAGCATCCCAGCGAGTTCGATGAGGGTGATCAGTCCCAGCAGCGCGACCACGATGAGGGGAGCCGTCGAGACCGCGGCGGCGGCCTGCAGATTCTGCTGGATCGGGTCGATTCCCAGCTGCAGCGCGCCCTCGACCTGCACATTCGCGCCGGATTCATCCTCTTCCACGGCTTTCGACACGGCATCCGGAGCGCGTCGAAGGGCATCCAACTGGTTGACGGCGATCCGCTCGGCGAGCGGTCGGATGGTCCATCGAGCCAGAAACGATTCGCGGGTCTGCTTCAGCAGCGCGGGATCGATGACGATCCAACCGCGGGTGCTGTCCAGATCGAGGCCCGACAGCGCGACCTGGTCTTCGAGCCATCGCGGGTCGGCGGCGCTCGAGACCCGCCAGGTCGCAGTGATGGTCACCTTCTGCCCGGCCGGCAGGGTGAGCACGTCTCCCGTCACCACTCCGAGCGACGACGCCGCATCCGCCTGCATGGATGCCTCCGCGGCAGAGGTCGGCCAGTGTCCGCTGATCAGGCGCGCCCGCGCGGGCAGGTCGGGGATCGACGCCACCGCCGAGCGCACCGGGCCGCCCGTCGGCCGATCGAAGGGCACCGGATTCACCGAGACGAGATCCCGCGTCACGACCATGGGCACCGGGCGCCCGTCGACCCGAACCACCGACCGAACGTCCGCGCGCACCGCGGCGTCCTGGGCATCCGCATCCGGGGCCAGCGGCGCGACCAGCCGGAACCCGGCGTCGATCCCCTCGAGGGCCGCGACTCCTGCACGCACCCCCGCCGCCGCCGAACCCGACAGATAGGCCGACAGTCCGACGCTCAGGCCGGCGAGCAGGGCGATGACGCCGAACAGCGCAACGAACACGGCGGCGCGACGACGCATCCGCTTCGCTGCGAGCACCCGACCGGACCTCCGACTCGGACCGGCGATGCCGATCACCCTGAGGGGCCAGACTATAAGGATCCGTCGTATTACCTTTGACGGTCGCGCGGTCTATCCGCCGAACTGCTGGCACCACCAGCTGCCCGCCGACACGTGCCCGATGCCCATCTGGGTGAACGTCGGCCTCAGGATGTTGGCCCGGTGACCCGGCGATGCCATCCAGGCGTTGAACACCGCCACCGACGAGCCGTAGCCCTCGGCGATGTTCTCGCCCCAGGTGCTCCAGCCTCCCGGATACGCGCTGTGGGTCATCTGCCCCGATGACGCCATGCGCTCGGCACAGGCCTGCGCCGTCGCGTTGAGCGACCCGTTCGAACTCAGGGCGCGAAGGCCGTAGTAGGCGCGGATCTGGTTGACGCAGGTCAGCACGTCGCTCGCGCAGACCGGAGCGCCGGGCCCGGCGGAGAAGTGCCCGCCACCCGAGGAGTGGTGCGCCGCCTTCGCGGCCGCTTGCGCTGCCGCCGCGGCCGCTGCGGCCGCCACCGCAGCGGCACTGGACGCCTCGGCAGCTTTGACAGCGCTGATCGTCGGGACGATCAAGCCGCGCGGATCCTGGTGGTGGGCCAGGTACGTGCTCAGCGCGGCCAGGGCCGACTTGGCCGACGCGGCCGACGCGGAGCTCGCCGACCCGGCGGCCGCCAGTCGGGCCGTGCCGACGGTTACGACCGACTCGCCCACCGGTCGCATGCTGGCCAAGGCCGCCGCCACCGCTGCATCGAGGTCGGCCCTGCGGTCGTTCAGAGCCGAGAGCGGAGCGGACCGCGGAAACGCCGGCTTGTCCGTCTCGTTCGTGAGCACGACCACCGCCGTCGTCATGGCGTCGAGCGCGCTGCGGTCGGCGATGCCCGTTGCCGCGGTCCCCACCGCGGTCAGGTCGGTCTCGAGCTGGATGGCGGAATCCTCGGCGAGCTCGAGATCGGTGCGCATCGCGGCCAGGTGGAGGGCGGCGGTGTGGCGGGCTGCAGCATCCTGACGGGCCGCGTGATCCGAGTACGCGTACGCACCCCCGGCGCTGGCCGCCAGCACGACGACCACCGCGACCGCGATCGCCGCCTTCACACCGCCGGTGAGCAGACCGCTGCGTGGGGTTGTCGACGGCGAGACCGCCGAATCGCTGACGTCATCCATCGTCTCGCCCCCCGGCGCCCGCTCCCGGCAACTCACGACAATCCTCGCCGACGGCAGATCGTGGCGGAAAGCCCCCCAATGGGTCATGCCCATCGGATCTTCTTGTGCGCGAGGCGGGACTTGAACCCGCACGCCCTTGCGAGCACTGGCACCTGAAGCCAGCGTGTCTGCCATTTCACCACTCGCGCGCATGACCGCCTGAGCCGTCAACCCAGCGAGACTATCACCCTTGAACAAGCCGTGAGGACTCGGGGTCCGACCTTCCTCGGGTCTTCGCCGACTAGCATCGACTTGTCCTCCCCGCGTCGGCAGAACGCGGGTGTCCGTTTCGAGAGGGTGGCCCCGTGGGGATTCTCGACAACTTCGAGAAGGGCTTGGAGCGCGTCGTCAACGGCGCATTCGCCAAGACCTTCAAGAGTGGTCTGCAGCCCCTCGAAGTGACCGCCGCCCTGCGGCGCGAGCTCGACACCAAGGCCGCCGTGGTCTCGCGCGACCGCATCCTGGTGCCCAACGACTTCGTGGTGCGACTCGCCCCCGGCGACTACCGGCGCATGCACGACCTCGGCCCGGCCCTGGTCGACGAGTTCACCCAGTTGGTGCAGCGCCACGCCGCCGCACAGCACTACGCCTTCGCCGGGGGGATCTCGATCCGCCTCGAGCAGGACGACTCCCTCTCCGAGGGGCTGGTACGCATCGACTCCGTCAACGTCAAGGGCGAGGTGGCGTGGACCCCGGTGCTCGACATCGACGGCAAGCGCTACCCGATCACCCAGGCGCGCACGATCATCGGCCGCGGCTCGGATGCCGACATCACCGTCGACGACACCGGGACGTCACGGAAGCACGTCGAGATCCTGTGGGACGGCAAGCGCGGTCAGGTCAACGACCTCGGGTCGACGAACGGATCGAAACTGAACGGCGTGCCGGTGACGAAGGCGCCGCTGCCCCCCGACTCGATCATCGAGATCGGGCGCACCCGCATCGTGTTCCGCGTGCTGGCCCAGGCGGCGTCCGTCGATCAGTACGCCGAGCTGCGCGATGAGCGGCGGCAGGGGCGCGCATGAGCGAACTCACGCTGCTCGTCCTCCGGTTGGGCTTTCTGCTCCTCCTGTGGTTCTTCGTGTTCGTCATCGTCTACGCCCTGCGGTCCGATCTGTTCGGGCAGCGGGCGCGGCGGATGCCGGCTGCCTCGGCACCCGTCGCCGCGTCGTTCCCCTCTGCGCCGACGGCCGGTGCGGGCCGCGCGAAGGCGGCCGCCCCCACCGAACCGGTCTCGCAGCAGGGGGCCCGCCCTGCCCCGCCGCACGCCGACGCCACGACCCCGCGTCGCCTGGTCATCACGTCCGGCCCCCGCGAAGGTCTCGAGATCGACCTGCCCAGCGAGCAGTTGACGATCGGTCGATCGAGCGAATCGGGCCTGGTGATCCGCGACGACTACACCTCGACTCACCACGCCCGCCTCATGCTGTGGAACGACCAGTGGGTGATCCAAGACCTAGACTCGACCAATGGCACGTTCCTCGCGGGGTCGCGCGTGATGCTCCCGACTCCCGTGCCACCGGGCACGCCGGTCACCATCGGCACGACCAGCTTCGAGCTCCGGCGGTAATCGGGTGACCCCCACTCCCACGAGCGCGGCGGTCTCGCACGTCGGCAAGATCCGGTCGAACAACCAGGACTCAGGCTACGCGGGCACGCATCTGTTCGTCGTCGCCGACGGGATGGGCGGTCACGCGGGCGGCGATGTCGCGTCGGCGATCGCCGCCAAACGGATCGCAGAGGCCGACACCGACTATCCGTCGGCGCGCGACGCCGAGTTCTCCCTCCAACAGGCTCTGATCGCCGCCAACTCGCTCCTGGCCGAGACCGTCTTCGAGCACAGCGAGCTCACCGGCATGGGAACGACGGTGAGCAGCATCCTGCGGGTCGGCGACCAGGTGGTGGTCGCCCACATCGGCGACTCGCGCATCTACCTCTTCCGCGATGGCGAGCTCAAGCAGATCACGGCGGACCACACCTTCGTGCAGCGCCTGGTCGACTCGGGTCGCATCACCCCGGAGGAAGCCGCCGTGCATCCGCGGCGCTCGGTGCTGATGCGGGTGCTCGGGGATGTCGACGCCGCCCCCGAGATCGACACCGCCATCTTCGACACGAAGCCCGGCGATCGCTGGATGCTGTGCTCAGACGGCCTGTCGAGTTACGTCACCGACGACAAGATGGCCTCCATCCTCGCGACGGTGCGGACCGCCACCGGCGCGGCCGACCGCCTCGTCAAAGAGAGCCTCGACCACGGGGCCCCCGACAACGTCACCGTCGTGCTCGTCGATATCGACGACAGTGACGGGGTGTCCGGCATGCCGCCCACCTTCGTCGGATCGGCGGCCGCTCCCCTGAGCTACGAGAACGACACCTCGCGGCGCCCGATCCGGCTGCCGACGCTGCTGCTGCATCCCCTGAAGGCGACGCCACCAGAAGACAGCCACTTCGAGCCGGAGGGCGAGAGCTACCTCGAGGAGCTGATCGAAGAGGACCGCCGGCGTGCCCGTCGCCGCCGGATCGTCTGGCTCGTGGTGCTCGTCCTCGCGGTCGCGGCGATCGTCGGCGCCGTGTTCGCCGCGTATTCCTGGACGCAGTCCCACTACTACGTCGGCGAGAGCAACGGCCACGTCGCCATCTTCCAGGGCGTGCAGCAGACCATCGGGCCGATCCACCTGTCGAGCGTGTATCAGGGGACCCGGATCGACGTGTCGTCGCTCTCGGAATACGAGCGGCAGAGCGTCGAGGCGACGATCCCGGCCGACAACCTGCGCGACGCCTTGAACATCGTCGACCGGCTGTCCGTGGCGGCCGGCGACTGATGACTGCCCAGGTGGTCGACGCCGGACCCCGCCCCACCGTGACGGAGGGGATCCGGATCCGACTCCGCACGCCCGCACGCCGCCGGAACCTCGAGCTGGTGCTCCTGATCGGGGCACTGATCCTCTCCGGTGCCGCGATCGTCCTGGTCGAACTGGGCGCGTTGGGCCGGCTGGGCGGCACCGTGCTCTCGCTCGATGCGGGGCTCGCGATCCTCGTCCTCGCCGGGCACGTCAGCCTGCGAGTGGTGGCGCCCGACGCCGACCCCTTCGTGTTCCCGATCGCCGTCCTGCTCAACGGAGTGGGCATCGCTGAGATCTCGCGCATCGACATCGCCAAGCACCTCAACGGCTGGGAGGCGGCCGGCATCCGTCAGATCGTCTGGACGGCGATCGCGCTGGTCGTCGGGTTCGCGGTGCTTCTGCTGATCCGGAATCATCGCGTGCTGCAGCGGTACCGCTACATCGCCATGTTCAGCGCGATCGTGCTCCTGCTGCTGCCCGCTCTGCCCGGCATCGGGCGCACCGTCTCGGGCGCCCGGGTCTGGATCGGCATCGGACCCTTCTCGTTCCAGCCGGGCGAGCTCGCCAAGATCGCGCTCGCGATCTTCTTCGCGGGCTACCTCGTGACCGCGCGCGACTCGCTGTCGATGGTGGGGCGCACCTTCCTCGGGATGCGCTTCCCGCGCGTGCGGGATCTCGGCCCGATTCTCGTCATCTGGGTGCTGGCGATGGCGGTCATCGTCTTCCAACACGACCTGGGAACGGCACTGCTCTATTTCGGTCTGTTCCTGGTGATGATCTATGTCGCCACCGGGCGTCTCAGCTGGGTCGTGCTCGGGCTCCTGCTGTTCGGGGGAGGCGCCTTCGTCGCGAGTCGTTCGCTCAGCTACGTCGCCGGTCGTTTCGAGTCCTGGCTCGACGCGTTCAACCCCTCCATCTATGACAAGTCCGGCGGCAGCTACCAGCTGGTTCAGGGGCTGTTCGGCCTCGCGAACGGCGGCCTGGTCGGCACCGGACTCGGTCAGGGCAGCCCGGCCATCGTCCCGCTGGCCGAAAGCGACTACATCATCGCGAGCCTGGGCGAAGAGCTCGGCCTGATCGGCCTGTTCGCGCTCCTGGCGCTCTACCTGCTCTTCGTCTCCCGGGGATTCCGGATCGGGTTCACCGGGCAGGACGACTTCGGCCGCCTGCTCGGAGTCGGCCTCTCGTTCGTCGTCGCGCTGCAGGTGTTCATCGTCGTCGGCGGAGTCACCCGCGTGATCCCGCTGACCGGCTTGACGACGCCGTTCCTGGCTGCAGGCGGTTCGTCGCTCATGGCCAACTGGATCATCGTCGCCCTGCTGCTGCGGCTGTCCGACTCGGTGCGCAACCAGCCGCAATGGGTGATCGACACCGCTCCGATCCCGGTCACCGCGCCAGGGGGTGCCACGTGAACAAGCAACTCCGCCGCGTCACCGTGCTGGTGCTGCTCATGTTCCTCACGCTGTTCGGCTCGACCACGATCATCCAGGTGCTGCAGCAGGACAACCTCAAGGCCGACAGCCGCAACGTGCGCACCCTCTACGCCAGCTACTCGGCCGAGCGCGGGCCGATCCTGGTGGCCGGCCAGCCGATCGCCCAGTCGGTCCCGTCGAGTGACGCGTACAAGTACCAGCGCCAGTACACCAACGGCCCGCTCTACTCGGCCGTGACGGGGTACTTCACACTCAACCAGGGCAATACCGGGATCGAGGGCGCCCTGAACGACTACCTGAGCGGCACCGCGAACCAACAGTTCCTCGGCCAGCTGAATGCGATCCTCACCGGGCAGAACCCTAAGGGTGCCGCGATCGAGACCACGATCGACCCGGTCGTCCAGCAAGCGGCCTGGGATGCGCTCGGCGATCTGCAGGGCGCCGTCGTGGCGCTGAATCCCAAGACCGGCGCGATCCTGGCGATGGTGTCCAAGCCCACCTTCGATCCGAACTCGCTCGCCGTGCATGACAGCAAGCAGGTCATCGCCACCTACAAGCAGCTCCTGGCATCGGCGGGCGATCCCTTGATCAACCGCACGATCGCGGGCAGCCTCAATCCTCCGGGTTCCACCTTCAAACTTGTCGTCGCATCCGCCGCCCTGGCCAACGGCTACACCCCGGATAGCGAATTCCCCAATCCCTCTCGGCTGCAGCTCACCGGCACCAATACCTTCATCTCGAACTCCGAGGGTGGCAGCTGCGGAGGCGGGGCGACCGCCTCCATCGCGACGGCACTGCGACTCAGCTGCAACATCCCCTTCGCGCAACTCGGTCAGGCGCTCACCTACGACAAGGTCTCGGCCCAGGCCAAGGCGTTCGGCTTCGGGGATGACGGCCTGCGCATCCCGATGAAGGTCACCCCCAGCGTCTACCCGCAGACGACCGATGACGCACAGCAGGAGCTCTCGTCGTTCGGGCAGGGCAACGACCGCGTCACCCCGCTCCAGATGGCCATGGTCTCGGCCGCGATCGCCAACGGAGGCACCTTGATGACCCCGACCCTGATCGACAGCATCACCGCACCCGATCTGTCGGTTTTGAAGAAGCTCACCCCGACCACGTATGGACAAGCCGTCTCGAGCACGGTCGCCGCGACGATGACCCAGCTGATGGTGAACAACGTCGCCAACGGCGTGGCGAGTAATGCAAGAATCAGTGGTGTCGACGTCGCGGGCAAGACGGGCACAGCCCAGAACGGTGAAGGCAAAGAGCCGTACACGCTCTGGTTCACCGGCTTCGCTCCGGCGAACGATCCCCAGATCGCTGTCGCGGTCGTGGTGGAGAACGGCGGAGGGCGCGGGCAATCCCTCGTCGGGAACACCATCGCGGCTCCGATCGCCAAGAAGGTCATAGAGGCGGTGCTGAGCAGATGAGACCCACGAGCGGCCTCACCTTCGGTGGTCGGTATCAGCTGTCGTCGCGCATCGCGATCGGCGGCATGGGCGAGGTCTGGGAGGCGACCGACCTCGTCATCGGGCGCACCGTCGCGATCAAGATCCTCAAAGACGAATACCTCGGAGACCCGGGCTTCCTGGAGCGATTCCGCGCCGAGGCTCGGCACGCGGCACTGGTCAACCACGAGGGCATCGCCAACGTCTTCGACTACGGCGAGGAGGACGGCAGCGCCTACCTCGTGATGGAGCTGGTTCCCGGCGAGGCACTGTCGACGATCCTCGAACGCGAGCGCGTTCTGCCTACCGACAAGGTGCTCGACATCGTGGCGCAGACCGCCCTCGCTCTGCAGGCCGCGCACATGGCCGGCCTCGTGCACCGCGACATCAAGCCGGGCAACCTGCTCATCACGCCGGACGGCCGCGTCAAGATCACCGACTTCGGCATCGCGCGCATCGCCGACCAGGTTCCGCTGACGGCGACCGGTCAGGTGATGGGAACGGTGCAGTACCTGTCGCCCGAGCAGGCGAGCGGGCATCCCGCATCGCCGACCACCGACATCTACTCGCTCGGGATCGTGGCGTACGAATGCCTGGCCGGCCGCCGACCGTTCACCGGGGAGTCGCAGGTGGCGATCGCGATGGCGCAGATCAACGAGGCGCCGCCGGAGCTGCCGGTCACCATCGCGGAACCGGTACGCAATCTGGTCTACGCGTGCATCGCCAAGCGTCCCGAAGACCGGCCGGCATCGACGGCGCATCTCGCCCGCGCTGCGCAGGCGCTCCGGCGCGGCAACGTCCAGGAGGCGATCGCCGCCGTGCCCGGCATCGCGGGTCAGAACGGATTCGCCTCGCCGACGATGCCGATCGGTACCGCTGCGACCCGTCTGCTCCCCGCAAGCGGGTCGGGGATCGATGGCGGCCTGCCTCCGACCTCCGAGACCCCGACACCCCGTCGAAGGAACGCCTGGACCTGGCCCCTCATCGCGATCGTCGCCCTGCTGGCCGTCGCCCTGATCGCGATCATCATCGTCCTGCTCGTCAAGCCGAGCGGGGGCGGCGGCCCGAGCCACAGCCCGTCGCACTCCGCGAGCAAGACGCCGTCAAATAGTCCGACACCGAGTGCGGACTCACACAACCTCGACCCCACCGACTACGTGGGCAAGACGCTGCAGCAGGCTTCGGATGCGCTTACCGCACTCGGCTACGGCATCGACCCCGAGACCGGCCCGGCCGCAGATACGCCGGCCAATAATGGCCTCGTGTCGGGTATCAAGCCGTACGGCAACGTCAAGACCGGTTCAACCATCACCGTCTTCGTGTTCTCCGACTACCCGGGCGCGGTGTCTCCGCAGACTCCGACCGCTGCGGGCGGTCCTCACAACTCGGGCGACACGGTGGCGATCGGCTGGACCACCTACACCGGATGTCCCACCGGGTACGCCCTCAGCGGGTACACCTTCAATCTGTCGAACGCGACCTTCGCGGCAGGATCGTCCAACCCGTTCGCCAAGGATGCGACCTCGGCGAACATCGTGCTCGGCAGCCCCGGACCCGCGACCGTGAACTACACGGCCACCTGCGGGACGGGGTCCGGTGCGTTCCAATCGGCGCCCTCGGGCACGCTCACGATCACCGTCAACTAACGATCCGGCGTCCGAGCGCGCTGCGGGGCAGGTCCCCAGATCTTCCCGGCTACACTGACAACGGATTTTTCGACGACGAGCGGGACGAGATGACTGTGACGGAGGGGGCGGCGCCAGGCGTGCGCCTGCTCGCCGGCCGGTATCAGATCGGCGCGCTCCTGGGCCGCGGTGGCATGGCCGAGGTGCACGCCGGCCTCGACGCGCGACTGAACCGCAAGGTCGCGGTCAAGCTGCTGAAGCCTGCCTTGGCCAATGATCCGGCCTTCCGCACGCGCTTCCGCCAAGAAGCCCAAGCCGCTGCCCGCATGGCGCATCCGACGATCGTGCGCGTCTTCGACGCCGGCGAAGAGACGGTTCGCGAGCCGGGCGGCGCTGAGGTCCAGGTGCCGTTCATCGTGATGGAGCACGTCGAGGGCAAGCTCCTCAAGGACGTGCTGGCCCAGGGGCCCCTCGATCCGGCCGAAGCGGTGCGCATCACCGACGGCATCCTCACCGCGCTCGAGTACTCGCATCGCGCGGGGGTGGTGCATCGCGACATCAAGCCGGGCAACGTGATGATCACGACCTCGGGCCAGGTCAAGGTGATGGACTTCGGGATCGCCCGCGCCATCTCCGACTCCTCGGCGACGATCGCGCAGACGAGCGCCATCCTCGGCACCGCCCAGTACTTCTCGCCCGAGCAGGCGCGCGGCGAGGGGATCGACGCGCGCACCGACCTGTACTCGACCGGCGTCGTGCTCTACGAACTCCTCACCGGCAAGGCACCCTTCCGCGGGGATACCGCCGTTGCGGTCGCCTACCAGCACATCAGCGAGGCGCCCGTCCCGCCGAGTGCTCTCAACCCGGCCGTGTCGCCTGCCCTCAATGCGGTGGTCATGCACGCACTCGCGAAAGACCGGGGCGAGCGCTTCCAGACCGCGGCGGAGTTCCGTGCGGATCTCGATGTCGCCATGACCGGCAAGGTACCCGACCGCGCGCCGGCGAGCGATGACTTCAACGCCGCGCTGTTCGGCGTCAACCCGAACTCGACCGCGGCATCCGAGGCGACCCTGCGGCGCCTCGCCGATGACGGCGACCGCGCACCGCGCACGCAGAACCGCCCGCCGGTGGCCTGGATCTGGGGCGGCATCTCGTTGATGGCCGTGATCATCATCGCGACGCTGGTCTGGGTGTTCTCGCTCGCGCCGCAGCAGTTGGTCGGGGCGAACGCCGCCGTCGACATCCCGAACGTCACGGGTCAAACCTTCAAGGTCGGAAGCCAGAAGCTGCTCGACGCACATCTCAAGGTGACCCAGATCGACCAGGCAAGCGACACGGTGCCGGTCGACCAGATCATCTCCACCAATCCGACGGCGGGCACCCGCGTGGCCCCCGGCTACAACGTGCAGGTGACGGTGTCGTCCGGCCCGGTCCAGGTGACGCTTCCCGGGCAGGTCTACAAGCCCGAAGCCGACGCGCAGGCCGCGATCAAAGCCGCGGGCCTGGTCTACGGCGCGACCACGACCGACTACTCGGCGAGTGTGCCGGCCGGGCAGGTCATCGGCGTGTTGGTTCCGGGATCCACGACACCCAATGGGGGCAACCTCCAGATCACGAAGGGCACCAAGGTCGATCTCGTGGTGTCCAACGGCTTGGTGCAGATGCCGGACGTGCGCGGTCAGGGCGCGGTCGAAGCACGAGATCTGCTGTCGGGTTCGACCTATGGCCTGACCGTGAAACTGGTCCCGACCACGTCGTGCACCGGCCAGAAGGTCACCGGACAGTCCCCGGGGCCGGGCGATGTCCCGCAGCGCTCGAGCGTCACGCTCACCTACTGCAACGGGTAGTGTCCAGCGACGTGACGGTCGGCGGGCTGCAGGCTAGCCCAGTTTGACCAAGGGGCTCAGGTCTTTGGCACGGTCGACCGCCTCGGCGAGCCCGGTGGTTGCGAGCCAGTTGCCGAGCATGCGGTAGCCGCCCTCGGTCAGGACCGATTCCGGGTGGAACTGCACCCCGAACAGCGGCGCGTCGCGATGGCGCAGTCCCATGATCACGCCGCCTTCCGTCCGTGAGGTCACCTCGAGCTCGTCCGGAACCGTGCCTTCGAGCACCGCGAGCGAGTGATAGCGGGTCGCCCGGAACGGCTGGGGCACCCCGGCGTAGAAGGCGCTGTCGTCGTGGCGGATCAACGAGGTCTTGCCGTGCATGAGCTCATCGGCGTGCGTGACGGTCGCGCCGAGCGCTTCGGCGATCGCCTGGTGACCGAGGCACACGCCGAGAAGCGGTGAACTGGCCTCGAGGGCCGCATGCACCACCGCGATCGAGATGCCGGCGGACGCCGGCGTTCCCGGACCCGGTGACAGCAGGACAGCGTCGTACTCGGCGATCCGGCTCGGCACGTCGGCGGCGGCGATGGCGTCGTTGCGCACCACCTCGGTCTCGGCGCCCAGTTGCTGCAGGTAGCCGTTGAGCGTGTAGACGAAGCTGTCGTAGTTGTCGACGACGAGCACGCGCGTCATGCTTCCTCCCTCATGCGCCCGGCGCGACGGTGACGTCTTGCGGTGCCACCAGCTCGCCGATCCACGGGAAGACCCAGAGGACCAGCACGGTCAGGATGGCCGCGATCAGTACGAGCACGATGAGCAGTCTGGTCCACCACGGCCCCGGCAGCACGCGCCACAGCGCCGCGTACATCAGGACTTTCCCGTCACGGTCGCAGCGATCTCAGCGGGGGGACCGCCGGCGATCGGGTAGAAGGTGTCGAAGGTGCCGTACGCCATGATCCGTTCGGCCGTCGAGAAGAACGGGTTGCAGCTCTGCAGCGTGATGATCCGGTCTCCGGGCTGCAGCCCCGGCTGGTCCGGCACCGGATCCAGGATCGCGACGTCGGTGGGAACCACGAATTGCAGATTGCGGAACGTGTACTGGTACCAGCCGTCGGCGGTCCCCACGAAGATGTGGTCACCCACGCGCAACTCGTTGATGTGCTCGAGGTCGCCGCCGTAGGCCTTGCGGTGGGAGGCGACCATGAAGTTGCCGACGGCGCCGGGCATCTGGGTGGTCGGGTAGTGGCCGAGGTTGCCCTTGTTGAGCACCGATAGGGCGGTGCCCTGCGCGATGGGTCGCGCGTAGTTCGAGCCGAAGCGCGGCACGTAGAGATACCCGAACACCTTGCCCGTGGACAGCGACGTCGTGATGACCGGCGGGGCAGCCGGGTCGGCGGGATCCGCGGGTGCCTTGGTCGGACTG
>Ga0209148_1000914_pt1 | contig 19917 bp, 15 predicted proteins | sample AraplaCol_mMF_r2_2_FD_184288 | JGI IMG/M metagenome (GOLD analysis project Ga0209148, IMG submission 184288) | Arabidopsis root microbial communities from North Carolina, USA - plate scrape CL_Col_mMF_r2 (SPAdes) (version 2) | ecosystem: Host-associated > Plants > Roots > Endosphere | place... | reverse complement strand
GCCTGGTGGTCTTCCTTGCGGAACGTCATCGTACCCTTGGGCGTCTCGAACGACATGCCTTCCATCGCCGTCACGAGCTGGTCGCCGTTGCCCGACGGGACCTTCTGCAGCGCCGCGACGACGGCCGCCGCCGCCGCCATGCCGCCGGCCGTGAACATGTCGGGCGGGGCCTTGTAGCGCTTCGTGTGTTCGGCCACGAGCCAGTCGTTCATCTTGTTCTTCGGGAAGCCGAAGTAGTAATTGATGGTGCCTTCCGTGCCGGCGTACGCCTTCCACGTCTTCATCACGGGCAGGATGTTGCCGCCCGGTGCCAGCGAGATGCCGTAGCGTTCCGGCTTCATGTCGGCGATCTTGTTCATCGGGTTCGGACCGGCCCAGACGATGGCCAGCACGCGCGGCTGCGGCTTGTCCTTCAGGGCGTCGAACAGGCGCTGCGTGGGCGCCGTGAAATCGGTCGCGGCGGCCGGGGCGTATTCCTCGTGCACGACGGTTGCCTTGCTGCCGGTGGCGGCCAGCGCTTCCTTGCCGGCCTTGATGGCGTCGCGGCCGAACGCGTAGTCCTGCGCGAGGAAGGCGACGCTGCCGCTCTTGAGCGTGGAGGCGGCGGCCAGCGCGTCCTGCGTGGAATTGCGCGCGGTGCGGAAGATGTATTTATTCCACTTGGCGCCCGTGATCTCGTCCGCGACGGCCGGCTCGACGATCAGCACCTTCTTGTATTCCTTCGCGACCGGCAGCATCGCGAGCGCGGCGCCGGACGACGTGGTGCCGACGGCGATGTCGACCTTGTCGTCGCCATAGGCTTCGGCCAGCAAGGTGCGGGACAGGTCGGGCTTGCCCTGGTCGTCCTTCACGATCACTTTCAGCTTGCGGCCGTTGATTTCCATCTTGCCGCCGGTGAGGTATTCGAGGCCCAGCATGAAGCCGGTCTCGGTTTCCTTGGCATAGGATTCCAGCTGGCCCGTCTTGCCGGCGATGAGGGCAACCTTGAGGTCGGGGGCGGCCAGCGCGGCGCCGGCTGCCGTCAGGGTGAGGGCGGCGAACAGGGCGGCGGGCAGTGGTTTCTTGAGGTTCATCTCGTCTCCTTGAGATGGTGGGCACGGGGTGCCCACCCTACATTGTTACGTTATAGGCGTTCGTTGTCGTTCAGGGCACCGTGGCCAGGAAGCGCAGGATCGCGTCCAGCGCGACCGGTTCCGTCAGCATCGGCGCGTGGCCCACGTTCGGCACTTCGGCGTAGGCCATCGCGGGGGCCGCGCGCCGCATCCACGCGGCCTGGCGTTCTTCCAGCAGGTCGGACAGCGCCCCGCGCACGAGCAGGACCGGGCGCTCGTGCGTGAGCTTGCGGAACGCCATCCGCAGCGACAGCGACGTCGGCCTGAGTTTACCGGTTTGCAGGGCGATGGCAATGTTCGGGTCGTAGCGGGGCGCCAGCCGGCCGGCCGCGTCCGGGGCGAAGGCGCGGCGCGCCCATTTGTCCCATTCGGCGGCGTCGTTGTCCGGGAAGGCGCAGGCGTTGATGTCGCGCACGTAGCAGGCCGCGTCTTCCCACGAGCCCACGGTGCCCGACCGGCCCGCATAGCCGGTGATGCGCGCCAGGCCCTTTTCCGAGATCACGGGGCCGATGTCGTTCAGCACGGCGGCGGCCACGAGGTCGATGCGGCGCGCCGCCACCGTCATGGTGATCAGCCCGCCCATCGACGTGCCGACGAATACGGCGCGCGCGATGCCGAGGTCGGCCGCCAGGCGGACGACGTCGCCGGCATAGACGCCCGGCGTGTAGTTGTCGTGATGCGGATCGCGCTGCGACTCGCCCCGGCCGCGCACGTCGAGCGCCAGCACACGGCGGCCCGCCGCCGCGATGCGCGGGGCGAGTTCGTCGAAGTCGGACGCGTTACGCGTCAGCCCGTGGATGCAGATCACGGGCAGGCGCGCCGGCCCGCCCACGCCCGCGTAGTCGCGTGCGTGCAGCGCCAGGCCATCGTCACTGGTGAAGGTGATGTCGGTGTATGTGGACATGTGACCGTTTCGGTTGTTGACAGGCGCTCGGGTCGCCTCGGCGGAGAACCCCGGCGGGGGCTCTCCTCGCGGTCCGGGCGGACGATCAGAACTTGACGTCGAGCGTCGCGCGGACGCTGCGCGGGTCGCCATAGAAGGCGGTGACGGAGTTGAAAAAGCCGGAGAAGTTATAGCCGGCCACCTTGTAGCGCTTGTCCGTCAGGTTGCGGCCATGCAGCCCGACCTGGTACCTGCGGTCGGCACTGGTCCAGACGAGGCCCGCGTCCCACAAGCCGAAGCCGCCCTGGGACAGCGCCAGGTTGCCGGGGAGCGTGGCGTCCAGGCTCGGGACGCCGGTCGGGCGCGCGATCTCGGTCTGGTAGACCTTGCTCTTGTAGGCGACGCTGTTCATCAGGCTCAGCGTGCCGGCACGTCCCGCCAGCGCGAGCGGCCAGTCGTAGTTCACCGACAGGTTGGCGGCGTTCTTGGGCGTGTTCTGGAATTCAGTGCTGCCCGCGATGTTGACCAGGTTGGCGCCGTTCGCGACGTACCACTCCTTGTACTTGGCGTCGATGTGGCTGTACATGGCACTGACGCTGAGCGCATTGGTCAGGTAGGCGATCATTTCCAGTTCGAGGCCGTCGATCTTGGCCTTGCCGGCATTGGTCAGCGTGCCGGCGAAGCCGTTCACGTTGCCGCTCGCGTCGAACGTGGGGATCGAGCCGGGGATCTGGACGTTCTTGTAGTCCGTGTAGAAGACGGCGGCATTCGTCTGCAGGCGGCCGCCGTGCATCGACGACTTCAGGCCCAGTTCGATGGTGCTGACTTCTTCCGGATCGACGCCGCGGCGCTTGGCCAGCGAGGCTGCCGTGTTCGGGCCGCCGGATGCCGTCAGGTCCATGCGCGGATCGAACATGCCGCCCTTGAAGCCCTTGGAGAACGTGCTGTAGACGTTGTGGTCCGGCGCGATCTTCCAGCCGATGCCGACCTTGGGTGTGAATTTCTTGTCGGTGCGGTCCAGGTCGTCCTTGCCGAGATTGGTGTTCGGCGGGCCGAACGCGAAGGCGGCCGGATTGCCCAGCAGCGCCGACCCTTTCAAGCCGAGATAGGTCTGCTTGAAGATGCGCGCGCGCCGCTGGTCGTCGGTGTAGCGGCCGCCGAGCGTGACGCTGAACGTGTCGGTCAGGCTGTAGCTGGCGTCGGCGAAGGCGGCCCACGTCCGGGTGTCGATGTCGTCGTAGGTCAGCAGCGACAGGCCGCCGGCCGCGTTGTACAGCACGTCGAACTTGTTGAAGGCGTTGGCCTTCATGTAGAACACGCCTGCCACGCCCTGCAGGCGCGGACCGGTGTAGGTCAGCTGGAATTCCTGGCTCGTTTGATGGTCGCTGTAGATGGCCGGCGCCTCGAACAGCGGCGTCTCCAGCGAATCGAAGTCGATCGGGGCATACGATTCCGACTTGCGGTTGGCGGTGATCGACTTGAGGGACAGGGTCGGATCGATGGTGTAGTCGATCAGCAGCGACGTGCCCTGGTTGATCACCTGCTGCTTGTGGCCGACGACCGAGTACAGGTCGGCGCGCGTGTCGTACAGGCCGGACAGCGGCTGGATGTTCGCGGGCGCCGGGCCCGGCGTCAGGCGGTAACCCTGGCGTGGTTGCGAGTCGTCGACCGTGCGGTCGTAGGCGAAGCGCACGAACAGGTCGCTGTTCGGCAGCAGTTCCGCGCTGATGCGGCCGGCCCACAGGTCCTTGTTGTAGTTCTGCTGGCCGGTGAGGACGTTGTGGCCGAAGCCGTTGCGGTTGAACGTGGCCAGCGTGCCGCCCAGGCGCAGGATGTCGTTCACGGGCGTGCTGCCCTTGACGACGAGGTCCGCTTCGCCGTAGTTGCCCACGGTGGCCTTCGCATCCAGCATGGGTTTCGGCGCGAGCTTGCGGGTCACGTACTTGACGGCGCCGCCGATCGTGTTGCGGCCGTACAGCGTGCCCTGCGGGCCGCGCAGCACTTCGATGCGTTCGAGGTCGTAGATGTCGGTGAGGGCGCCCTGCGGCCGCGCCAGGTAGACGTCGTCGAGATAGATGCCGACGCCCTGCTCGTAGCCGGCGACCGGGTCCTGCTGGCCGATGCCGCGGATGAAGGCGGTCAGGGTGGTGTTGGTGCCGCGCGACGTTTTCAGCGTGGTGTTCGGCACCTTGTCGGTGAGCGCCGTGAGGTCGGGGATGGCCTGCTTTTCGAGCTCGGCGCCGGACAGCGCGGTCACCGCGCCCGGCACGTCCTGGATCAATTCAGCGCGGCGGCGGGCGGTCACGACGACCTTGCTGATGTCTTCCGTGGCCGACGCGGCGGGGGCAGTGTTCGCGTCTTCCTGGGCATGGGCGGCCCCGATCGTGCCGCCGTACATTGCCATCAGCACGGCAATCGACATGGCGGACCGGGTCGGTCGGTTCAGTTTCGGCTTGCTAACACGCATTGAATGTCTCCTGATTTTGTTTGGTGTTATGCGTTCAGGTACGTTTCGCATGATCGGAGTGTGCCTCGATTGAATCTGGTTGAACAGACAACGCCGCGCCCACCGGTTGTGCATTTATGCACAGCGCGGCGGAACCGCCCATCGAAGGCGGCGCCAGAGGGCGCGGCACGTTGCGACGTCCGGAAAACCGGGTTGCTGTGCATACGCAAGAGGTGTTCCGAAAACGTTGCAGCGGCAATGTGCACTGGTGCACAATATGTCACCTTGACATCAAACAACGGGTTCTCGAAAAAGCCGCACTGGACGGTGACCTCATGCGCGACGGGTCGGCGGGAACCGGGGGAGACAACCATGCACAGCCTGCCGGAGTGGACGGATTTGCGGTTTTTCCTGGAGCTGGCGCGCGCCGGCACCCTGTCCGGGGCGTCGCGCCGCCTCGACGTCGAGCACACGACCGTCGCGCGGCGCATCGACCGCCTCGAGCACCAGCTGGGCACGACCTTGTTCGACCGCTCGCGCGAAGGCTACGAACTGACGGAGATGGGCCTGGCCCTGTTGCCGCACGCCGAGGCGATGGAAGGCGCGGCGCTGGCCGCCACCGAGCAGCTGGGCGGGGCGGAGGTGGCGGCGCACGGCGTCGTGCGGCTCGGCGTGCCGGAAGTGTTCGGGGTGCGCGTCGTCGCGCCCCTGCTGGTGACACTGTTCGACGAGCACCCGGACCTGTCGATCGACCTGCTGGCGCTGCCGCGCTTCGCCAACCTGGCCAACCGCGAGGCGGACCTCGGCGTCATGCTCGATCCGCCGTCGACGGGGCGCTACATGGTGACGCGCCTCGCCTCGTTCCGCTTCTACCTGTACGCGGCGCCGGTGTATCTCGCCCGGCACCCGTCGATCAGCACCCATGCCGACCTGGAGCACCATGATTTCGTCGACTACGTGCAGGACCGCCTGGCCAGCCGCGAACTGTCGTACCTGAACGAACTCGGATTCACGCCGCGCCGCCGCCTGTGCTGTTCGGGCATGGGGGCGCAGATCGAGGCGGCGTCGCTGGGCCTGGGCCTCATGATGGCGCCGCCGTACGCCGTGCCGGACGACGGCCGTCTCGTGCCCGTCCTGCAGGGCTTTTATGCGGAGCGCTCGTTCTGGCTCGCGGCCCCGACCGACCTGTACCGGCTGCGCCGCGTGAAGGTCGTGTGGGACCTGTTGCGCGACCTGGCCGACAACAATCCCAAGCTGTGGCTGGACAAGGGCGACATCGGGCGGGCGGCGTGAGCGCCACCGTTGTCCGCGCTTACGTGGCAGCCGACCGCGCCGCCGTCAACGCCGTCGCGCTGGCCGCGTTCGCGCAATACGCGGACGATTACGTGGACTGGCCCACGTTCAGCGCCGGGATCGGACGCATGGCCGATCTGGCGCGTGACGGCGACCTGATGGTGGCCGAGCGCGCCGGCCGCGTCGTCGGGGCCGTCGTGCACGTGGGGCCGGGGCGGCCGCGCAGCGCGATCTTCCCCGCGGACTGGTCGGTGATCCGCATGCTGGTCGTCGATCCGGCAGCGCGCGGCCACGGCATCGGACGGGCGCTCGTCGCGGCTGCGCTGGAACGAGCCCGGCGCGCGGGTGCGCCCGCGGTGGGGCTGCATACGAGCCCCATCATGGAGACGGCGCTGCGGCTGTACCTGGACATCGGCTTCGTGCGCGAGCATGACCTGCCTTTGAACCGTGGCGTGCCATATGCCCGCTACATGTTGCCGCTGTAGGGTGGACGGTTCCCCGTCCACGCGTTCAAGGCACGGTGAAGATGCCGGTGCGGTACAACGCCCACCGTGGCTGAACGCGTGGACGGCACAGCCGTCCACCCTACTTGAACGGGTTGCGGTCGTTGAGCTCATCGATGTAATCGTCGATCCCGCCGGCCTCGCGCTCCAGGAAGCGCTCGACGGCATCCGCGAACGACGGATGCGCGAGCCAGTGCGCCGACCAGGTCCGCGTCGGCAGGAACCCGCGCGCCATCTTGTGCTCGCCCTGCGCGCCGCCTTCGAATACCTGGATGCCCTGCTCGATGCAGAATTCGAGCGGCTGGTAGTACGCCGCCTCGAAGTGCAGGCAGGGCACGTGTTCCAGCGCGCCCCAGTAGCGGCCGTACAAGGTGGTCGCGTCGTGCACGACGAGGGACGCCGCGATGGGGTGGCCGTTCCGTTGCGCGATCACGAGCAGCAGCTTGTCCGGCATCGTCTTGCCGATGCGGCGGAAGAAGTCCAGGTTCAGGTAGGGTTTCGAAAAATGCTCGGCGTAGGTGTTGCGGTAGCAGCGCGTGAAGAAGCGCCATTCCTCATCCGTCACGTCGCGGCCGCGCACCCGGCGGAGCAGCACGCCCGCCTCGCGCACCTTGCGCCGCTCGGCGCGGATGTTCTTGCGCTTCTTTTGCTCCAGCGTCGCGAGGAAGTCGTCGAACGTCGCATAGCCCGCGTTCATCCAGTGGAACTGCACGCCGCTGCGCAGCATGAAGCCGGCGTCGGCCAGCTGTTTCGCCTGCTCGTCCGGCGGGAACAGCACGTGCGTGGACGAGACGTCCGTCGCTTTCTGCGTGGCGGCCAGCACGTCGACGAGCGCCGCCCGCGCCCGCGCATCACGCGCGAGCAGGCGCGGGCCGCTCACCGGCGTGAACGGGATCGCGGACAACAGCTTCGGATAATAGTCGAGCCCATGCTCCTGGTAGGCATTGGCCCACGCCCAGTCGAACACGTATTCGCCGTACGAGTGCGCTTTCACGTACAGGGGCAGGGCGGCCGCCAGATGGTCGTCGGCGTCGTACAAAGCGATGTACTGCGGCTGCCAGCCCGTCTCCGGCGTCGCGCTGCCGGATTCGTGCAGCGCGTGCAGGAACGCATAGGACAGGAACGGGTTGGCATTGTCCTGCAGGGCGACGAGGCCGTCCCACCGGGCCTGCCCGATCTCGGACAGAGAAGAAACGATATGCGTGCGATAATTCAAGATGACTTCCGTGAGCTGTTGAGACCTATGGATAAGCGATTCTTCAACCTGTATTCCCACGATTTCGCGCGCGTGGCCGTCGCCAGCCCGCGCTGCCGCGTCGCCGACCCGGCCTTCAATGCGCAGGAAACGATCCGCCTCGCGCGCGAGGCTGCCGACGCGGGCGCCGTGCTGGCCGCCTTCCCCGAACTGGGCCTGTCGGCCTACACGTGCGACGACCTGTTCCACCAGCGCGCGCTGCTCGACGCCGTGCTGGACGCGCTGGCCGAAGTGGTCGCGGCTTCCGCCACGCTGCCGCTGGCGCTCGTCGTCGGCGCGCCGCTGCGCGTCAACCACGTGCTGTTCAACTGTGCCGTCGTCGTCGCGGGTGGCCGCATCCTGGGCGTGGTTCCGAAAAGCTACCTGCCCAATTATGGCGAATTTTACGAAAGTCGGCAGTTCAGCGCGGCGGACAACGCGGCCGTCGACCGGATTGCCCTGCTCGGCCAGGACGTGCCGTTCGGTCCGGAGCAGATTTTCGAACTGGAAAATCAGCCGCTATTCCGCTTCCACGTCGAGATCTGCGAGGACGTGTGGGTGCCGATCCCGCCGTCCTCGTACGCCGCGCTGGCCGGCGCGACGGTGCTCGTGAACCTGTCGGCGTCGAACGTCGTCGTGGGAAAAAGCGGCTACCGCCACCAGCTCGTGGCGCAGCAGTCGGCGCGCTGTCTCGCGGCCTATCTGTACACGTCGGCCGGGCGGGGCGAATCGACGACCGACATGGCCTGGGACGGCCAGTCGCTGATCTACGAAAAGGGCGACCTGCTGGCGGAGTCCGAGCGCTTTCTCGGCGACTCGCACATCATCTTCGGCGACGTCGACCTGGAACGCCTGTCCGTCGACCGCATGCACACGACGACGTTCGCGCAATCGGTGCGCCGCCACGCGCACGAGGTCGCGAAGTTCCGCGTGCAGAAGTTCGCTGTCCCGCTGCCGGTCGACCGTGACCTGCCGCTGGCCCGCCTCGTCGAGCGCTTCCCGTACGTGCCTGCCGACGGCCGCCGCCGCGACGAGCGCTGCACGGAGGTCTACAACATCCAGGTGCAGGCGCTCGTGCAGCGGCTGCAGTCGTCCGGGCACCAGAAGGTCGTGATCGGCATCTCGGGCGGCCTCGATTCCACGCACGCGCTGCTCGTCTGCGCCAAGGCGATGGACAAGCTGGACCTGCCGCGCACGAACATCCTCGCGTACACGATGCCGGGCTTCGCGACGAGCGAGCGCACGCTGCGCCAGGCGCGCGAACTGATGCGCGTCGTCGGCTGCACGGCGCACGAGATCGACATCCGCCCCAGCTGCGTCCAGATGCTCAAGGACCTCGGCCACCCGTACGCGGAAGGCGCGGAGCAGTACGACGTCACGTTCGAGAACGTGCAGGCGGGCGAGCGCACCAGTCATCTGTTCCGCCTCGCGAACCACCACCACGCGATCGTGATCGGCACCGGCGACCTGTCGGAGCTGGCGCTGGGCTGGTGCACGTACGGCGTGGGCGACCACATGTCGCACTACAACGTCAACGCGAGCGTGCCCAAGACGCTGATCTCGCACCTCGTGCGCTGGGTCGCGGACACGAAACAGATCGGCGCGACCGGGTCCGACGTCCTGATCCACGTGCTGGAGACGGAGATCTCGCCCGAACTCGTGCCGGGCAAGACGGGCACGGGCAAGGAAGAGGGCAAGCCCGCGCAGGTGACGGAAGACTTCATCGGCCCGTACGAGCTGCAGGACTTCAACCTGTACTACACGATCCGCTACGGCTTCGGGCCGGCGAAAGTTGCCTTTCTGGCGTGGAGCGCGTGGCGCGACCGCACGGCCGGACCGTGGCCGGAAGGCGGCAGTCCGGCGCGCCACCAGTACGATCTCGCGGCGATCAAGAAGAACCTGGGCATCTTCCTGTGGCGCTTCTTCAAGACGAGCCAGTTCAAGCGCTCGTGCGTGCCGAACGGGCCGAAGGTCGGCAACGGCGGCTCGCTGTCGCCGCGCGGCGACTGGCGCGCGCCGAGCGATTCGGAAGCGACCGTGTGGATGGACCAGCTGGCGAGGATTCCGGATTGACCGGGCGCCATGCGATAATCCCGGCAAAACCCGATAGGAGATAACGATGAAACAGATTACTTGCGTGATCAAGCCGTTCAAGCTGGACGAAGTGCGCGAAGCGCTGGCCGAAGTGAACGTCACCGGCCTGACCGTCACGGAAGTGAAGGGCTTCGGCCGCCAGAAGGGCCATACGGAACTGTACCGCGGCGCCGAATACGTCGTCGACTTCCTGCCCAAGGTGAAGATCGAAGTGGTGGTCGACGATGCGTTGACGGAGCAGGTGGTGGACGCGATCATCAAGGCCGCACGCACGGGCAAGATCGGCGACGGCAAGATCTTCGTGCAGGACGTGGAGCAGGTGATCCGCATCCGTACGGGCGAGACCGGGCCGGACGCCGTATAACGCCGCGCACCAGGCACGTCGTCCCCGCCCTCGCCGGGCGCCTTGGCGGGGACCCAATGTAAGCTGGCGGGCCGCGAACACCTTGGATTCCCGCCTGCGCGGGAATGACGGTTTTGAAGCGGGAGGATTCCCGCCTGCGCGCGAATGACGGTTTTGAAGCGGGAGGCGCGCAGCACGCGCTCACCTTCTCGTACGGGCGAGACGGGGCCGGACGCCGTATAACGTCGCGCACCAGGAACGTCGTCCCCGCGAAGGCGGGGACCCAATGTAGCTGGCGGGCCGCGAACACCTTGGATTCCCGCCTGCGCGGGAATGACGGTTTTGAAGCTGGAGGATTCCCGCCTGCGCGGGAATGACGGTTTTGAAGCTAGAGGATTCCGGCTGCGCGGGCATGGCGGTTTTGAAGCTGGAGGCGCGCAGCACGCGCTCACCGTCCCAGCCGCAGATCGAACTTCCACGTCACCAGCCGGAACACCACGATGAACATCGCGCTGGACCACAGCGCGAAATCGTGCGGGAAGCCGTTCATCCCCAGCAGCAGGAACATCCAGTTGCCGAGGAAGGCGCAGATGGCGTAGGGCTTGCCGTCCCTGAACACCATCGGCACTTCGTTGCAGACGATGTCGCGCATCACGCCGCCGCAGATCCCCGTGATCACGCCCATCATCGATGCGATGAACAGCGGCATGCGCGCGTCCAGCGCGGACGACACGCCGGCCACGGAAAACAGGCCCAGGCCCACGGCGTCGGCGATCACGATCAGCCGTTCCGACACGATCTGGCGCAGCGTGCGGAGCAGCGGCGTCGCGACGAGGGCCAGCACGAAGATCAGGATCGCGTATTCCTGGTGGATCACCCAGAACAGCGGCCGTTTATCCAGCAGGATGTCGCGCACGGTGCCGCCGCCGAATGCGGCGATGAAGGCAACCGTGAACACCCCCACCACGTCCATGCGCTTGCGCCGGGCCTCGATGAAACCCGAGAATGCGCCCACCAGGATCGCAACGATTTCAATGACGGTGATGAGGTGCATGCCGCGGCCGGTTGTCTCCATATTGCTAGACTAACATGCCGACCTCGGCCGCGTAAGACGGGACGGGCCCCTAACGGACGCGTCCTGACACGTTCAGTGGTCGTCGAGCGCGGGCCGCAGCAGGACGATCAGGGCGCCGTTGCCGCCGTCGGCGCGGTTGGCCACGCAGAAGGCGACGACGTCGCTCGTCTGCACGAGCCAGCTGTGGACCATGCCGCGCAGGACGGGTTCGCCGCCGGCCGAGCCATAGCCCACGCCGTGGATGATGCGCACGCAGCGGATGCCGCGCTTGCTGGACTTGCGGAGGTAGGCGTCGACGTGGCGCCGCGCCAGGTCGCGCGTGAGGCCGTGCAGGTCGAGCTCGTCCTCGACGGGCCAGTGGCGCTTGCGCAGCTTCTTGACGACGTCGGGACCGACGCCGGGCGCCGACCAGCTGAGGGAAGGGTCTTCGTCGAGCAGGCCGTCGACGTCGAACTGGTCGGACAGCATCGATTCGCGCAGCACGGCCGCCGTTTCTTCGTCCGCAGTGCGGGGACGGGCGGGCAGCGGGGTGCCGCGTGTTTCGAAATCGTGCATCGGACGCCACACGTAGCGGTCCGATTCCGGCATCCTGACGACGTCCTTGACGGCCGTGCCGAATTCGACGGCGTGCTCGCGCGCGATGCGTTCGCGCTTTTCGCGCTCGGCCTGTTCGATGGCGCGCTGCCGTTCTTCTTCCTTGAGCTTGTCGCGCAGGGATTTTAATTCCGCGAAGTCCTTCATCGCCTTACAACCTGATCCAGTTTCTCGGGGTTGCGCCCGGCAACCCCGGGTTATTCCAGGGCTTCCAGGTAGCGCTGGGCATCCAGCGCGGCCATGCAGCCCGAACCCGACGACGTGATCGCCTGGCGGTACACGTGGTCCTGCACGTCGCCGGCCGCGAACACGCCCGGGACGCTGGTCGCGGTGGCCATGCCTTCGCTGCCGCCGCGGGTCTTGATGTAGCCGTTGTGCATGTCCAGCTGGCCCTCGAAGATGCCGGTGTTCGGCTTGTGGCCGATCGCCACGAACAGGCCGTGCACCTTGAGCTCCTTGGTCGCGCCGCCGTCCGTCGATTTCAGCTGCACGCCGGTCACGCCGCTCTGGTCGCCCTTGACCTCGTCCAGCGTGTGGTTCAGCTCCAGCACGATCTTGCCTTCGGCGACCTTGCCCATCAGGCGGTCGACGAGGATAGGCTCGGCGCGGAACTTGTCGCGGCGGTGGATCAGCGTGACCTTGGTGGCGATGTTCGACAGGTACAGCGCTTCCTCGACGGCCGTGTTGCCGCCGCCGATCACCGCGACTTCCTGGTTGCGGTAGAAGAAGCCGTCGCACGTGGCGCACGCAGACACGCCCTTGCCCATGAATTCCTGCTCGCTGGGCAGGCCGAGATACTGGGCCGAGGCGCCGGTCGCGATGATCAGCGCGTCGCACGTGAATTCGTGCGAATCGCCCACCAGGCGGATCGGCTTCTCGTCCAGGAACGTGGTGTGGATGTGGTCGAACACGATGTCCGTATTGAAGCGCTCGGCGTGCTGCAGCAGGCGCTGCATCAGTTCCGGACCCTGGACGCCCAGCGGGTCGCCGGGCCAGTTCTCGACATCCGTCGTCGTCATCAGTTGACCACCCTGCTCGACACCGGTCACCAGCATCGGACTGAGATTGGCGCGTGCCGCATAGACGGCGGCACTGTAGCCGGCGGGGCCGGAACCGAGGATCAGGACTTTGGCGTGTTTGCGAGTGGTCATGTGTGAACTTCTTCTATTGGATGATGCCCGGAAAGTGGGGCCGGGCAGTGCGGAATCAAGAGGCGTCGAAGGCGGGATTATAGTCGATGATGCACGTGAGCATGAATCGTGGGGCCTGTGCGGCAATATATCGCTTAGAATGGTCATCTTTGGGGCATTGTTACCCGGCAGTACCGTTTCACACCGCAATGAGCAAGAATAGTCCATCGACGAGCACGACCTATACTCACAAGCCGAGGCCGCCGCGCCAGCCGTTGCCGAACCGGCTCGTGCGTCTGTTGTCGGAGGCGCGCTGGCTGGCCACGGCCGTCGCGCTGTTGTATTTCGTCCTCATTTTGCTCAGTTATAACAAGGCCGATCCGGGCTGGTCGCACGAGAACGCCGTGGCCCACGTCGCCAACCTGGGCGGCCGCGCCGGCGCCTGGCTTGCCGATCTATTACTGTTCATCTTCGGCTTTTCCGCCTGGTGGTTGTGCGTCTGTTTTACGCGCGGCGTGTGGCAGGGCTACCGGCGCTTGCATTCGAGGTTTATCGTCCAGGAAGCGCAGCAGGAGCCCGAGCACCAGGGCGAGACGCTGGTCCGCTGGATCGGCTTCGTGCTGATGTTCGCCGGCAGCGTCGGCCTCGAATACCTGCGCATGTGGTCATTGAAGGTCGAGCTGCCGCGCGCGGCCGGCGGCGTGCTGGGCCAGCTGATCGGGCATGCCGCGCACAACGCGTTCGGCTTCACCGGCGCGACCCTGCTGCTCCTGCTGCTGTTCGGCCTCGGCTTTTCCTGGTACTTCCAGGTGTCGTGGCTCGCCGTGGCCGAGCGCATCGGCGAGACGGTCGAGACGACGTGGGACTGGTTCCGCCTGCGCTACGAAGACCGCGAAGACCGCCGCTACGGCGAAGTCGCGGCGCACAAGCGCGACGAAGTCGTCGTGCACGAGCGCGCGAAGTACGTGGAAAAACATGCCGGCTCGCCCGTGCGGATCGAGACCCCGCGCGACGACGGGTCGGACGAGCCGCACGACGCCGCGCCCGCCGCGCCGGGCTTCCTGGCCAAGATGAAGGCCAAGGTCAAGGCGCGCGCCGACGCGAAGCTGGCCCGCGCCAAGGCCGAGCCGCAGATCGCGGATGCCGGCACTGCGCCGTCCGCGCCGCCGTTCGCGGCCGAGCCGTCGTTCGACGACGAGCCGCTGCCCGAGGCCGCGCCGCGCGCGCCCGCGCCCGTGCTGGCGAAGGCACCGCTGCCGCCGGCCGCCGCACCGAACCCGGCCCCGATCAAGATCGAACCGCAGATGGTCACCGTGCCGCGCTCCGAGCGCGCCGAGAAGGAGCGCCAGTCGCACCTGTTCGAGGTCAACGGCGACAATACGCTGCCGCCGCTGGCGCTGCTGGACGACGCGCCGCCGGCGCAGGAATCCGTCGCCATCGAGACCCTGGAATTCACCAGCCGCCTGATCGAGAAGAAGCTGTCCGACTTCGGCGTCGACGCGAAGGTCGTGGCCGCGTATCCGGGCCCCGTCGTCACGCGCTACGAGATCGAACCGGCGACGGGCGTGAAGGGCAGCCAGATCGTCAACCTGGCGCGCGACCTGGCGCGTTCGCTGTCGCTGACGTCGATCCGCGTCGTCGAGACGATCCCCGGCAAGAACTACATGGCGCTGGAGCTGCCGAACCCGAAGCGCCAGATCGTGCGCCTGACCGAGATCCTCGGTTCGAAAGTGTATGGCGACAGCGCGTCCAGCCTGACGGTCGCGCTCGGCAAGGACATCGCCGGCAAGCCGGTCGTCGCCGACCTGGCCAAGATGCCGCATCTGCTGGTGGCGGGTACGACGGGTTCCGGCAAGTCGGTCGGCATCAATGCGACCATCCTGTCGCTGCTGTATAAAGCCGATCCGGCCGACGTGCGCCTGATCCTGATCGACCCGAAGATGCTGGAGATGTCGGTGTACGAAGGCATCCCGCACCTGCTGGCGCCCGTCGTCACTGACATGCGCCAGGCCGGCCACGCGCTGAACTGGGCCGTGAACGAGATGGAGCGGCGCTACAAGCTGATGTCGAAGCTGGGCGTGCGCAACCTGGCCGGCTACAACGGCAAGATCCTCGACGCGGCCAAGCGCGAGGAGCACATCCCGAACCCGTTCTCGCTGACGCCGGACGCCCCGGAACCGCTCGACAAGCTGCCGACGATCGTCATCATCATCGACGAGCTGGCCGACCTCATGATGGTGGTCGGCAAGAAGGTCGAGGAACTGATCGCCCGTATCGCCCAGAAGGCGCGCGCGGCCGGCATCCATCTGATTCTCGCGACGCAGCGCCCGTCCGTGGACGTCATCACGGGCCTGATCAAGGCGAACATCCCGACGCGCATCGCGTTCCAGGTGTCGTCCAAGATCGACTCGCGCACCATCCTCGACCAGATGGGCGCGGAGACGCTGCTGGGCATGGGCGACATGCTGTACATGCCGCCGGGGACGGGCCTGCCGGTCCGGGTGCACGGCGCGTTCGTGTCGGACGAGGAAGTGCATCGAGTTGTAAAACATCTCCAGTCGACGGGCGAACCGAATTACATTGAGGGCATTCTCGAAGGCGGCGTGGCCGAAGAGGGCGGCGCCGACGGCGTGCCGGCCGGCGAAGGCGGCGGCGAGTCCGACGCGATGTACGACCAGGCCGTGGCGGTGGTGCTGAAGAACCGCCGCGCGTCGATCTCGCTCGTGCAGCGCCACCTGCGCATCGGCTACAACCGTGCCGCGCGCCTGCTCGAGCAGATGGAACAGAGCGGCGTCGTGTCGCCGATGCAGTCGAACGGCAACCGCGACATTCTCGTGCCGGTCACGAACGCCGAATAAGACCCGGATGGTTGCGTGCCGTAGGGTGGGCACCCCTGTGCCCACCATGTGCGTGCATGACCGCAAACGTCTGGTGGGCACGGGTTGCCCACCCTACAAGGAATAACAATGCTGAAAATTTCATTGATCGCCACAACCTTGCTGATCGCCGGCGCGGCCCACGCCACCGCGCTCGACCAATTCAAATCCTTCGTCGCCGGCACCAAGTCCGCCCGCGGCGAATTCACGCAGACCCAGGTCCGCACGTCGGGCAAGCCCGGCAAGACGTCGAGCGGCACCTTCGTGTTCTCGCGCCCCGGCAAATTCATCTGGACCTACCAGAAGCCGTACGAGCAACTGCTGCAGGCCGACGGCGACACGCTGTACCTGTACGACAAGGACCTGAACCAGGTCACGACGCGCAAGCTGGGCGGCGCCCTGGGCAGCTCGCCGGCCGCGATCCTGTTCGGCAGCAATGACCTGGAAAAGAATTTCACCCTGTCCGAAGCGGGCACGCACGACGGCCTGGAATGGCTGAACGCGACGCCGAAATCGAAGGACACGACGTTCGAGCAGATCGGCATCGGCCTCAAGGACGGCACCCCGCAGGCGATGGAACTGAAGGACAACTTCGGCCAGACCGTGCTGTTGAAATTCACGAGCTTCCAGCGCAACCCGGCATTGGGCGCGCAGGCGTTCAAGTTCGACGTGCCGAAGGGCGCCGAGGTCGTCAACCAGTAAGATCTCCCGCGCGGCGGCCCGCAGTGGGCTCATGTAATCCGTTACACTTGCGCTTTCGACGCACCGGCCACACATGGGCAAGATGAACAACAACGACGCCTCGCGCGCCATGGGAGCCGCCCATGGATGACCTTTTCAAGACCGAACCAGCCGCCCCGCTGGCCGAAGCGCTGCGCCCGAAGACGATCGCCGAGGTGATCGGCCAGAGCCATTTGCTGGGCGAGGGCAAGCCGCTGAACCTCGTGTTCAAGTCGGGCCGCCCGCATTCGATGATCCTGTGGGGCCCGCCGGGCGTCGGCAAGACGACGCTGGCGCGGCTGACGGCGCACGCGTTCGACTGCGAATTCATCGCGCTGTCCGCGGTGCTGTCGGGCGTGAAGGACATCCGCGCGTCCATCGAGCAGGCCGAGCATTACCTGGCCGGCGGCAAGCACACGATCCTGTTCATCGACGAGATCCACCGCTTCAACAAGTCGCAGCAGGACGCGCTGCTGCCGTTCGTGGAATCCGGCCTCGTCACGCTGATCGGCGCGACGACGGAAAACCCGTCGTTCGAAGTGAACTCGGCACTGTTGTCGCGCTCCCAGGTGTACGTGCTCAAGGCGCTGGACGACGACGAGATGCGCCAACTGCTCGAGCGCGCACGCACGCGGGGCGCCCTGGCGCACCTGCGGTTCGACGACATCGCGATCCAGACCTTGATTGGCTACGCGGACGGCGACGCCCGCCGCTTCCTGAACCTGCTGGAACAGACGAAGACGTCGGCCGACACGTCCGGCACGACGCACATCACGCGCGAATTCGTCGAGAACGCACTGACCTTGAATGCGCGCCGCTTCGACAAGGGCGGCGACAATTTCTACGACCAGATCTCGGCGCTGCACAAGTCCGTGCGCGGCTCCCATCCGGACGCCGCCCTGTACTGGCTGTGCCGCATGCTCGACGGCGGCGCCGATCCGAAATACCTGTCGCGCCGCATCGTCCGGATGGCGTGGGAAGACATCGGCATCGCCGACCCGCGCGCCATCCAGCTCGCCAACGACGCGGCCGAGACCTTCGAGCGCCTCGGCTCGCCGGAGGGCGAACTGGCGCTGGGCCAGGCCGTCGTCTACCTCGCCATCGCCGCCAAGAGCAATGCCGGCTATAACGCGTTCAATGCCGCGATGGCCTTCGTGCGCAAGGATAAATCGCGCGAGGTGCCGGTGCACCTGCGCAACGCGCCGACGAAGCTCATGAAGGAACTGGGCTACGGCCACGAATACCGTTATGCCCACGACGAGCCGCATGCGTACGCGGCCGGCGAGACCTATCTGCCGGACGGCATGCCCGAGCCGGGCTGGTATCAGCCGGTGCCGCGCGGGATCGAAGCGAAGATCGCGGACAAGCTGGCCTGGCTGCGCAGTCTCGACGACGACGCCCGCGCCGGCGACGGCAGCGCCTGATTCCTATGAGCGCCGCTCGCGCGGAGGCGGGAGACCAAGTGCACCGCTACTGGCCGCGCTTGCGAATGACCGTCAGTTGGCCGTCGAGCGTCGCTCCCGCGGAGGCGGGAGCCCAAGTGCACCGCTACTGCCGGCGCTTGCGAATGACCGTCAGCTGGCCGTCAGGCTCCAGCCACGCGCGCCGGACCTGGACGATGTCGTCGACTTCGTGCTCGTGCAGCATGGCCCGCAATTCCTCGTCGCTGATCAGTTCGCGGCGCAGCGCGGCTTCCTGCTTGACGCCGTCCTTGATGATGCAGATCGGCGGCGCCAGCGCGAACCGGCGGAACGACGGGTAGCGGAAACTCAGCCAGTTCAGGATGTAGTTCCAGCCGATGATGGTGCCGATCAGGACGAAGCCGTCGACGATGGAGGTGTAGTCGCCCGCCATGGCGTTCTGGGCGGCGTCGGCGATGATCACCAGCACGAGCAGGTCGGACAGCCCCAGCGCGCCGGCGTCGCGGCGCACGATGAAGCGGAACAGGCAGAACAGGAAGAGATACGTCAGCGTGCCGCGCACGACGAGTTCCAGCGGCGGCATGCTGAACGTGAACAGCGCTTCCCAGTCGGCATCCATGGCGGCCCTCCCTGCTCTTGGACCGGCGTGCCGGGCCAAAAGATCGGCGCGCAGCAATGGTTTGCCGCCTGCGACTTGGTACAATTGCGCTTTCGATATCCCACCGTGCGACAATCCCGATAATGATAGACATCCAACTCCTCCGCAAAGACATCGACAATGCCGCCGCGCGCCTCGCGAGCCGCAAGTACACGCTCGACGTCGCCGGATTCAACGCCCTCGAGGCCGAGCGCAAGGCGATCCAGACGCGCACCGAGGAATTGCAGGGCAAGCGCAATGCGCTGTCCAAGCAGATCGGCATGCTGAAAGGCAAGGGCGAAGACACGAGCGCGGTGATGGCCGAGGTGGCCGGCATCGGCGACGAGCTCAAGGCCGACGAAACGGCGCTGGCCCAGGTGCAGGACAAGCTGGCGCAGTTCATGGCCGCGATCCCGAACCTGCCGCATCCATCGACGCCGGTCGGCCAGGACGAGTCGGGCAACGTCGAAGTGCGCAAGGTCGGCATGCCGCGCGTCTTCGATTTCGAGGTCAAGGACCACGTCGACGTCGGCGGCGCGCTGGGCCTGGATTTCGACACGGCGACCAAGCTGACCGGCTCGCGCTTCGCCGTGATGAAGGGCGGCATCGCGCGCCTGCACCGCGCGCTGGCCCAGTACATGCTGGACACGCACACGGGCCAGCACGGCTACACGGAGTGCTACACGCCGTACATGGTGAACGCCGATTCGCTGCGCGGCACGGGCCAGTTGCCGAAGTTCGAGGAAGACCTGTTCGCCGTGAAAAAAGGCGGCGCGGAAGGCGAGGGCGAGAATTTCTACCTGATCCCGACGTCGGAAGTGTCGCTGACCAACATGGTGCGCGACGAGATCGTCGCCGCCGAAAGCCTGCCGATCAAGATCACCGCCCACACCCCGTGCTTCCGCTCGGAAGCGGGCAGCTACGGCCGCGACACCCGCGGCATGATCCGCCAGCACCAGTTCGACAAGGTCGAACTCGTGCAAATCGCCCACCCGGAACAGTCGTACGACGCGCTGGAAGAGATGGTGGGCCAGGCCGAGACGATCCTGAAAAACCTGGGGCTGCCGTACCGCGTGATGCAGTTGTGCACGGGCGATATGGGCTTTTCCGCCGCGAAAACCTATGACCTGGAAGTGTGGCTGCCGGCGCAGAACACGTACCGCGAGATCTCGTCGCTGTCGAACTGCGAGGATTTCCAGGCGCGCCGCATGCAGGCCCGCTTCCGCAACGCCAAGGGCAAGCCGGAACTGCTGCACACGCTGAACGGCTCCGGCCTGGCCGTGGGCCGCACGCTGGTCGCCGTGCTGGAAAACTACCAGCAGGCGGACGGCAGCGTCGTCGTTCCCGACGTGCTGCGTCCGTACATGGGGGGCCTCGAGCGTCTCGTGCCGGCGGCGTGAGTAAATAGGTCTTCCGTTTTCGTCGGAGGCCGTCTATAATGCGGCCTCACGCGAAACGACCGCGAACCGGAGAGGTGGCAGAGTGGTCGAATGTACCTGACTCGAAATCAGGCGTACGGGTGACCGTACCGTGGGTTCGAATCCCACCCTCTCCGC
>Ga0209148_1000913_pt1 | contig 19928 bp, 19 predicted proteins | sample AraplaCol_mMF_r2_2_FD_184288 | JGI IMG/M metagenome (GOLD analysis project Ga0209148, IMG submission 184288) | Arabidopsis root microbial communities from North Carolina, USA - plate scrape CL_Col_mMF_r2 (SPAdes) (version 2) | ecosystem: Host-associated > Plants > Roots > Endosphere | place... | reverse complement strand
TCAAGCTGCATGGCGCGCGACATTCTCATTGTCGATGACGAGGCCGACATCCGTATGCTGATTGCCGGCATCCTGGGTGACGAGGGCTACCAGACGCGTGAAGCGGCGGACAGCGATATCGCCTTGGCCCTGCTGCACCAGCGCCAGCCGAGCCTCATCATCCTCGATATCTGGCTGCAGAACAGCACCCTGGACGGTATGGGCCTGTTGCCGATCATCAAGGCCGACTGGCCGGACGTGCCGGTGATCATGATCAGCGGCCATGGCAATATCGAAACCGCCGTCAACGCGATCCGCGATGGCGCCTATGATTTTATCGAAAAGCCGTTCAAAGCCGATCGATTGCTGCTGATTATCGAGCGGGCCCTGGAAGCCGCGCGCCTGCGGCGCGAGAACCAGGAACTGCGGATCCGGGTCGGCGGCGATCTCGACCTGATCGGCAATTCGGCGGCGATCCAGCAATTGCGCCAAGCCATTGACCGGGTTGCGCCGACCGGCAGCCGGGTGCTGTTTTCCGGTCCCCCGGGCAGCGGCAAGGAAGTGGCAGCACGCGCCTTGCATCGTCGCTCCAAGCGGGCGACGGCGCCCTTCGTCGTGGTCAATTGCGCGACCATGCATCCGGACCGGCTGGAGATCGAATTATTCGGTGTCGAGAAAGGTGCCGATGGTTTCGAGAGTGGCAGGATCGGCTTCCTGGAACAGGCCCATGGGGGCACCCTGTTGCTCGACGAAGTCGCTGATATGCCCTTGGAAACCCAGGGGAAGATCGTGCGCGCCTTACAGGAGCAGACCTTCGAGCGGGTCGGCGGCAAGACCCGGGTCGAGGTGGATGTCCGGGTCATCGCGTCGACCAGCAAGGATCTGCAGACCGAGATGGCCGGCGGTCGGTTCCGCCAGGACCTGTTCTACCGCCTCAATGTCGTGCCGATGCGCCTGCCGCCCTTGAAGGAGCGGCGGGACGATATCGTTGATCTGCTTGAGCATTTCATGGCCCGTGCTGCCGAAGTTTCCGGCCTGCCGCCGCGCCAGCTCGGCGAAGATGCCCGCGCCATCCTGCAAGCCTATGATTGGCCGGGCAATGTCCGGCAACTGCGCAACGTCATCGACTGGCTGCTGATCATGGCGCCGGGCGACCCCACGGAGCAGATCCGCAGCGACATGCTGCCGCCGGATATCGGCGCCGTCTCCCTGGCGCCGATGGCGATGCACGACAATAACGAGGTCATGTCCCTGCCGCTGCGCGAAGCCCGCGAGATCTTTGAACGGCGCTATCTGGAATCCCAGGTGACCCGGTTCGGCGGCAATATTTCCCGCACCGCCAGCTTCGTCGGCATGGAACGTTCGGCGTTGCACCGTAAGCTGCGGTCGCTTGGCATTACCACTTCGGAACGCGACAAGCCGGAAGGCTGATCAGGCATCGCCACGCTGCCGGTGGATCTTCTATACTAGCCCCATCGATTCAAATGCTTGACCATCTCCGGTGAAACTCCATGCCACGTTTCTGCTACGTCAACGGACGTTATCTGCCCCATCGCCAGGGCTTCGTGCATATCGAGGATCGTGGCTACCAATTTGCCGACGGCGTCTATGAGGTCATTCCTGTCCATCAGGGACGGATGATCGACGCCATCCCGCATCTCGACCGGCTCGATTACTCCCTGGGGGAATTGCGTATCGCGCCGCCGATGGGGCGCAGGGCGCTGGAGCTCGTCATCCAGCATCTGATGGGCCTCAACGGTCTCACCAATGGACTGGTCTATCTCCAGGTCACCCGCGGTGTCGCGCCGCGGGATCACAAATTTCCCGCAGTCGTGAACAGTGCGCTGGTGATCACCACCAAGCAGACCAAACCGATCGCGACGAACTTGATCGATCAGGGGGTGAATGTCGTCACCCGGCCGGATATCCGTTGGCAGCGCCGCGACATCAAATCGGTGTCGCTGCTGCCCAATATCCTCGCCAAGCAGGAAGCGGTGGAGCAGGGCGGCTATGAGGCCTGGTTGGTCGATGAGAAGGGGCTGATCACCGAGGGCAGTTCCACCAATGCCTGGATCGTCACCGCCGGCCGGAACGGCAAGCCGGGTGAGATCGTCACCCGCCCACGCAGTCACGATATCCTGAGCGGCATTACCCGGCTCGCCGTTATCGCTCTGGCGAAAGAACAGAATCTCCAGCTGGTTGAGCGCGCCTTCTCGGTTGACGATGCGCTGGCAGCGGAAGAAGCCTTCCTCACCAGCAGCAGTGCTTTCGTCCTGCCGGTCACCCGCATCGATGGCCGGCCGGTTGGTTCCGGCAAGCCGGGGGCGCATACCCAGCGCCTGCGCCAGATCTATCTGCAGCATGCGATGCGAAATAGCGACCAATGACCCAGATTGCCGCATTGGCAAAACCGAGAGCATTGCTGTTCGATTGGGATAACACCCTGGTCGATAGCTGGGCGGTCATCCATTCGGCGATTAACCACACCTTGTCGGCCATGGGGCATGTGCCCTGGAGCCGCGCCGAGACCGAGATCCGGGCCAGAGCTTCGTTGCGAGATAGTTTTCCTACGTTATTCGGAGATGACTGGAAGCGTGCGGAGAAGCTTTTTTACGACCATTTCAGCGCCATCCATCTGGAACAGCTGGTGCCGTTGCCGGGTGTTGTCGATCTTCTCGATTATCTGGCCGGGCAAGGCCATTATCTGGCCGTTGTCAGCAACAAACGCGGCGCTTTTCTGCGGAAGGAAGCGAGCCATCTCGGTTGGGAGCGGTACTTTTCCGTTCTTGCCGGGGCCGGTGATGCTGCCCGCGACAAGCCAGCCGCCGATCATGTGGAATTGGCCTTGACCGGCCTCGTCGGCCTGAAAGCCGGCCCGGACGTCTGGTTCATCGGCGATACTGACATTGATTTGAAATGTGCGCATCTGGCGGGCTGTACACCGGTACTGGTCCGTTTGGCTGCTCCCGAGCCCGACGAATTTGGTGACCATCCGCCGGCACTCTACTTGCGGGACTGCCAATCCCTTCTCACATATCTGCAGCGCCTTTAAGCAGATCTCCGCGGGTTTTCAGCCCCCGGAACTTGTGTTACTCGTTTATGGGGCTAATTTGATGCCCCAGCCCGCACCATCATAGCGTTGGCATACCGACGCGCTGGGTCGAAACGACCCCAAAAACAAGGAAGAGAAAAATGGCTAGCGAAAAATCTCAAAGCGTCCAGGACGTATTTCTGAACAGCATCCGCAAGAGCAAGATGCCTGTCACGATCTTCCTGGTGAACGGTGTCAAGCTGCAGGGTATCGTGACCTGGTTTGACAATTTTTCCGTTCTGTTGCGGCGTGATGCGCATTCCCAGCTGGTTTACAAGCATGCGATTTCGACGATCATGCCGGCTGGCCCGTTGCAGCTGTTTGACGGCGGCAAAGAGGGTGAAGAAGGCTGAGTTGACCGCGCCTGAATGGGCCGCGGCATCAGACAAAGGATAGGAACGAGGTGAATAATATTGATCGCCCGGTTGCCTCGGAAGGGCAACTGGATAGCGATGGCATGCGTCATGGCGCGCGCGCCTTGGTCATTCATCCCGATCTGCGCCAGTCAGGTCGGGTGGTGACGGGGCCCGGGCGGTCTCCCGAAGCAAGACTGGAGGAAGCCTGCGGCCTGGCGCTCGCCATCGATCTCAATATCGTGGCGGCCGAAGTCGTGCGCGTCAGTACCGCCAAGCCGGCAACTCTTATCGGCGGTGGTGCCGTCGAGCGTCTGCACCAATTGATCGAAGCTGAAGAGATCAGTGTCGTCGTCGTCGATGGCGCGGTGACGCCGATCCAGCAGCGCAATCTGGAAAAGGCCTGGAACGCCAAAGTGATCGACCGGACCGGTCTCATCCTGGAGATCTTCGGCGAGCGGGCGCGTACCCGTGAAGGCCAACTGCAGGTCGAGTTGGCGGCACTCTCTTACCAGCGCAGCCGGTTGGTGCGGTCCTGGACCCACCTCGAACGTCAACGCGGCGGTTTCGGCTTCCTCGGCGGTCCTGGTGAAAGCCAGCTGGAAATCGACCGTCGCTTGATCGACGAACGCATGGTGCGCATCAAGCGCGATCTCGAGGATGTGCGGCGCACTCGTGGCCTGCATCGTCGGGCGCGCCAGCGCGTACCCTATCCGGTGGTGGCCCTGGTTGGCTATACCAACGCCGGCAAATCGACCCTGTTCAACCGGTTGACGCGTTCCGACGTTTTCGCCAAGGACCTGTTGTTCGCGACGCTGGATCCCACCATGCGGCGGGTCAAACTGCCCTCGGGCCGCGACATCATTCTTTCCGATACGGTGGGTTTCATCTCCGATCTGCCGACCGAGCTGGTTGCAGCCTTCCGCGCGACGCTGGAAGAGGTGCTGGAGGCGGATTTGCTGCTGCATGTCCGTGATGTCTCGCATCCCGAAACCGAGGCGCAGAAGGTCGACGTCCAGCAGGTGTTGCTCGGTCTCGGCATCGATCTTAGCGCTGAAGCGACCGAAGCGGGACGGGCCTGGCTGGAAGTTCTCAACAAGATCGATCTCCTGGAACCGGAACAGCGCGAGCAGATTGCGGAGCAGGCCGCACGTGATGAGCACGCGGTGGCGATCTCCGCGGTCGAGGGCCTTGGGTGCGATAAGCTATTGGTGCGGATCGAGGAACTGCTGGCGAGCAATCGTTTGATCCGGACTTACCGCCTGGCCCATGAGCTGGGTGCCGCCATGTCCTGGCTCTATCAGCACGGCGAGGTACTGGCGCGGGAGGATGGCGAGGAGGGGAGCGATCTCACGGTTCGCCTGTCGCCGGTCGATGTGGAGCGCTTTACCCGGCAGTATGGATTGCTGCCGCTGACCGATGAGACGGAAAGCGGGCAACCGGTCACGACCACGGGGCACGCCACGGCTGCGGAGGCTCACTGATCTTGAGCCGGACCGCATTACCCGATCCCAAATTCGTCGCCGATCTGATCGCCGATGTGGCTAAGATAGAAATCACGCCGCGCTTTCGTGCGCTGGAACATGGCGACTGGCGCGAAAAGGCGCCAGGCGACATCGTCACCATCGCCGACGAACGGGCCGAGGCGGCGCTCGAGCCGCAGCTCCTGAAACTTCTGCCGGGCTCTGTTGTGCTGGGCGAAGAGGCGGCAGCCCGTGACAAGTCGCTGTTCGATCTGCTGCGCGGCGATCGCCCGGTGTGGATCATCGATCCAATCGATGGCACGGCCAATTTCGCCGCCGGCAAGCCGGAATTCTGCTCGATGCTGGCGCTGGTCGAAGGCGATCGCCTGCTGGCGAGCTGGATCCATGAGCCGCTTCCCGGCCGCACCACTTGCGCCGTCGTGGGCAGTGGGGTCGAGGTATTCGGCACGCCGCGCCCGATGTCACCCGAGGCGGGCAAACACGGGAAAGAAATGCGTGGTGTGATGGCGGTCGGCCATAAGGGCCGCGCCGATCTTGTACAGCGGGCAGCCCATCTGAAATCGCAGATCGAGATTGAGCAGGTGCGCTCCCTGCGTTGTGCCGGTTTCGATTATCTGCGTCTCTTGGCAGGCGAGCTCGACTTCCTGCTGTTCTCCGGGGTGATGCCCTGGGATCATGCGGCCGGTGCCTTGCTGGTGCAGGAGCGCGGCGGTCTTGCGGGCTATCTCGGCGATGACGGGCGCTATCTCGCCAGCCGGGCGGTGACGGCGGAAGGCGTTTTGGCGGCGGCGCGGCCGGATGACTGGCGCCGGATCGCGGCACATCTCACGGTGGATGGCCGGTAAAAGCCGGCGACAGGCAACAGGGGTTAATGACATGAAAGTCGCTTTTCTCGGTCTCGGCGTGATGGGCTTTCCGATGGCCGGTCATCTGGTCAAGGCTGGTCATCAGGTCACCGTCTATAACCGCACCGCCGCCAAGGCCGAGCAGTGGGTGGCCAAGCATGGCGGCCAGGCGCGTCCTACCCCTGCGACAGCGGCGGCGGAAGCGGAAATCATCTTCGCTTGCGTCGGCAATGACGATGATCTGCGGCAGGTGACGACCGGTGTCGATGGTGCCTTCCAGGGCATGGTGAAGGGCAGCCTCTTCGTCGATCACACCACGGCTTCGGCCGATGTCGCCCGTGAATTATCCAAGGCCGCCAAGGCCAAGGCGCTGAGTTTCCTCGATGCGCCAGTCTCTGGCGGGCAGGCCGGCGCCGAGAACGGCAAGCTGACGGTCATGGTCGGCGGCGAGGCGGCCGACTTCGAGCGCGCCAAGCCGGTGATCGATTCTTACGCCCGGTCCTGCGCCCTGCTGGGGCCGGTCGGCAGCGGCCAGTTGACCAAGATGGTCAACCAGATCTGCATCGCCGGCCTGGTCCAGGCCTTGTCGGAGGGCGTCAATTTTGCCCAGAAGGCCGGGCTCGATGTCGCCAAGGTGGTCGAGGTGATCTCCAAGGGTGCCGCCCAATCCTGGCAGATGGAGAACCGCGCCCATACCATGGCCGACGGCAAATTCGAGTTCGGCTTTGCCGTCGACTGGATGCGCAAGGATCTCGGCATCTGCCTGGAAGAGGCGGCCCGCAATGGCGCCCGCTTGCCGGTCACGGCCCTGGTCGATCAGTTCTATGCCCAAGTCCAGGCTCGCGGCGGCAAGCGCTGGGATACGTCGAGCCTGGTCGATCTGCTGCAGCGGCCCTGAAACGCGCCGGATTTCAGCTCAGCATATGGGTGATGAAGTGGTGGAAGAGTTCCTGCTGGCTGGAGATATTCAGCTTGGCGTAGATGCTCTTGCGGTGGTTCTTCACCGTGCCTTCGGCGATCTCCAGGTTCTCGGCGATCGAGGCGCTGGAATGGCCGCGCAGGATCAGTTGCACCACCATCTGCTCGCGCGGTGAGAGGACGGCTGCGCCGAAACTTTCGAAAGCCAGTTCCATCACCGAGCCGCGCATCGACCAGGCCGGCTGCGCCGTTGGCTCGACGGAAGGTGCCCGCAGATCGCGCCAGTGATGTGACAGGGCCTGCCGGACAACCGGCTCGACCAGACGCAGCGCCGCCATTTCCTCAGCGCTGAATGGCTTGTTGCCGTTCCGGCGCATCAGCGAATAGACCAGCATGAAGCCGCCGGCGAGCCTGAGCATGAAGCCGATCTCCTCGGCCAGCGAGCCGGATTCCATCGAGATGCAGGGATGCACCTGCCAGGAATTGAAGTATTCGCCTTCAAAGAAATGATCCGGTGCCAGCTCGCGGGTCCGGTAGAGGCCGGGGGCGATGTTCTCCACACAGGCGGTATAGAAGGGGTCGAGCAGATAGGCGCCCTTGAGATAGTTATCGAGGGCAGCGCCGGGGGCGTGGCCACGAAAACCGTCATGCAGATAAAGCGGCTGTGACTGGTCTGGATAAGCAAAGATCACCGTCTGGTCGAACTGGACCAGGGTCTGCAGGCTGCTGTCGAGGACGGCGGGCAGGCTTGGGGCATCGATATGGGCGATGATGTCGGCGGTCGCCTGCTGCCACCTGGCGAGGTCAGGGGCGAAGCTGGGCGCGTCGGAGGCGGCCGGTCCGTTGTCCGACTTTTTGGGCAAGGCCGCCAGGCTGGCACTCATCTCCGACACATCTCCCAGTGTTTTGTCAGCACACGCTGTTTCGGCTGCTCTGCGGCCGCCTTGTCCCTTTTGGGATATTGGCAGTGCTTTCATCCCTGCGCAACATGACAGCCAGATTGCCGAAACCGCATCAGGCGGAGGCACGGCAGCGTCAGGAGCCAAGATTGTCCTGAGGCCGGTGAGTGCCCGCAACAAGGCGACAGACTGGGGGACAGAATGAGTGTCAATACAACGAGTCAACAATCGGGGGCGGGCTACAGCTCGACCGACCATCAGGAGGACGTCAAAGTCCTCCACAGCATGGGCTATGCCCAGGAACTCGAGCGGCGGATGAGCCGCTTCTCGAACTTTGCCATCAGCTTTTCCATCATCTGCATCCTGTCCGGTGGGATCAATTCGCTGGGGCAGGGGATCAGCGGCGCCGGTGGCGCATCGATCGGCATCGGCTGGCCGCTCGGCTGCGTGGTTTCCGGCATCTTCGCCATCGCCATGGCGCAGATCTCCTCTGCCTATCCGACGGCGGGCGGGCTTTATCACTGGGGCTCGATCCTCGGCAACAAGGGTTCCGGCTGGCTGACGGCATGGCTCAACCTGATCGGCCTCGTCACCGTGCTGGGCGCCATTAATGTGGGCACCTGGACCTTTTTCCTCGGCGCCTTCGGGCCGGCTTTCGGGCTGCAGGGCAGCTATTCCGAACAGCTGACCTTCATGATCCTGATCACCGCCAGCCAGGCCCTGGTCAATCATTTCGGCATTCGCCTCACCAGCATCCTCACAGATTTCAGCGGCTATCTGATCTTCTTCGGCTCGATTGTGCTGGGCGTGGCCTGCCTCGTTTTCGCGCCGGCCATTCACTGGTCGCAGCTCTGGACCTTCCACAATTACAGCGGCGATGCCGGCGGCGGGGTCTGGCCGCAGAGCAACAGTATCGGTTTCCTGTTCCTGCTGGGTCTGTTGCTGCCGATCTATACGATCACCGGTTACGATGCTTCCGCCCATACCTCGGAAGAGACGGTCAAGGCGGCGGTCAATGTGCCGCGCTCCATGGTCGGCTCGGTCTGGTGGTCGGCGCTGTTCGGCTGGGGCTTTCTCTGCGCCGTTGTCGCCGTGATCCCCAATATGGATCAGGCCGCCGCCCAGGGCTGGAATGTCTTTTTCTGGACCCTCGACCAGGTGATGCCGGCAGGCGTCAAGCTGGCCCTCTATATCGGCATCTTCGTGGCGCAATATCTGTGCGGCCTTGCCACGGTGACCTCGGCCTCGCGCATGATCTTCGCCTTCTCGCGGGATGGCGGCCTGCCGTTCTCGAGCCTGCTCAAGAAGGTGAGCCCGACCTACCGGACGCCGGTGGCAGCAATCTGGACGGCCTCGGTCCTGGCCGTGCTGTTCACCGCCTATACCTCGCTCTATACGACGATTGTCTCCGTTACGGTAATTTTCCTGTTCCTGTCCTTCACCGTGCCGATCACCCTGGGCCTGTTCGCCTTCCGCCGGACCTGGACGGTGATGGGACCCTGGGATATCGGCAACTGGTACCGGGTCTTCGCCGTCGCCTCGATCCTGTGCATGGCGCTGATCCTCTATATCGGTGTGCAGCCGCCCAATGACGCCGCGCTGAAGATCACCATCGGCTTTCTCGTTGTCACTGCCGTGATCTGGTTCGCCTTCGAGCGCCGGCGCTTCCAAGGCCCGCCGATCGGCGACGAGATCAAGCGTCGCCAGGCGGAAATCCACGCCGCCGAAGCGGCGGTCGGCGAGAAGACAGCGGTCTGACCACCATGCCTTCCCGGCGGTTGGCCTGACCCCTCAGGCTGGCAGAACCATCGGTCGGCGGTCCCCAGATCGTCGGCCGATGGAGCCGCCCGGGACAATGGTACGCCCGGCCCGACGGCCGGAGAGATCCATCGAGCCAAATTCACCAACAGCGACCGTAAGCCAAACAACGCGGTCGAATGATGCGACTTGCCGGGGAGGATGAAGATGTCGGGAACACGATTGGCCGGGCGGACGGCTTTGATTTCCGGTGGCGCCGGGGGATGCGGGGCAGCAGCCTCCCGCCTATTTGCCGCCGAAGGCGCCAAGGTGGCCATCGTCGATCGCCAGGTCGAGGCCGGCCGGAACCTGGCACGGGAGATCAACGCCGCCGGCGGGACCGCCGCCTTCTTTGCCGCCGATGTCTCCGTCGGTGACCAGATCCGGTCCGCGGTCGCGGCGGCGACTGATGTCCTCGGCACGCCGACCGTGCTCTTCAATCATGCCGGCACCATCGTGGTGAAGCCGTTCCTGGAAACCACCGAGGCGGACTATCACTGGCTCATGGATATCAATGTGAAGTCGATGTTCCTCATGACCCAGGCCGTGCTGCCCGGGATGCTGGCGGCGGGGGGCGGGGCGATCGTCAACACGTCGTCGATCTCCGCGGTCGCGGCGACGCCCATGGAGGTCCTCTACGGCACCACCAAGGGAGCCGTGCACATGTTTTCGCGGGCGATCGCCGTTGAGTACCGGGACAGGGGCATTCGCTGCAACGCCGTCTGCCCTGGCTTCATCCGGACACCCCATGGCCTGCACGAAGTGGCGGCGCTGAGTGCCCTTGGCGTCGATGCCTCGGAGGCGACCTTGGCCGCACAGCAAGGCCGGATGTGCGAACCGGAGGAGGTGGCGCGGGCGGCCCTGTTCCTGGTCAGCGACGACGCCAGTTTCGTGAATGGCGGCTATCTCTTCGTCGATAACGCCTTCACAGCCGTCTAGGTACTTTAAGATAGTTATATAAAATATTGATTTTGAAATATAATATGTAATTACGCAGTTAGCGTTTATTGTTTCCTTTGAGGAAATTTGGCGGCCGGCAACCGCTAGTCGTGCTGGCGTTCTTCGCGTTTTGCTTGCTGCCAGGCTTCTTCCAGCCGATCAAGTCCGGCTTCAGCGGGATCGCGACCTTCCTCGGCCATGATCGCCTCGATGCGACGGAAGCGGCGCTCGAACTTGGCATTGGCTTGACGGAGCGCGACCTCGGGGTCGACCTTCAGGTGGCGGGCGAGATTGGCGCAGACGAAGAGGAGGTCGCCAATCTCATCGATCAGCCGTTCCTGGGGGGCACCGGCCGCGATCTCGACTTCCACTTCGGCGAGTTCCTCGCGCACCTTGGCGACCACTGGCACGGTATCCGGCCAATCGAAGCCGATCCGGGCGGCGCGCTTCTGCAGCTTCTCCGCCCGCATCAAAGCGGGAAGGGCGAGCGCCACGCCGTCGAGGACGCTGGCCTGCTTGCCGGTGGCTTCTGCCAGGCGGGCGCGTTCCTTGGCCTTGCGGTGCTCCCAAGCTACGGTCTGGGCATCGGCGGTCTCGATCTTTTCCTCACCAAATACGTGAGGATGGCGCTCTATCATTTTGTTATTAATTGATTCTATGACATCGGTCATGGCGAAGTGGCCAGCCTCACGTGCCATCTGGGCATAGAACACGGACTGGAACAGCAGGTCGCCCAACTCGCCCTTCAGCGCCGGCATGTCATCCTGCTGGATAGCATCCGCCACCTCATAGGCCTCCTCGATCGTATAGGGGGCGATGGTCGCAAAGTTCTGATCGAGGTCCCAGGGGCAACCGCCCTTCGGATCGCGCAATTTGGCCATGATCTCGAGCAGACGGTCGAAGGCGAGGGCGGCGGTGCTGGGAGAAGCGGGGGAGGTCATGGGCCGGAGTCCTTACTGCTGGAGCCCGGACTATAGCCAATCGGCGCCGAGCAATGGAACAGCAGCCATTGAGCCAGTAGACAAGGTGACGGCGGCACCGACTTTGGCTAAGAGGAAGGCTGTCTAGGATTGCCGGAAGACCAGAGATGCCAGACCGTTACCGGGCACGCGATTTGGGGATTGCCCCCGGCCGGTTCGCACCGGGCGCCCTCAATGCCATCACCGATGTTGCCGGCCTACGAGTCGGCCATGTGACCATCCGGGAAGGCGACAGGCTGCGGACGGGAGCGACCGCGATCCTGCCTCATGGCGGCAATCTCTTTCAGGACAAGGTGCCGGCCGGCTTCGCGGTCCTCAACGGTTTCGGCAAGTTCGCCGGCTCGACCCAGATCGTCGAGCTCGGCGAGATCGAGACGCCGATCGTGCTTACCAACACCCTGGCGGTCGGTCGCGCCATCGAGGCCGTCAACCGCTGGACCTTGGCGCAGCCCGGTAACGAACAGGTAACCTCGCTCAATGCCGTGGTCGGCGAGACCAATGACAGCCGGCTCAATGACATCCGCGCCGGCTACCCGACCGTCGAGCAGATCCGGGGCGCCATCGACGCGGCGAAGACCGGCCCGGTTGAAGAGGGCGCGGTCGGGGCGGGGACCGGCACCGTCGCTTTCGGCTTCAAGGGCGGCATCGGCACCAGCTCCCGGGTCCTGCCGGCGAAGCAGGGTGGCTTCACAATCGGCGTCCTGGTGCAGTCGAATTATGGCGGGCAGCTCCGGATCGATGGTCGCGCCTTTGCCGAGATCCAGGCTTCCGGCGGGGACGCGGGGACACCGACAGCCGATACAGACGGCTCGATCGTCATGATCATCGCCACCGACGCGCCGCTCTCCGACCGCAACCTGCGGCGCCTCGCCGAGCGGACCTTTGCCGGCCTCGCTCGTACCGGCTCGGCGCTCAGCAATGGATCCGGCGATTATGCTTTGGCTTTCTCGACCGGCGAGAGCGTCCGCCGGACGCCGGCACGGCGGGCCGGTGTCAGCCAAATCGAGGAATTGCCGAACGACAAAGTCTCGCCGCTTTTCGAAGCGGTGATCGACGCCAGCGAGGAAGCGATCCTCAATTCGCTCTTCATGGCGGAGACGTCGACAGGCTGGGATACGGCGCGCGGCCGGGCTTCCAAGGTCGAGGCCCTGCCTTTGGACAGGCTGCAGAAACGGCGCAGCGGGGACCGGGCATGACCGCCGAACGCATCATCAATCAACATCATGCCGGGGCACCCCTGAAGCCGTCCTTCTTCCTGCGCCCGGTCGAGACCGTGGCGCGGGCGCTGATCGGCTGCCATCTCGTCTATAACGGCAGCGGCGGGATCATTGTCGAGGTGGAGGCCTATCACGAGAAAGATCCGGCCTCGCATTGCTATGGCGGCCAGACCATCCGCAATGCCTCGATGTTTGGACCGGGCGGTCATGCCTATGTCTACCGCTCATACGGCATCCATTGGTGCCTGAACTTCGTCTGCGGCGAGGCCGGCCAGGGCCGCGGCGTGCTGCTGCGGGCCCTGCAGCCGACGGTCGGGTTGCAGGCGATGATGGAACGGCGCGGCACCGAGGAGATCCGCCAGCTCTGTTCCGGTCCGGGCAAGCTTTGCGCCGCTCTGGGGGTTACCAAGGCCGACGATGGCAAGCCGCTGCTGCATCCGCCCTTTGCAGTCTCCAAACCAGCGCCCGGCAGCCATATCGACATCGCCGTCGGTCCGCGGATCGGCATCACCAAGGGCGTCGAGACGCCGTGGCGTTTCGGGTTGGCGGGATCGCGTTTTGTCAGCCGGCCGTTTCCGACCGTAAAATCCACCTGACCCATCGCCATTCCGGCACCAGGCCAAGCACCAGCATGCAGCCGGAGATGATGACGGCGGCACCCAGGATCTGTATCACCGACAGGTCTTCATGCAGGTGCAAGGCGCCGACCAGGACCGCAACCACGGTCACGACGAATTCGACGCTGATCGTGCGGGTCGGGCCGATCGAGGCCACCAGCCGGAAATAGAGCACGTAATTGAGCGCGCTCATGATGCAGCTCAGCACCAGCAGATAGCCGAAATCGATCAGATGCGGCAAAGCGGGGACCGGCACCGCCAGCAGCAAAGGCAGGGTCATCAATCCGCCGAACAGGAAAGAGCCGGCCGTCACCTCGAAGGCGCCGGTATGCTGCAGATGCCGGCTGGCATAATTGCTGCCGAAGGCGGCGGCGAAGGAAGCGAAGAGCGAAGCAGCGCAGCCGAGGACGAAGGAGCCGGTCACCGGCACGCTGGGGAAGCCCACCAGCAGCAGGAGCCCGATCGTGCCCAGGACCAATCCGATCAGCCCGCGCGTCGTGATCTTCTCGATGCCCCAGGCCTGGCCGATCAGCATGGAAAAGAGCGGAATCGCCGTGACGAAGATCGCCGCCATGGCGGTGCCGATCCGCGGCGTCGCATAGGACAGGCCGATCAACTGGGCAGCGACCGTGGTCGCTCCCACCACCGCCAGCGGCCGCCAGCCGGAGGTGAAATGCAGGCGGCGGCGCATCAACCTGGCGGCGATGATCAGTGTCGCGCCGGCGACCAGTGACCGCAAACTCACCGCGCCGACCCAGCCGAAAGCCTGCACCACCCGCAGCAGGACCAGAAAAGACAATCCCCAGACGACAGCGAGGAACAGGTAGGCAGCAATGTCGCGGGGTTTCATGTCGGTCGATCTTGGTGGAGGAGGGGGCTGGATAGCAGATGTGGGCGGTCCGGGAAAGCGGCGTCCAATTCTCAGACCGGGCGCAAATCGCATTGTGACCTGGTCAGGTAAACGGCTAGCTAACAGCTGCACTGCGTGTTGCCCCTCACCCTAATTATCTCCCTTTTGTCGGCGTAGGCTCGACATTCGTTGGGTACGGAGAGAGGGAGTTTTTAGGTTAGCGCCCGGTCCCGGCCGCCTTGCTCTCGCTCTCTATTGCATGGTTGGCGACAACTATATAGCGCCTGGGGCTAGAGCCCTCGACCGAACCAGTACTGCTGCCTGTGGATCTAGCTCAAGACGCGCCTCCGGCGTCATCATCAACCTTCCGCCTGCAGCCACAGCTTGGTCAATTGCCACATGGATAGCTTTCATGGAGAACGCGTACAATGATCTCAACGTTGGAGTGAGCCCTCTCCTCCGGATGATCCTCCAGAAATTTAGTGACATTGAATGTAATCAGTCCGAGAGGAGCTGTGGCTAAATCGAATCCGCAAAATTTGGCCTCGGGCTTTTCTTTTAGGTAAGTCACGATGGCGCCGACCACGTAGCCGTTGCAGTAGCCAGAAGTGAAAAGATTATCGACCTTGCAATAGCCGTAGAGAGCCGATCCATCTTCGAGTGGACCGCCATAAGCCTCATGGCTAAGCATCGTCAACATCGCAATGAAAAATATAATCCACTTCGAAATCGTCATATCAGCCCCCCGAGAACTCTTTAGTTTTATAGTCGTCCGTAATCTGGACGAGATGCAGGTGGCTTAAAAGGGCAGAGTTGGTCTCATTTGAGTAATGCAGCCCCGAACCGCTAGCCCAACTGTTCTTTTCCCGCCCATCTAGCGAAGCGATGGCGCGAAGCCCCTGTGGTAAGTGGGAGGAATACGTCGGAGGCCAACGCTTTTGGCGAATATTGCGTCTTTCTTCCTCGCCCGCTTGCGGGGTAAGGCTCTTCGGTTCGGCTACGGATACGCCTTCCTGCACACTGCCAGCACGGTATCGCGCAGCCAACGGTGGGCGGGATCGGTATCGAGGCGGGGATGCCAGATGGCGGAGATGTTGAAGGTCGGTGTCCGGAACGGCAGTTCGAAGCTCTTGAGGCCGAGAATGGCGGCGTGATCCGCGGCCAGAGTGTTGCCGAGGCACGATTGCGGTATGACGCTGACCAGATCGGAACGGCGGACGATCCGCATCGCATCGGGATATCCCGGAACCACGAGCGGTATATCCCGCTTCAGGCCCAGCTCTTCCAATGCATCGTCAACCTGGCCCAGGAATTCGCCCCGGCGCGATGCCACAACATGGCTGCAGGCGGCATAGGATTCCGGCGAGACCTTCCCGGCTGCCAGGAGTGGATGCCCGATCCGGGCAATGCCGACCAGTCTGTCGCGCAGCAGCAGCTGGGTGCGGAGCTCCGGCGCCGTCGTGCCAAGCACCCCGATCTCCAGGTCGATCTGCCCCTCCCGCAACGGCTGGGCGTCCTTGTCCGGCTTCGGCACGAAGCGCAGGCGCACATGCGGGGCGTCCCGGGTGACCGCGGCAAGAAGCGGTGCCGCCAGGAGTTCCATGAAGCCCTCGCCGGCGCGCAGGGTGAATGTCCGGTTGAGCGAAGCCAGGTCCAGCGGGCGGCTGTCAGCCGGGCGCAGCACCGCCTGGGCATCGCGGGTGAGGGCGTGGACGCTCCCGCTCAGTGCCTCGGCATAGGGTGTCGGGACCAGGCTGCGGCCGGCCTGTACCAGCAAGGGATCACCGGTTACCTGGCGCAATCGCGCCAGCGTCCGGCTCATGGCGGAGGGACTGAGGCCAAGTCGGCGCGCAGCACCGGTGACACTGCGTTCGGTGAGCAGCACGTCCAGCGAGAGGAGCAGGTTCAGATCCACATTTTGCATGTTCGCAGCATAGCTTCGGAGGCGATTCAGGCATAGCGCCATGCGCAATCATCCTTTGCAGCCTGTGCGTCTGGTGCAAGGAGGTGCCGGGCGTCCATATCAGGGGCTGACGACATCAGCAAAGGAGTGAGCCATGTCCCGCAATCAGCATCCCCGGACCATTCTGCTCATCGGCGCGTCACGCGGGCTCGGCCATGCCATGGCCGCCGAATTCCTGAAGAAGGGCTGGAACGTGGTCGGTACGGTGCGCGGCAGCGCGCGAACGCTGCTGCACGACCTGGCGGATCAACATGCCGGCCGGGTCGAGATCGAGACCCTGGATATCTGCGACCCGGATCAGATCGCGGCCTTGCGTGACCAGCTGTCCGGCCGCGTGTTCGATATGCTGTTCGTCAATGCCGGGACCAGCAATCGCGACCCGTCGCAGACCATCGGTGAAGTATCGACCGCGGATTTCGTGCAGCTCATGATCACCAATGCGCTGAGCCCGCTGCGGGTGATCGAAAGCCTGGTGGGCAATGTCTCTGCGACCGGCTTGATCGGCGTGATGTCGTCGGGGCAGGGCAGCATCAGCAACAATGAGAGCGGCCAGCGGGAGCTCTATCGTGGCACCAAGGCAGCGCTGAACATGTTCATGCGCAGCCTCGCCGCCCGCCAGGCCGGGACATCGCGCCCGCTGGCGGTGATGGCGCCGGGCTGGGTACGGACCGATCTCGGCGGTCCGGAGGGAAAGCTCAGCATCGATGAAAGCATCCCGAGCCTCGTGAATGTCCTGCTCGCGAAGCAGGAGCGGCCCGGCCTCGAATATCTCGACTATCTGGGGCGGACCGTTCCCTGGTGACCCGCTGCTGAAAAGCAGCGCTGCCTGATGTTACCCGGCGATCCGCAGGGATGAACCGAGGGAGACGTCGGTAGTGTAGTTTTCCTTCATGAACTCGATGAAGCTGTCGCGGAATTGCCGTGTGTGGTCATGCGCCAGCTTATCCGCGCGCTCGACGTCGCGGGCCTTGATGGCTTCCAGCATGGCATCGTGTTCATCGGTCAGCAGATAACCGTCCTGGCTGCGTTCGAGATACTCGAAATGCAGGTGCAGCATGCGGCGCCCCTGGTCCAGCAGCTTCTCATAGAAGGAAATGAAATAGGGGTTCCGGCCAGCCTGGGCGATCGCCATGTGGAAGCCCTTGTTGGTCTCGGACATGGCGAGATGATCGCCGGTCTTGATGGTCGCCAGGAACGCCTTCTGCCGGCTCGCCATGATCTTCAGGTCGGCATCCGTGCGCAATTCGGCCGCCAGGCGGCAGTTCATCCGCTGGGCGATATCCAGCGCATCGACATATTTGGGGAAATTCTCGATCTCGATGGGTGCCACGATGGTGCTGCGGTTGGGCAGGGTGACCACCAGGTCTTCGACCGAGAGACGGATGAGGGCCTCGCGGATCGGCGAGCGGGAGAGGTCAAAGCGCTCAGCAAGCGTGGTTTCGTCCAGCAGCTGGCCCGGCGCCAGGGTCAGCGCCAGGATCTCCATCCGCAGCGTGTCATAGACGAATTTCCAACCTTGTCCCTTGGCGGGGCGGGTCTCGGCTTCGGCGATGGTCACCCGTGATCTCCTTTTGGTGGATGGCGAAATCCTATCACGGCTGCAATCTTGTCGACACGTTGTATTTTTCCATATTGACATTGTCGGCACTGTGTCGACAATAGACTTTCTCAGATAGCGCCGGCCGTGCCGTTATCGGCAATCGCGAAAGGGGAGGTGACACGATGGAACTCAAGGGAATTCTGCCGGCTCTGGTGACCCCGTTCGACGCCGCCGGCGAGATCGACTTCAAGACCCTGGAGCGGTTTGTGACCTGGCAGTTGGAGCAGGGGGTCCATGGTGTCGTGCCGATGGGCTCGACCGGCGAGTATTACGCCATGTCCGACCAGGAGCGCTGGGATGTGCTCCGCTGCGTCCAGGAGACGGTCGGCAAGCGCGGCCTGCTGATCGCCGGCACCAATGCCGGCTCGACCCGCGACGTCATTCGCCACACCGAGATGGCGAAGAAGCTCGGCTATGACACCGTGTTGTTGCCGCCGCCTTACTACTCGCTGCCAGCTCAGGAAGAGCTTCTCGCCCACTACCAGGCCGTGCTCGATGCCGTCGATGTCGAGATCGTGCTCTACAATTTTCCGCTCCGGGCCGGTGTCGAAGTCGGCTTCGAGGTGATGGATGCCCTCGCCGACAATCCGCGCGTGATCGGCATCAAGGAAAGCAGCGGCAACCTGCTGCGCGCCTTGGAGATCAACCGGCGCTATGCCGGCCGGCTGCAACTCTCCTGCGGCAGTGACGACCAGGCTTTCGATTTCTTCATGTGGGGCGCCACCAGTTGGATCTGCGGTCCGGCCAATTGCCTCGTCGCCCCCACCGTGAAGTTCTACAACGCCTTTGCTTCCGGTGACCTCAAGACCGCGCAGGCGATCGCCAAGGCGATCTATCCAGCCATGACCAATCTCGAATCCGGGAAGTTCGTGCAGAAGGTGAAATATGGCTGCGAGCTTGCGGGCTTTGCGGTCGGCGAAACCCGTCGTCCATTGCTGCCGCTTAACGCCACCGAGAAGCAGGAACTGGCAGCGGTCCTCGCCGCCGCTAATGCCGCCTAGCAATCAAGGCGGTCGGTGAAAACGCCCAGGCAGTGATCCTCAGAAGGAAGAGCAGGGTGAACTGGCAACGTTGCGTCGAGATAGTGCAGGTCCATTGCCAGGGCGAGATCGGCAAGGTGATCGTTGGGGGCGCGCCGGAGATTCCCGGCGCGACCGCGCTTGAGAAGATGAACCACATCAACACGGTCGATGACAGATTCCGGCGCTTCGTCACCTTCGAGCCACGGGCGAATGTGGCGATGACCATGAACCTGCTCATCGCGCCGACACAGCCGGATGCCGATGCCGGTTTCATCGTGCTGCAGGCCGATCGCGCCCATCCGATGTCGGGCAGCAACTGCATCTGCGTGGTGACGGCGCTGCTGGAATCCGGCCGCGTCGCCATGAAGGAGCCGGAAACCCTTGTGCGCCTCGATACGCCGGCGGGCCTGATCACGGCACGGGCCCGATGCTCCAACGGACGCTGCCTGTCCGTCAGTCTCGATAACGTGCCGGCCTTCGCGCAAGCGCTGGACGCGGTGATCGAAACGCCGCATTGGGGCACCATCAAGGCCGATATCGCTTTCGGCGGCGTTTATTACGCGATCGTCGATGTCGGCCAGTTCGGCATGCGGATCGATCCGCCACAGGCGCGAGCCCTGGCGGAGGCGGGAATCGAATTGAAGCGGATCATCGGCGAGCAGGTCGCGGTCAAGCATCCCGTGCTGGAAGGCCTCGATGAGATCGCCTATGTGATGTTCCGCGGCACTGAACCGGACGGGGCGGTGCGCACCTGCACCACCTTGAAACCCGGCCGCGTGGACCGCTCACCTTGCGGCACCGGCAGTTCCGCCAATCTCGCCGTGTTGCATGCGCGCGGGCAGCTGAAGGTTGGCGACAGCCGCCGCTCGCGCTCCATCATCGGCGGCGAATTCCTGGTCGAGGCGATCGGCGAAACCAAAGTTGGCCCCTATGCGGCCGTCCTGCCGCGCATCACCGGCCAGGCCTGGGTCTACGGCACCGAGCAGTTGCGGCTTGATGACGATGATCCGTTCAAGACCGGCTTCGCGTTGTCGGATACCTGGGGACCGCAAGTCGATCTGCTCGACTAAATCTGCTGCCTGTAGCAAGCGGCGGAGCGTCTCGCTGCGCATGGTTGTATGTCGCCGCATTGCAGTGCAGCGGAGCCGTGCAAAGCGATGCCAAAGCGCATGCGCAGCAAGCATGGAGCTGCATATAGCTTTTGAACGCATTTTCAAGCAAGTTGGGCCGGAGGAGTAAGGGGCGGGCGACGAGCGGGCTGCGGCTTCCTTCAGTTCGGGGAGGCACAACATGCAGCAGCGATCGGAACAGATCTATTGGCGCAATCTGATCGCGGCCTTTGCCGCCGTCTGCGTCTTCTCATTTTCCCTGGGC
>Ga0209148_1000912_pt1 | contig 19949 bp, 18 predicted proteins | sample AraplaCol_mMF_r2_2_FD_184288 | JGI IMG/M metagenome (GOLD analysis project Ga0209148, IMG submission 184288) | Arabidopsis root microbial communities from North Carolina, USA - plate scrape CL_Col_mMF_r2 (SPAdes) (version 2) | ecosystem: Host-associated > Plants > Roots > Endosphere | place... | reverse complement strand
TGCGCGCATAACTCGAGTCGGTCATCGAGCCCGGGCCGAAGTCGGTAGCCACGAAGAGGTGGTCGTCGTCGATCCAGGAGACGAGGGTCTTTGCCTCGGGCAGGGTGAAGCCGTCCTTGACGAACGCCTTGGTCGAGAGATCGAACTCGCGCACCACGTCGGCGTCGGCACCGCCGCGCGAGAGCGAGACGAGGCAGCGGCGGTTCTCTGGCTTGAGGCACTGCGCGCCGTGCCAGACCCAGTTTTCCTTTTCGGTGGCGGCCAGCGCATCGAGGTCGATCACGGTCTCCCAGGCGGGCTTGTCCTTGCGGTACTCGTCCAGTGTGGTCCGCCGCCAGAGGCCCTTGGGATGCTGCTTGTCGCGCCAGAAGTTGTAGTAGTGGTCGCCGATCTTCGAGACCATTGGGATCTTGGCGTCGGAGTCCAGCACTTCGAGGATTCGGCCCTCGAGGGTATTGAAGTCCTGACCTTCCGCGTACTTCGCGGTCGTCTCGGCGTTGCGCGCCTTGACCCATTCGAGAGGCTTCGCGCCGTCGATGTCATCGAGCCAGAGGTTTTCGTCATCGGCGCCGGCCTGGGCGGCGGGCGCGCTGGGTGGGGTCGTTTCGTGGGCTTGGGTCATGCCAGAGAAAGTAAGGGCGATGGCCAGCGCAATCCAGCGTCGATGCATGGGTCTCGTATCCGTGATGGTGCGGAACGTCAGACCTTAGCCTACCCAGCCGCCTCCTGCCCCCATGACTTCCGGGCTAGCGAGTGGCCCCGGTGGGAGTCGCCGCAGCGACCCCCACCGTGTGGCTTAGAGCAGCGGGATCAGCAACAGCGCCACGATGTTGATGATCTTGATCAGCGGGTTCACCGCCGGGCCGGCGGTGTCCTTGTACGGGTCGCCCACGGTGTCGCCGGTGACCGCCGCCTTGTGGGCGTCCGATCCCTTGCCACCGAGATGGCCGTCTTCGATGTACTTCTTCGCGTTGTCCCAGGCGCCGCCGCCCGTGGTCATGGAAATGGCGACGAACAGGCCCGTGACGATCGTGCCGATCAGTACGCCGCCGAGTGCCTGCGCGCCGGCCAGCGGACCGCCCAGCCATTTGAAGCCGAAGATCACCACCACCGGCACGAGCACGGGAAGCAACGACGGCACGAGCATTTCGCGGATGGCTGAGCGGGTGAGCATGTCCACCGCGCGCGAGTAGTCCGGCTTGGTCGTGCCCTGCATGATGCCCGCGATCTCGCGGAACTGGCGGCGTACTTCCTCCACCACGGCGCCCGCGGCACGTCCCACCGCCTCCATCGCCATCGCGGCGAACAGGTAGGGAATCAATCCGCCGATCAACAGGCCGATGATGACGTAGTGGTTGGACAGGTCGAATGTGACCGGCGTGCCGCCGAAGTGCAGGCCGAGGTTGTGCGTGTAATCGGCAAACAGTACGAGCGCCGCGAGGCCCGCCGAACCGATGGCGTAGCCCTTGGTCACGGCCTTGGTCGTGTTGCCGACCGCGTCGAGCGGGTCGGTGACGCCACGCACCTCGGCGGGCAGTTCCGCCATCTCGGCGATGCCGCCCGCGTTGTCGGTGATCGGACCGTACGCGTCCAGCGCCACGACCATGCCGGTCATGCTGAGCATCGCCGTCGCCGCGATCGCGATGCCGTAGAGGCCGGCGAGCGCGAAGGCACCCCAGATCGCCGCGCAGACCGCGATCACCGGCAGCGCCGTCGACTTCATGGAGACGCCGAGGCCCGCGATGATGTTCGTGGCATGGCCGGTGGTCGACGACTGCGCCACATGCCGCACCGGAGCGTATTCGGTTGCGGTGTAGTACTCGGTGATCACGACCATGGCGCCGGTCAGCACCAGGCCGATGATCGCACAGCCGTAGATGCGTCCCGGCCCCGTCGCAGAATCGGCCATCAACGACTGCGTGATCGGCCAGAACGCGATAGCTGCCAGCACGGCGGACACGAGCACCCCGGCGTACAGCGCGTTCATGATCTTGCCGCCACGCGTCTTCACGAAGAACGTGCCGATCACCGAGGCGACGATCGACGCGCCGCCCAGCACCAGTGGGTAGAGCACGCCCGAAGGACCGACTTCGGTCGCCATCACGCCGCCGAGCAGCATGGTCGCGATGAGCGTCACGGCATAGGTCTCGAAGAGATCCGCCGCCATGCCGGCGCAGTCGCCGACGTTGTCGCCCACGTTGTCCGCGATGACGGCGGGATTGCGGGGATCGTCCTCGGGAATGCCGGCCTCGACCTTGCCGACGAGGTCGGCACCTACATCGGCGCCCTTGGTGAAGATGCCGCCGCCCAGGCGCGCAAAGATCGAGATCAGCGACGAGCCGAACGCCAGGCCGACGAGTGCGTGCAGCACATGCGTCCGTTCGTAACCCATATGGGTCAGCACGCCGTAATAGCCCGCTACGCCAAGGAGGCCGAGACCCACCACCAGCATGCCGGTGATGGCGCCGCCGCGGAACGCCACCGCCAGGGCAGAAGAAAGGCCGCTCCTGGCGGCCTCGGCGGTACGCACGTTGGCACGAACCGAGACGTTCATGCCGATGTAGCCGGCCGCTCCCGAGAGGATGGCTCCTAGCGCGAAGCCGCCCGCTGTACCCCAGTCGAGAAAGATGCCGATGAGCAGAAAGAGCACGATGCCGACGCCGCCGATGGTGGCGTATTGGCGGTTGAGGTAAGCGCGGGCGCCTTCCTGGATCGCGGCGGCGATCTCCTGCATCCGCTCGTTGCCCGGCGATCTCGCCAACACCCAACTGACGGACAGCGCGCCGTACAGAATCGCAACGACCGCACATGCCAGCGCGATCCATAAACCGTACTGTTGCAGCATCGAAGCCTCCCCGGATTGTGAGGGGCCCATGCAGGGCCCGGTCCGAGTATAGGCAGGGGTGATGCCGAAAGGTGTTGTGCGCTGCGCAAGCCTGCGCAGGCGTGACAACGAGCCGCAGGAAGGGCCGGCGCGTGACCGGCCCTTCCTGCGCGAGTTACTGCTGCATCACGATGTCCGCAATGATGCCGGTGGCGATCGCAACCAGCAGGAATTCGCCATCGTCGGCGCGCACCCAGTGGTAACCGCGTGGCGGTTCGCGCAGCCGGTAATCGTGATAACGCTCGATCACGACCACGCGTCCGTCATAGCGATGACCTCGCTCCCAGCGTGCGTGCGGCGGGGGCCCGCGGTGCGGACCACGGTCGTCGTGCCAGTCGCGATCATGATCGCGGTCGCGGTCGTCGTGGCGGTCGTCATGACGATCGTCGCGACGGTCATGACCGGGCGGGCCACCGGGCGGTGGATCGAACGCAAAAGCGGGTACGGCGACCGCGCCAGCGGCCAGACAGAAGACGAGTTTTCCGAGTAGCTTCATGACGAGGTGTCTCCCTTAGCGCGTGGCGATATCGAGAATGATGCCGGTGGCAACGGCGACTAGCAGGAAGTCGTTGTTCTCGCGCACCCAGTGGTAACCGCGCGGCGGGGGACGCAGGCGATAGCTGCCGTAGTCGTAGACAACGACGTTGCGGCCGTAATACCGGTGCCCGCGCTCCCAGTGCCCGTAATAGCGCGGCGGCGGCGGACGGTTGTAGTAGGCCGGGCCGTGGTAGTAACCATGGCCGTAGTAACGCGGCGGCGGGGGCGGCGGACGATGCCCGTGCCAGCCGTTGTCGTGACGCCAGCCGCGGTCGTCATGGCGACCGTCGTAACGGCCGTCGTAGCCACGGCGGTCGTGATCGCGGCCGTGGTGATCGTCCGCAAAGGCCGCCGTGGTGGCAACCAGCGCAAGGGCGGCAAAGGCGGAACGCAACATCGTTTTCATGGCTCTCTCCCAGGACTACCGTCACGCCGCGGGTGACCGCGGCCGATCGACGATTCGGATGCTAGGAAGATGTGGCTGAACGCGAAGTCCTACGAATGAAAGTTTGGCGAAAGGCGTTCATTGTCGCGACAGCTATTGAACCGGGCGGTTCAGGAAATGGATCCCGGCCGGAACTCCAGGGTCAGGGCGTCCGGGCGTCCTGGGAGCTGGAGGCGGGTCATACGCTCGGGCGCGCTTGCCAGTACGCGGCCCCGGCGCACCACGAGCAAGCGCTGCCCCCTCAACCGGATGGCCTCGTAGGGATCGCCCGCCTGGAGCAGCACGAGATCGGCGGCATGGCCCGGCGCGATGCCGTAACCGTGCAGGCCAAGTACCCGTGCTGCATGCGTCGTCACGGCCTCGAAGCAGCGTGCTACGCCTTGGGTCGAGGTCATCTGGGCCACGTGCATGCCCATGTGCGCCACGTCGAGCATGTCCGCGGAGCCCATCCCGTACCAGGGGTCCATGACGCAGTCGTGCCCGAAGGCGACGTTGACGCCGGCATCCATCAGCTCCGGCACGCGAGTCATGCCGCGCCGCTTGGGGTACGTGTCGTGGCGGCCCTGCAGCGTGATGTTGATGAGGGGGTTGGCGATGGCGTGCACGCCTGCTTCCGCGATCAACGGCAGCAGCTTCGACACGTAGTAGTTGTCCATCGAGTGCATGGAAGTCAGGTGCGAACCTGCCACGCGTCCCTGGAGACCGCAGCGAAGCGTCTCCGCTGCCAGGGTCTCGATGTGGCGCGACAACGGATCGTCGGATTCGTCGCAATGCATGTCCACACGCAGGCCGCGTTCGGCAGCGAGTTCGCACAGCCAGCGGACCGATGCCGCGCCGTCGGCCATGGTGCGTTCGAAGTGCGGAATGCCGCCCACGACATCCACGCCCATGTCGAGCGCCCGCACGAGATTGGCCTTGGCGTTGGGGGAGCGCAGCAGGCCGTCCTGGGGGAACGCCACGAGTTCGAGATGCAGGTACGGCGACACGCGCCGCTTCACTTCCAGCAGCGCTTCGGTCGCCAGCAGGCGGTCGTCGCACACGTCGACGTGGCTGCGGATCGCGAGCAGGCCTTGGGCCACCGCCATGTCGCAGTACGCCATGGCGCGATCGATCAGCGCTTGCTGGGTCAATACGGGCTTCAGTTCACCCCACAGGGCGATGCCTTCGAGCAAGGTGCCGGAAGCGTTGAGTCGTGGCAGGCCCAGCGAGAGTGTGGCGTCCATGTGGAAGTGCGCATCCACGAAGGGCGGACTGACCAGCCGACCGCGCGCGTCGATCTCCTCCGCGCCCTTGGCCGGCAGATTCGGCTGGATCGCCGCGAAGCGGCCGTCGACGATGCCGATGTCGACGTCCTGGCGGCCGTCGGGCAGGGTGGCGTGGCGGATGACGAGATCCATGAACGAGGCTCCTGTGCGGGCACTCATCATAACCAAGTGCGCCGGGCCGCCTTCACGCAGGCGACGCTGGCTTTTGGCAGCATGGCGAGTCCCATGAACGTCACCGAAAAGCTCGCGATTCTCGCCGACGCTGCAAAGTACGACGCGTCGTGCTCGTCCAGCGGCGGCAAGGGCCGTCACTCGCTGGGTACCGGCGGCATCGGTTCCACCGAGGGTATGGGCATCTGCCATGCGTACGCACCCGACGGACGCTGCATTTCCCTGCTGAAGATCCTGCTGACTAACTTCTGCGTCTACGACTGCGTGTACTGCGTGAATCGTCGCAGCAGCAACGTGCGCAGAGCACGTTTCAGCGTGGAGGAAGTGGTGGAGCTCACGCTCGCGTTCTATCGGCGCAACTATATCGAGGGTCTGTTCCTGTCCTCGGGCATCATCCAGTCGCCCGATCACACCATGGAGCAACTGGTGCGGGTGGCGAGAACGCTGCGCCAGGAGCATCGCTTCGGCGGCTACATCCATCTGAAGACCATCCCGGACGCCTCGCCCGAACTGATCGATGCGGCGGGGCGCTGGGCCGACCGCTTGAGCATCAATGTGGAAATGCCGACCGAAGGCGGCTTGAAGGCGCTGGCGCCGGAGAAGGATCTCGGCGACATCCGCAGCGCGATGGGGCGCTTGCGCCTTTCGATCGAAGAGGCGAAGGCGGAGAAGAAAGCGCCGCGTTTCGCGCCCGCTGGGCAGAGCACGCAGATGATCGTCGGTGCCGACGCAGCCAGCGATCGCGATGTTCTTACGGCAAGCACCAACCTCTACACGAACTACCGGCTGCGTCGTGTCTATTACTCCGCCTTCAGTCCCATTCCGGATGCATCGAAGATCCTGCCGCTCAAGCCGCCGCCGCTGGTGCGCGAGCATCGGCTCTATCAGGCCGATTGGCTCATGCGCTTCTACGGATTCCGTGCGGACGAGATCGCCCCGCCGGGCGACGACGGCATGCTTTCGCTCGATGTGGATCCCAAGCTCGCTTGGGCCCTACGGCATCGGGAACAGTTTCCGGTAGACCTCAATCGCGCGCCCAGGGACATGCTGTTGCGCGTGCCGGGTCTGGGCGTGAAGACGGTCGAACGCATGATCGCCATGCGCGCGCACCGGCGCATTCGCTACGACGACCTCATTCGGTTGCGCATACCGGTAAAGAAGGTGGCGCCCTTCGTGGAGACCGTGGACCATCGCCCACGCGGCGATCACGAGAGCCGCGCGCTGCGCCGCGACCTGCGCGAGCCCACGCAGCCGGACCTGTTCGGCTGACGATGTTTGGCGTCGCACTCGTCGATCCTTCCGACGCAAGCGAGTGGCGCGCCAAGGCGCGAGCCCTGTTGCTCGCGGACGTGAACCCGGCTGACGTCACCTGGCAGTCGGCGTCGTCTGGCGGACTGTTCGGAGACGATGCACCATTGCCACCGGCCAAACGCAGCGAGGCGCCCGCGGTGCCGCGCGATTTCCTCACGCTGACGGAAACCGTGCTGGCGCATACCGATTCGCGGCGGCATGCCACGTTGTATCGCATGCTCTGGCGTCTCTCGCATGGCGAGAAGGGTCTGCTTCGCATCGCGACCGACGACGACGTTTCCTGGGCGCAGGCGTGTGCTCGGCAAGTGCATCGCGACATGCACAAGATGAAGGCGTTCGTTCGCTTTCGAGAAGTGACCCATGGCGACCGGGTCGTTTACGTGGCGTGGTTCGAGCCGTCGTACGACATCGTGGCGCGCGTGGCTCCTTTCTTCGTGCGCCGCTTTGCAGGCATGCACTGGTCGTTGCTCACCCCGTCACGCAGCGCGCACTGGGACGGCGCCACGCTGTCCATCGGTGCAGGCGCACGTCGGTCCGACGCGCCCTCGGACGACGCGTTGGAAGACCTCTGGCGCACGTATTACGCCAGCATCTTCAATCCGGCGCGATTGAAGGTGGATGCGATGCGTCGCGAGATGCCGGTGAAGTATTGGAAGAACCTTCCCGAGGCGCGGCTGATTCCCGAACTGGTGCGCACCGCTCTACCGAGGATGCAGGCCATGGTGGACAAACAACCGACGGTTCCAAAGAAAAAAATCACCCCATTGCAGAAAGCCTCGGTGGAAGCGCCGGAGGGCAGCCTCACGGCGTTGCGCCAGCAGGCCCGCGACTGCCGCGCCTGCGATCTGTGGAAGCCGGCGACGCAGACGGTATTCGGTGAGGGTCCGGCGCATGCGCGCGTGGTGGTGATTGGCGAACAGCCGGGCGATCAGGAGGATCTTGCGGGTAAGCCGTTCGTCGGTCCGGCCGGCAAGTTGTTCGATCGCGCGCTGGCGGAGGCGGGCATCGCGCGCGATTCGCTCTATATCACCAACGCCGTGAAGCATTTCAAGTTCGAACCGCGGGGTAAGGTGCGGCTGCACAAACGCGCCAACGCGGAAGAGCAAGCCGCCTGCCGACCCTGGCTGGCGGCGGAGATCGATCGTATCCGGCCGGATGCGATCGTCTGCATGGGCGCCATGGCGGCGCAAGGCGTGTTCGGGTCGTCGTTTCGGTTGATGGCGCAACGTGGGCAGTGGCTGGATCTGCCCGACGGGCGAAAGGCCATGGCCACCGTGCACCCCTCGTACCTGCTGCGCCTTCCCGATCATGAGGCACGCGAAGCGGGTTTCGCCGACTTCGTTCGCGATCTCTCGTTGCTTCGCGAGGTGCTGGGCTAGTCGCGACGTCCCTGTCGCGGTGTCCTAGCGTCAACCGATCGCGAATTTCTTCAGCTTCTTGGGTACGGGCGTGTTCTTCAGTGTCACGTAGACCGGCAGGCCGTCCGGTCCGTACGGCGGCGGGGCCTCGCCCTGGATCAGCGGGGCGAGATAGCGGCGGGCTGCCGCGGTGATGCCGAAGCCATCCTTGGAGATGAAGTTCTTCGGCATCTTCTTTTCGTGGTTCGCGATCTTGTCCAGCGGTGCCGCCTCGATCTTCCACTTGTATGGCTCGTCGGAGGTGCGGACGATCACGGGCATCACCGCATTCAGACCTTCCGCCGCGTATTCGACCGCCTTCTTGCCCACGGCATACGCCTGATCCAGATCGGTCTTCGAGGCCACGTGGCGCGCGGAGCGCTGCAGGTAGTCGGGCAGGGCCCAGTGGTATTTGTAGCCCAGCTTTTCGCGCACGAGTGCCGCGAGCACCGGTGCCGCCCCGCCGAGCTGCGCATGGCCGAAGGCGTCGCGCGCACCCGACTCGGCAAGGAACTTGCCGTCATGATCCTTCACACCCTCGGATACCACCACCGTGCAGTAGCCGACTTTCTCCACCGTTGCCTTGACCTTGGCGAGGAAGGCATCGGGATCGAAGGTGTTCTCGGGGAACAGAATCACGTGCGGCGGGTCGCCCGCGCTCGATCCCGCCAGGCCCGCAGCGGCGGCAATCCAGCCGGCGTGTCGGCCCATGACCTCGATGATGAAGACCTTCGTCGAGGTATCCATCATCGACGCGACGTCGAGGCTCGCCTCGCGCACGGCGATGGCCGTGTACTTCGCCACCGAGCCGAAACCCGGGCACGTGTCGGTAACGACGAGGTCGTTGTCGATGGTCTTTGGCACACCGATGCAATTGACGTCGTAGCCGAGCGACTGGCCGATCTTCGAGACCTTGTTCGCCGTGTCTGCCGAATCGTTGCCGCCGTTATAGAGAAACGTGCGGATGTCGTGGGCCTTGAACACCTCGATGAGGCGTTCGTATTCGGCCCGGTTCTCTTCCAGCGACTTCAGCTTGTAGCGGCAGGAGCCGAAGGCGCCGCCAGGCGTGTGCTTCAACGCCGCGATATTGGCCTTGGCTTCCTTGGAGGTGTCGATCAGTTCCTCGCGCAGGGCGCCGAGGATGCCGTTGCGTGCGGCATAGACCACGATGCCCTTGTCCCGGGCCGTTTCTATCACCCCCGCGGCGGTAGCGTTGATGACGGCGGAGACACCGCCCGACTGGGCGTAGAGGAGTTTGCCGGCGGCCATGCTTCGGGTCCTTCTGTCGGTCGTGAGGCGTCGAGCGTAGCGCGCCCGGCGTCGCGATGCCTTGAACGCGTGGACCGCTTGAGCGCCATACACCCAGCGTATGTCGGCCGTTTGACGCGGCGGCGCCCCTACCGTTACCTTGAGACCTATTTTTCTCGTGCCCGATGGCCGGTCTTTCCGGCATCCGGCGAAATGGAGCAACAATGCGACTCGTGCTATTCGGCGCCCCCGGCTCGGGCAAGGGCACCCAGGCAGCCCGCCTCAAGCAGGACCTCGGCATTCCCCACATCTCCACCGGCGATCTGCTGCGCGCGGAGATCAAGGCGGAGACGGAACTGGGCAAGAAGGCCAAGGGGATCATGGACGCCGGGCAGTTGCTGCCGGACGACATCATGCTCGGCATCATCGAGGATCGCCTCGGCCAGCCCGACGCGAAGCCCGGCTTCATTCTCGATGGCTACCCGCGCAACATCGCCCAGGCGGAAGCGCTGGACGGTGTGCTCGCACGCATCGGCCAGCCGCTCGACGTCGTGATCAAGCTGGACGTGCCGAACGAGGCGATCGTCGATCGCTGCGTAGTGCGCTTCAACCAGGAAGGTCGTGCAGACGACAATCCCGAGACGGTCAAGAAGCGCCTCGCCATCTACGCCGATCAGACGGCTCCCGTCGCGGAGTTCTACGAGAAGCGCGGCAAGCTCAAGGTCGTCGACGGTGTCGGCGAGCTCGACGCCGTGACCGCCCGCATCAAGGCCGCGCTCGACAGCACGGCCGCCGCCAGCGCCTGACCCGCCCGGCCCGCCTTACCGGCGGGCTTCCGGTGCCTCCCGCCCCACGAGCCGAAGCCATGCGCGTCCATATCCTTGGTATCTGCGGCACCTTCATGGGTGGCGTTGCCGCGCTGGCGCGCGAACTCGGCCTGGCGGTCGAGGGTTCCGACGCCAACGTCTACCCGCCCATGAGCACGCAGCTCGAAGGCCTCGGCATCACGCTCATGCCGGGCTACAAGGCGGAGCATTTGCAGCCGGCCCCCGACCTCGTGGTCGTGGGCAATGCCCTCAGTCGCGGCAATCCCGCCATCGAATACATGCTCGATGAGGGTATGCGCTACATCTCGGGTCCGCAGTGGCTTGGCGAAACGCTGCTCGGTGGCCGTGAGGTGCTGGCGGTCGCCGGTACGCACGGCAAGACGACCACGACGAGCCTGCTGGCGCACCTGCTGGAATCCGCCGGCCTGTCGCCGGGCTTCCTCATCGGCGGCGTGCCGGGCAACTTCGACGTCTCCGCGCGTCGCGGCGACGGCGTCCCCTTCGTGATCGAGGCCGACGAATACGATTCGGCTTTCTTCGACAAGCGGTCCAAGTTCGTCCATTACCGGCCACGCATCGCGATCCTCAACAATCTCGAATACGACCACGCCGATATCTTTCCCGACGTGGCGGCGATCCAGCGCCAGTTCCACCACCTCGTGCGTACGGTGCCCGGCAACGGCCGGCTGATCGTCAACGCGGAAGACGCCTATCTCGCCGAGGTGCTGGCGATGGGCGCATGGACGCCGGTGGAAACCTTCGGTATCGATGCGGGCGATTGGCGCGCCGAACTGCTCGCTGCCGACGGCTCGCACTTCCGCGTGCATCGTCGAGGTGAGGCGCTCGGCGAGGTGCGCTGGTCGTCGCTCGGCCGGCACAACGTCATGAACGCCCTGGCGGCGCTGGCCGCGGCGAGCGCGGCCGGTGCGGACCCCGTAGCGTTGCTGCCGGCGTTCGCCGACTTTGCCAGCGTGAAGCGGCGCATGGAGCGCATCGGCAGCGCTCGCGGCGTGACCGTCTACGACGACTTCGCCCACCATCCGACGGCCATCGCCACGACGCTGGCGGGGCTTCGTGCGCGCGTGGGGAACGCGCGCATCCTCGTGGCGCTCGAGCCACGTTCGAACTCCATGCGCCTGGGTGCCCATGCCGAGGCGCTGGCGCCTTCGCTTGCCGACGCCGACCGGGTCGTGTTCCTGCATCGCCCCGAATTGCCGTGGGACGCCGGTAGGGTGACCGCAGCCCTGAATGGCCGTGGCGATACCGCTTCCACCGTCGACGAGCTGGTCGCGTCGCTGGTGGCGGAAGCCCGGGACGGCGACCACGTCGTGTTTATGTCCAACGGCGGCTTCGAAGGTGCGCCCCGGCGCTTCTTTGCCGCGCTCGGCGCAGGTTAGACTGACGGGCATGGCCGCGACCACGCCCGCCCTCGATCTTCCGCTGTTCCCCCTGTCGAACGTCCTTTTTCCGGGCGGGCATCTCCAGTTGCGCATCTTCGAGCCGCGCTACATCGATCTCGTGCGCGAATGCGCGCGGACCGGCCGCGCCTTCGGTGTCTGCATGATCCTGGAGGGTCGCGAAGCAGGGCAGCCTGCGGTGCCGGCCGCGGTCGGCACGCTAGCGACCATCACCGACTTCCACACCCGCGAGGACGGCCTGCTCGGCATCGTTGCCGAGGGCGGCCTGCGCTTTCGCGTGAGCCGTACCCGGGTGCGCTCCGATGGCCAGGTGCGTGGCGACATCGTGACCTGGCAGGAAGAGGAGACGATCCCGTTGCCGCCTGAATTCGGTCTGCTGGCGACGATCCTCGAACGTCTCGCCGAGCAGATGATGCCGCCCTGGCGGCACGACGTGGCGCGGCGCGCGGACGACGCCAGTTGGGTAGGCTTCCGTCTTTCGGAGCTGCTGCCGCTGGATCCGAACGAATGCCAGCACATGCTCGAACTCGACGATCCCCTGCAACGCCTCGCCGAGCTTCGCGACATTCTTCCGCGCTTCCAGCGTGCCTGAGGCTGCCATGATGACGTCGCTCGCCGGCAAGACCCTGTTCGTTACCGGCGCCTCGCGCGGTATCGGTCTCGCGATTGCGCTTCGCGCCGCGCGCGATGGCGCGAACGTCGTCATCGCCGCGAAGAGTAGCGTTGCCAATCCCAAGCTGCCGGGCACGATTCACACGGCAGCCGCACAGATCGAGGAAGCGGGGGGCCGCGCGCTGCCGCTCAAGGTCGACATTCGCGACGAAGCGCAGGTCCGCATGGCCGCGGCCACGGCGGCGGAGCACTTCGGTGGTATCGACATCGTCGTCAACAACGCGAGTGCGATCTGGCTGGCGGGTGTCGAGAAGACGCCGATGAAGCGCTTCGATCTCATGCAGCAGGTGAATGCACGTGGCACCTTCGTCACCACGCAAGCATGCCTTCCGTTCCTGAAGCAGGCACCGAATCCTCACGTGCTGATGCTGTCGCCACCCCCAAGCCTCGACCCGCGCTGGTACGCCCCGCATGTTGCGTACACCATCGCCAAGATGGGCATGAGCCTGTGCGTGCTGGGCATGGCGCCCGAGTTCGCGCCGCTGGGCATCGCCGTGAACGCCCTCTGGCCGAAGACCGTGATCGCGACGGCGGCGATCGCGATGCTGGGCGATAGCGTGAACGCGGATCACTGTCGCACGCCCGACATTGTCGCCGACGCCGCACATGCGGTACTCACGAAGCCCGCGCGCAGCTTCACGGGGCGGTTCCTCATCGATGAGGACGTGCTGCGCGAGGAAGGGATCGTCGACTTCGACCGCTACGCCGTCGCTCCTGGCAATCCTCTGTTGCCCGATCTTTTCCTTTGAACATCCTTAGCTGAATCAAAGGGAACGTCCTACCCCGTTTGGCGTATGGCCGCTTCCGGCAACCGGGTATACCGTCGGTCTGCGTTCGCCGGGCCTTGGGGCCGGCAGTGCATGTGGGGCTTGCCGGCCTGCAGGGGGTGCCGGCGGCGGGCCCGAGTGAGAGCCCGCAAAGCCGACAGCAGGCCACGAATCGGGGTGAGGAGCAGGCATGTTGCGCGGGGAATCGACGGGTCGTTGCGTCGTTTGGATTGGCAGACCGAGCGTGGAAGAACACTTCGGGCTGATTCGTGCCGGTTGGCGAACACTGGTGGCCGATCCGGCGCTGTGTGACGGCGATCTGCCGGAGTGCGGCGACAGCGCGATCGCGGTGGCCGACCTCCGCGCGAATCAGCAGGACGCCCTGCGCATTCTCTCGTCGCTGCGCCAGGTCCACCCGGGGATCCCTTGGATTGGCCTCACCGGAACCCCTCCGGCCATGGCACACGCCACGCTGCGCCAGGTGCTGGCGGGGGCCTTCGAGGTAATCGATGGGCCGTCTTCGCTGGGCGCCCTGCGCCAGGCGCTGGCTCGCATACCCGGCGACGCCGAGCTGACCCACGACGATGAGCCCAGCCTGCTCACCGGCAGCAGTGCGGCCATCCGTGCGCTGTCGCAGAACATCCGCAAGTTCGCTCCGGTGGAACTGCCCCTGCTGATTACCGGCGAGACGGGTACCGGCAAGGAAATGGCCGCGCGCACGTTGCATGAGTTGTCGCATCGCCGCGGCAAGCCTTTCGCCGCGATCAATTGCGGTGCGCTGCCGGCGAACCTGGTCCAGTCGGAATTGTTCGGACACGAGCGCGGTGCGTTCACCGGCGCCACGGCCCGCCGCATCGGCCACTTTGAATCGGCGGACGGCGGCACGGTCTTCCTCGACGAGATCGGCGATCTGCCGCTGGATGCGCAGACCAATCTCCTGCGCGTGCTGCAGGAAGGCACGATCGAGCGCATCGGAAGCTGCCAGTCGATCAAGGTGGACGTGCGCGTGCTGGCCGCGACCCACGTGGACCTGGAGAAGGCGGTGGCGCAAGGGCGCTTTCGCGAGGATCTCTTCTACCGGCTCAACGTGCTGCGCCTGCGCATGCCGCCGCTGCGCGAACGCATGGGCGACATCGAACTGCTGGCACAGCATTTCCTCGACGCCTTCCGCGAGAGTTACGGGACCCGCGCCCGCACGTTCAGTGCAGCGGCGCGCCGGGCGATGAATGCCTTTCCCTGGCCCGGTAACGTGCGCGAACTGATGAATCGCGTGCAGCGGGCGGCAGTGATCGCGGACGACGCGCTGATCTCGCCCAGCGATCTCGAACTCGACGTCGATGCGTCCCCCGCGATGGAGCGCAACAGCCTGGGTAGCGCGCGTACCTCGGCCGAACGCGAGGCCATCGTGGACTGTCTGCGTGCAAGCTCGTTCAACATCAGCGAATGCGCCCGCCGTCTGCGCGTCTCCCGCGTGACCGTGTACCGGCTCTGCAAGAAGCACCAGCTCGCGCTGGACCAGCTGCGCTGAGCAACGCCCGAAAAAGAAAACCCCCGGTCCGCGAGGACCGGGAGTTTCCATTCGCTCGTCCGGCTTGGCAGGGTCGTCGGACGAGCGAACCGCGCGGCTTCACAGGGCCTCATGCCGAATCGGAGCAAGCGCCGTGCCATGTGCCCGGACCCTTGATTCGCAAAGTTTTTCCCGTTCGTGCGGGCGCGAGGCGGTTCGCCCGGTGTAGCAAGCAGGAACACGCTGTTGCATCGGAGCTACGCGGTACGCGTTGTCGGCGCCGCTCGTGGCTTATAGGATGGGCGTTCCACGCGCGCGCACGCGGGCCCGGCAGGGCCGGCCGCGGCCTCGCGGGTTTCGGATCGATGTCGGACCGCAGAGCGTACCGTGCGATTCCATCCGTTCCTGCATGGGTTCCGGCGCTGCGGCCGGAGCCGGGAGTCGTTCCAATGTCGTCGTCGCACCCTGTCGATTCTTCCGAACTCCTGGGCCTCGGCAAGCGCTACTGGTTACCCGTGTATCGTCCGCGCGATGTCGTGCTCGACCACGGCAAGGGCGCCCGCGTGTGGGATACCGAAGGCCGCGATTACCTGGATTTCGGGGCCGGCATCGCGGTGAATGCGCTCGGTCACCAGGATCCGGACCTCGTGGCGGCGCTGGTCGCCCAGGCACACAAGCTCTGGCATGCCAGCAACGTGTTCTATTCCGAGCCCCCGCTCCGGCTTGCGCAAGAGCTGGTGGAACATGCGCCGTTCGCCGAGCGGGTGTTCCTGTGCAATTCGGGCGCGGAAGCCAACGAGGCTGCGATCAAGCTGGTGCGCAAATGGGCCGCGTCGCAGGGCCGGCCGCCCGAGCAGCGCGTGATCGTGACGTTCAAGGGCTCCTTCCACGGCCGCACGCTGGCGGCCGTCACGGCGACGGCGCAGCCGAAATACCAGGAAGGCTACGAGCCGTTGCCCGGCGGATTTCGCTACGTGGCCTTCAACGACGTGGCGGCGCTCCAGGAAGCCTTCGCTCAGGGTGGAGTGGCGGCGGTGATGCTGGAACCGGTGCAGGGCGAGGGCGGCGTCATGCCTGCCGAGCCCGGATTTCTGAAGGCCGTGCGCGAACTCTGCGACGCGCACGATGCGCTGATGGTGCTCGATGAAATCCAATGCGGCATGGGCCGCACGGGCATGCTGTTTGCGCACAGCCACGACCACGTGACCCCCGACATCGTTACCCTTGCCAAGGCGCTCGGTGGCGGCTTTCCCATCGGCGCCATGCTGGCGGGGCCGAAGGTGGCGGAGGTCATGCAGTTCGGTGCCCATGGCACGACCTTCGGTGGTAACCCGATGGCCGCGGCAGTGGCGCGCGTGGCCTTGACGAAGCTCGCCTCGCCGGCCGTGCTGCTCAACGTCGAGCGTCAGGGCAACGACATCCGTGCCGGTCTCGCGAGGATCAACAGCGAGTTTCCGCTGTTTTCGGAAGTGCGCGGTCGTGGCCTAATGATCGGCGCGGTGCTCGATGCACCGTACAAGGGCCGTGCAGGCGAGATCCTCGACGTGGCCGCCGCGCATGGCCTGCTTATCCTTCAGGCCGGTCCGGACGTGCTGCGCATCGTTCCGCCGCTGACGATCACCGACGAGGAAACCGCGGAAGGCCTTGCGCGGTTGCGCGACGCTCTGGCCGACTTCGTGGAAGAAGCGAAGGTCGCCTGAGCGCCTTATCGGTCTGACACCGTCGCACGGACCCCGTGCGACGGTGTTTCGTGCATCGACTACAGCGTGGCGAACACGTCGCGTGCTGCGTCCACCGTCGCCTCGATCTCGGCATCGCCATGGGCGCTGGAAAGGAAGCCCGCCTCGAAGGCCGACGGCGCGAGATAGATGCCACGATCGAGCATGCCGTGGAAGAAGCGGTTGAAGCGACCGACATCCGCTGCCGTCGCCTGCGTATAGGTCTCGACGCTGTCGTTCGTGAAGAACAGCCCGAACATTGCGCCCACGCGATTCACGCTGAAGGGTACGCCAGCGTCACGTGCCGCGCCGAGGATGCCATCGGTCAGTTGCATCGTGCGCGCCGTCAGGGCGTCGTAGAAACCAGGGGCCTGAATCAGCTCGAGCATCGCGAGCCCTGCGGCCATGGCCACCGGGTTACCCGACAGCGTGCCCGCCTGATAGATCGGCCCTGCAGGAGCGATCTGCTCCATGAGGTCGCGCCGTCCGCCATAGGCACCCACCGGCATGCCGCCCCCGATGATCTTGCCGAAGCAGGTCAGGTCCGGCGTGATGCCGTAATGCGCCTGCGCTCCGCCGAGCGCCACGCGGAAACCGGTCATCACCTCGTCGAAGATCAGCAGCGCGCCGTGCTGGGTGCACAGCTCGCGCAGTTCGCGCAGATAACCGTCCTTGGGCGGAATGCAATTCATGTTGCCCGCGACCGGCTCGATGATGAGCCCTGCGATATCGTCTCCGTGCTCGGCGAACAGTGCGCGCGCCGTATCGATATCGTTGTAGGGCAGGGTGAGCGTGAGGTCTGCCGCAGCCTTGGGCACGCCGGGGGACGTCGGTACGCCGAAGGTCAGCGCGCCCGAGCCCGCCTTCACCAGGAAGCTGTCGCCGTGCCCGTGGTAGCAGCCTTCGAACTTCACGATCTTGTTCCGCCCTGTAGCGCCACGGGCCAGACGGATGGCCGACATCGTGGCCTCGGTGCCCGAATTCACCATGCGCACCATGTCGACCGATGGCACCAGTGAGACGATGGCCTCGGCCATCGTGACCTCGGCAGCGCACGGCGTGCCGAAGGAAAGGCCGTCGCGTACGGCGCGTTCGACGGCTTCGCGTACCGCAGGGTGGTTATGTCCGACGATCATCGGACCCCACGAGCCCACGTAGTCGATATAGCGCTTGCCTTCGACGTCCCACAGGTAGGGGCCATCGGCACGCGCGGTGAAGAACGGCTCCCCGCCGACCGACTTGAAGGCGCGCACGGGCGAATTGACGCCGCCGGGCAGCAGCTTTCGGGCGCGGTCGAAGAGTTCGTGGTTCGTGGTCATCGAATGATTCCGGGACGAGGGTCGAAAAGATCGGCGAGGCGGCGCGTCGCCGTTTGTATGTCGGAAGCGCTGAAAATGGCGGAGACCACGGCAAGGTAGTCGGCGCCGGCATCGATCACCGCCTGTGCATTGTCGGGCGTGATGCCGCCGATCGCCACGATGGGAAGGCCGAGAGCCTTCGCCTGCGTCACTACATCGTGCGAGACCACCGTCGCGTGTCGCTTCGTGGTCGAGGCGTACATGGCGCCAAAGCCGAGGTAATCGGCGCCCTCCGCCTGCAATTGGCGCGCACGCTCGATCGAGCCGTAGCAGGAGACGCCGATGATCGCATCGGGGCCGAGCTGCGCGCGGGCCTCCGCGATCGACCCATCCGGATAGCCAAGGTGCACGCCACCGCCGGTCTCGCGAGCCAGCGCGACGTCGTCATTGACGATGAACGGCACGCCGTAGCGTGCGCAGATCCGCGACAACTCGTCCGCCTCGGCGCGGCGCCGCTCGGCATCGGTGGTCTTGTCGCGATACTGCAAGAGGCGTGCGCCGCCAGCCAGGGCCGCTTCTACGGCAGCGAAGAGATCGTCGCGCGGCCCGTCGGTGATGGCGTACACGCCCTTGCCGGAGAGTCGGGATCGAAGCAGGGTGGTCATGAGGATCCTTAGGGATGAGAAGGGGGCGCGCTATCGCCGTAACGTCCGGGATGACAGAATGAGGGCCTTTCCAGCAGCACGACAGTACGCAAAGCCATGACCCAGAGCACCGAGACCACCCTGCGCAAATGGATGTGCGTGGTTTGCGGCTTCATCTACGACGAAGCCGAGGGCCTGCCCGATGAAGGGATCGAACCCGGGACTCGCTGGGAAGACATACCGGATACCTGGACTTGCCCGGACTGCGGCGTGACCAAGGACGACTTCGAGATGGTCGAACTCTGATCCGAGACGTCCTGGCGCCGCGTCTGCCGCGCCAGGACACCTCTGACATCGTTTCGCCCTTTGTGCCACAGCGAGATGTCAGGAAAGCCTGCTTTCATAGTCCCCAGGCCACGCAACGTGCGCCGACATGCGGAGGAAGCAGCCATGCAGCGATTCATTCCCTTCGACGACCAGTGGGACGAGCTTGCCGGCATCGCCCCGGATTGTCTGGTGCCCTATCACGTGGGCGTACCCTGCGAGCACGGGCTGGCGGATCAGAGCACCGTGCCGGGTGTGCCGTCGATCACGAGCGGCTCCCCGAGTTTCAGTCCCAGCCTGCCGGCCGTACCCGCCGGCAATTCGAGAACGTAGCGCGCATTGCCGTCGCTGGGATAGATGGCGCACGGATCCGCCTTGCAGGGCTGTGCATTGAGCTGCATCGAGACCAGCTTTCGATCCTTGTCGAAGTAGAGGATGTCGAGCGGAATGAGCGTGTTCTTCATCCAGAAGGCGCGCGGCTGATCGTCGGGGAAGATGAACAGCATGCTGTGATCCGCTGCGAGCTTCGGCCGGTTCATCAGCCCGAGCGCGCGAGCATCGTCATTCGTCGCGAATTCGGTGGAAAAGCGCTGTCCGTGCAACGTGACCGAAGGATCGGCAGCAGCGTGGGCGCCCAGGGAAGCAAGCAACAAGACCGCGGGCAGGAACCGCTTGGCCATCGTCATACCTTATTACTGTGAAGGGGTCCGCCGAGTCTACCGCGCGACAAATTTTCGAAAAGATGTCTAAACCCCCTTCACAGATCTTCGGCGCCAGCCTATACTTTCAATCCCTCGCGACGAAAGCCTCCCAGCGAAGGGTTCTGCTCCACCAACCACCTCGAAAAAAAGCATCACGAGGGTGTTGACGGAAAGGAAAAACGATATAGAATGGGCGGCTCACCTCGGGACGAAATGTTCAGAGGGCGACAGCGAAAGATGTCGCAAGTGATTGATCTTTGACAGTGTGCGCAGGTGAATTGTGTGGACGCCTTGCGGTGGACTGAAAGCAGTCAACCAAATGCAAGTGTCCCACTAGAAAGAAGTCAGCAATGAGTTTTTTCTTGTTGGGGTTAAGCACTTCAGAAAGATAGATCATCTTCGGATGGTCGAAAACTTAAGTGAAGAGTTTGATCCTGGCTCAGATTGAACGCTGGCGGCATGCTTAACACATGCAAGTCGAACGGCAGCACAGCAGAGCTTGCTCTGTGGGTGGCGAGTGGCGGACGGGTGAGTAATGCATCGGGACCTACCCAGACGTGGGGGATAACGTAGGGAAACTTACGCTAATACCGCATACGTCCTACGGGAGAAAGCGGGGGACCTTCGGGCCTCGCGCGGTTGGATGGACCGATGTGCGATTAGCTAGTTGGTGAGGTAACGGCTCACCAAGGCGACGATCGCTAGCTGGTCTGAGAGGATGATCAGCCACACTGGGACTGAGACACGGCCCAGACTCCTACGGGAGGCAGCAGTGGGGAATATTGGACAATGGGCGCAAGCCTGATCCAGCAATG